>Ga0302140_10006426_pt1 | contig 14746 bp, 8 predicted proteins | sample I_Bog_E1_1_FD_202095 | JGI IMG/M metagenome (GOLD analysis project Ga0302140, IMG submission 202095) | Peat permafrost microbial communities from Stordalen Mire near Abisko, Sweden - I_Bog_E1_1 | ecosystem: Environmental > Terrestrial > Soil > Wetlands > Peat | place: Sweden: Abisko, Stordalen...
ACTGGACCCGCTCCAACTGGCGGTCTGACTGTCAAACTCGCCAGCAGCAAACCCCAGGCGACGCTCCAGGCGACCGTGACCGTTTTGGCAGGCAAGTCGTCTGCGACTTTCCAAATTAAAACGGTTACGGTATCGACTCAAATAATCTCCAGCATTTCAGCGACGCTTGGATCGGTAACCCAGTCTGCTACGCTGACCATCAACCCGCCAACCATCGCGTCGATGACACTCAGTCCGACGACGGTAACCGGGTTGGCCACGTCTACCGGTACGGCTACCCTCACCGGAGCCGCTCCGACAGGCGGGATTGAAGTCAACCTGACGAGCAACCAAAGCGCCGCCTCTGTACCTAGCATGGTGTCAATCCCGGCGGGGGCAACTCATGCGACGTTTACAGTCAAGACCACTACGGTGGCAGCTCAAACCGCGGCTACGATTACCGGCAGCTTGAACGGAGTGTCCCAAACGGCTGCTTTGACGATCAATCCACCGACAGTAACGGCGTTGACACTCAATCCAACATCCCTTCTGGGAGGTAAGAATTCGACTGGCACTGTGACTATTGGCGCGGCGGCGCCGTCGGGCGGGATCTCTGTGTCTCTAGCAAGCAACAACGTCGCTGCCAAGGTTGCGGGAACGGTGACGATTGCGGCCGGGAAGACATCTGCCACATTTACAGTCACAACCGCCGGAGTGGTCGCCCAAACAGCGGTGACGGTGTCGGCAACCTTAGGTTCCACGTCGAAAACCGCGACCCTAACCATCACTCCCGCCGTCCTCTCTAGCCTAACATTGAACCCGACGACGGTGGTCGGTGGCATTTCTTCCACTGGAACGGTAACCCTATCAGGACCGGCGCCGACCTCAGGCGTCGTCATCACCCTTGTGAGCAACAAGACGGACGCGGTGGTTCCCGCAACCGTGACGGTTCCGGGAGGCGCAACCACCGTGAAATTCACCGTGACGACTGTAGCCGTGACGACGCAAGTCACCGCTACGATCTCCGCAAAGCTCGCAACTGTCACGAAATCAGCGAATCTGATAATTGCCAAATAGGCTGGGCCACTAATCGGGTGTCCCTTCGCACAATGGAATCTCGGGGAAACGGCCCACCGCAAACGGTGGGCCCGAACGTTCTGCACAGTACGAAATCGCTTCAGAGCCAAGAGACGCCTGAATAGCTTCTTCGGTCTCCACTCAGACGTTGGCGACGATAGCGGCTACTCTCGGCTCAGTCGTTAAGTCGGCATCAGTTACGATTAATCCTCCTGCGTTGACATCATTGTCCTTTCGTCCATCAACGATTGTTGGAGGGAACGGCTCGACGTGAACCGTGACTCTGGGGCTTGCCGCGCCGACCGGCGGAGTTGTCATCGCAATAAGCGGCAGCAATGGCGCGGTGAAGACTCCTGCTTCGGTGGTCGTGGCAGGAGCAACAGATGGCACGACCGGAACAAAATGTACGGGTTAATCGCCTGACGCTCGTATAGTTTCGTTCCTCCAAAGGAGAATCCCATGACTTTCTTAAATCGAGCTTCAATCTTGGCCGCTAGTTTGGTGGTCGCCGTCCTTGCAATCGGTTGTGCTCCCCAGCAGCCCGACGTTGTGGTTACTCCGACGTCGAGGACAACCGTTATCCATGATCGCCAGCCAAGCGCACCGGCGACGAATACGACGGTTGTTGTTCCCACTACCACTACTCCGGCTCCGACTTCGACGGATACCCGAACGGACAGTTCGACGACGACGACCAACCCTCCTGATGGTAGCAGCACGACCACCACGGATACCACCAAGTCAAAATCCACCACTTCGGGAAACTAGGTACGCGCAGGTTGCCCCGCTTTTCATGGCGCGTCGATTCTCGAGCCTTAAGAACTAACATCCCAGAGATCCGCGTTTGCCCCTCTGGGTGGTTAGAAGGTTCGAACGTCGGCAATTCGGTGTAGACTTCGGGCGTGCGAGCGTTTGTCTTAATCGCTGCTTTGCTGGCTTCGACTCAAGCCGCGCCGACCCAGGCTCTCCGGCCCGAACAAGCCGATTTTCGGAGGTGGATCAAGGTGCACTTCGATGAAAAGGGGCATAGCTTGCCTTTCTCATTTACCTATGGAGGGCGCAGATCCGCTGATCTGCTCCCGAATTGGAAGAATCATTCCAACGTCACAAAACTAGATGTTCACCGGCAGCGAGAAGTCCTCACTCGTACCGATGCCCGTACCGGTCTTCAAGTTCGACTTGAAGCGGTCGTTTACAGCGATTATCCAGCTGTTGAGTGGACCGTTTACCTCAAGAACACGGGCAAGGTAGATACGCCGATTGTTGAGAATCTTCAAGCTCTTGACTTAGACTTCGAACGAAAAGGATCAGCCGAGTTTCTGCTGCACCACAATGTGGGTTCGCCGGCATCACGGTCGGACTACGCTCCGCTGCAGACTCCTCTTGGGCCAAATTTCTCGAAGCGTATCTCGGCGGCCGGAGGGCGTCCAACCAATTCGGACCTTTCCTACTTCAACGTCGCCGAAGGCAATCAGGGCAAAATCGTTGTCGTGGGTTGGCCGGGCCAGTGGGCAGCCGAATTCAGAAGAGATAAGGGCCGAAACCTACACATAACTGCGGGTCAAGAGTTGACTCACTTCAAGCTCCATCCGGGCGAGGAAGTTCGAACCCCACTCATCGTGCTACTCGATTGGCATGGCGATTGGATCAGCGGACAAAACCAGTGGCGGCGTTGGATGATGGCATACGGAATGCCAAAACCAGGGGGACAACTTCCCAAACCGATGATGCTTGCCAGCAGCAGCCGAGCCTATCGGGAGATGATCGGGGGCAACGAAGCCAACCAGATCATGCATATCGACCGTTACCTGGAAGCGAAACTGAAGATCGACTACTGGTGGATGGATGCGGGATGGTACGTGCAACAGCACGGTTGGCCACAGGTTGGAACTTGGGAGATTGACAAAAGCCGCTTTCCAAACGGTTTCAAACCGATCAGCGAGTATGCCCACTCCAAGGGAGTCAAGATTCTGGTTTGGTTCGAACCGGAGCGGGTAGCGCCCGACACATGGATTTCGAACAACCACCCTGAGTGGCTGCTGAACCCTCTGTCTCCGTTGGAATCGCTCGCTTCCGCCAAGCTCGGTCGAAATGAGCCGAATGTGGTTTTCAACACGAGCCCAAACGTCCTGTCTTGGAATGGAATTACGTGGCCGCCACGGGGTCTGTCTTTCCATCCGGGATCCAATGGGGAATACAGCGTGATTCGGTGGATGGCGCCATCCGGCGGGCACTATCGAATCGAAAGCGCATTCACGGGAATCGACGAGAAGACGACTACCGATGTCCACGTATTGCAGAATGGGCATTCCCTGTTTGATAGCCTGATCAATTTGGGTGGAAAAGGGAAGAAGACATCTTACGAAGGAGCCATTGATCTCGATAAAGGGGATACGTTGGACTTCGTGGTGGGGTATGGCAATGGATCGTATGAATATGATTCGACTGGGCTAGACGCAGTCATCACAGGGCCGGACGGAGCTCGCCACGACGCGGCAAACGAATTCGGGGGCGGCAATTGGAGTTACGGGTACTTATCGCCCAACGCCAGTCCACAAGCCAGTTCCTTTGTGGCCTACGATAAACCGGCGCGAGGCGGCGCCAATGGTGATCAGCTACTGAACCTTGGCAACCCAGTCGCCTGGAAATGGCTGGTGGGACATGTCGACAAACTGCTTGTTGACAATGGCATTGACTTATACCGCCAAGATTTCAATATCGATCCATTGTTGTTTTGGCGTGGAAACGATGCGCCGGACCGCCAGGGAATCACTGAAATCAAGCATGTGATGGGATACCTCGCCTACTGGGACGAGTTGAGGCGTCGCCATCCTGACATGCTCATCGACTCGTGCGCTTCCGGCGGTCGTCGAAACGACTTGGAGACGATGCGCCGCGCTGTCCCGCTCTGGCGAAGCGATTACGCCTACGAGTCGATCGGTCATCAGGGAATGACTTACGGGATCTCGATGTGGATTCCCTTTCACGGGACGGGCACGGTCGCAACTTCCGACGCGCCTTACTACGGTGGCGGAGTGACACCCATCCAGCCATATGCGTTCTGGAGCAATGCCGCTCCAAGCTTTGGTTCCGGAATCGACATACGAGAGAAAACACTCGACTACGGCGCCCTTCGGCGTCTATTCGGAGATTGGAGGGAAATCAACCGTTACTATTACGGCGACTTCTATCCGCTTACCCCTTACAGTCAGGATGAAGCGGCTTGGATCGGATGGCAGTTTGACTATCCCGAAGTGGGAGAGGGCCTCATTCAAGCCTTTAGGCGAGGAAAGTCGGACGAGGACACCGTGCACTTGAAACTGCGTGGCTTGAATCCCAAAGCGTCATACGCCGTGAAAGTAGTCGATGCGGTAGGCAGTGAGGCGCTAAGCCAACGAAGTTGGTCTGGCGCCGAGTTGATGGATGTCGGTCTGCCGGTCACGTTAAAGGATCGCCCGGCTGCGGCCGTGCTTACCTATAGTCGAGTCAAGTGAGATCGAGAAGAACGGTTACGATAGGGTCAAGACCGCGGTCTTGGATGTCGTCCCCGACGTTGCGGTGATGGTCGCGGTGGTCTTGGTTCCTACGGTCGACGTCTTGACGGTGAAGGCGATCGACGTCTTACCGGCAGGGATCGTCACGGTCCCAGGTACGGTCGCGACGGATTGGCTGCTGGAGAGCGAGATGACAAGGCCGCCGTTGGGTGCGACAGAGCCGATGGTGACGGTACCGGTCGACGTCTTGCCCCCGACTACGGACGCCGGGCTCAGTTTCAACGAAGACAAGGAAGGAGGGTTAACGGTCAGGGTCGCACTCTGGGTGTTGCCGTTCAGGCTTGCGGTTATGGTAACGGCGGTTTGAGTCGCCACGGAAGCCGTCTTGGCCGTGAAGGTCGCAGAGGACTTGCCAGCCCCAACCGTGACCGAAGTTGGAACGGTCGCCGATGGGTTGCCGCTCGAGAGCTTCACCACCATTCCACCGGTCGGTGCGGGACCAGATAGCGTCACCGTTCCAGTCGAGGAAGAGCCTCCGGTTACCGAAGTCGGATTCAAGCTGGTCGAAACGAGAGTGGCCGGTAGGATTGTCAATGGCGATGTCTGGGTGACGGTTCCAAGCGTCCCAGCGATGGTTACAGCCGTTTGAGAAGCAACCGCCTTGGTGTTCACGGTGAATGCTGCCGACGATTTGCCGGCGACGACTGTCGCTGAAGCAGGCGCCGAGGCGGAGGTCGAACTGCTTGAGAGCTTCACGACGAGGCCACCGGTCGGTGCGGGACCGGTAAGCGTGACGGTTCCAGCAGAAGAGAGCCCTCCCGAAACCGAGGCTGGATTCAGTCCGACGGACTGCAACGAGGCAGTTGCAATCGTCAAGGTAGCGGATTGGGTCGCAGAGCCGAGCTTTGCCGTAATCGTCGCCGTCTTCTGGGTCGTGGAAGCACTCGTCGCGACGGTGAAACTCGCCGACGACTGGCCGGATGCAATCGCGACGGTTGCCGGAACCTTGGCCGACGGGTCGCTGCTGGTTAGCGAAACGGTCTCCCCGCCTGCTCCCGCCTCGCCGCTGAGCGATACGGTTCCGGTAGAGGATAGGCCGCCGACGAGCGTCGTGGGGTTGAGGATGACGGATGTCAAAACCGCCGGCGAGATCGTAAGCGTCGCCGATTGGGAGGTCCCGTTGAGGCTGGCGTTAATCGCAGTGGATGACTGGGCGTTCACGCCGACGGTAGCGACCGTAAACGTTCCCGTCTTCTGGCCGGCAAGCACCGTCACGGTTGCCGGAACGCTCGCCGAGGGGCTGCTGCTGGACAAGGCAACGGTTGTGCCGCCCGTACCGGCGGGGCCGCTGAGGGTTGCCGTCCCGGTGGACGGGTTGCCTCCGACGACGGAGGCGGGATTCAGGCTGAGAGAAACGAGGGTCGATGCGGCGATGGTCAGCGTCGCAGACTGAGACAGCCCGCCCAGCTTCCCGGTGATGGTGGCCACTGCTTGGGAGTTGACCCCATTCGTATCGACGGTGAACGTACCGGACTTCTGGCCGGCAAGCACCGTCACGGTTGCCGGAACGCTCGCCGACGGGCTGCTGCTGGACAAGGCGACGGTTGTGCCTCCAGGTCCAGCAGGGCCGCTAAGGGTTGCGGCGCCGGTAGAAGAACTCCCACCTGTCACGGTTGCCGGGTTCAAGCTGAGAGAAGCCAACGTGGCAGGGGAGATGGTCAGCGTCGCCGATTGGGAGGCGCCGCCAAGAGATCCGGCGATGTTTGCGGCGGTCTGGGTGTTGACCCCCGACGTGCTGACGGTGAACGTGGCGCTCTTTTGCCCCGCTGCCACCGTCACCGTACTCGGAACCGTCGCAGCGGAGTTGCCGCTGGACAAGGAGACCGCCGTTCCGCCGGGACCGGCGGGGCCGCTCAGGGTTGCCGTGCCGGTGGAAGAGCTCCCACCCGTGACAGAAGCCGGGTTCAAACTTATTGAGGCCAAAGTGGCGGGAGCGATCGTCAGGCTGGCCGACTTGGTCGTTCCAGAAACGGAAGCGGAGATGGCAGCGATCGTCTGAGAGTTGACGCCTGAAGTGCTTGCCGTGAATGTCGCGCTCGTTTGTCCCGATGCCACCGTGACCGATCCCGGCACGCTCGCCGCCGAATTGCCGCTTGCCAGGGAGACCACCACGCCAGAAGAACCGGCAGGGCCGCTCAGCGTCGCCGTGCCGGTGGAGGAGCTACCACCCGTGACGGTGGAAGGGTTCAGACTGAGCGATGCAAGGGAAGGAGGGGTAATCGTGAGAGTTGCCGATTGAGACAACCCGCCCAGGCTGGCGGAAATATTCGAAGTCGTCTGCGAATTGACCCCGGACGTCGTGAGCGTGAACATTCCCGACTTCTGAGCGGATGCGATGGTCAAGGAGGCGGGAACGGTTGCGGATGGGTTGCTGCTGGTCAAAGCCACCACCAAGCCGCTAGATCCCGCCAAGCCGTTTAGCGTCACCGTGCCGCTAGAGGGGCTGCCTCCCGCCACAGTCGCCGGATGAAGGCTGATCGAGGCGATGCTCGCGGTGGTGATGGTGAGCGTCGCGCTCTTGGAAACGCCTCCCAGAGTTGCGGAGATCGTCGAGGTCGTCTGGGTGTTGACTCCGGTCGTCGTAACCGTGAATGTGCCGCCCGACTGGCCGGCGGGAACGGTGAACGTTGCCGCAACGGTGGCGTAGGGGCTGCTGCTGGATAAAGCCACCACCGTTCCACCGGAACCGGCTGGACCGGTGAGCGTCAGCGTTCCAGTGGACGGGTTGCCTCCGGCGACGGTGGAGGGGTTCAGACTCAACGAGGACAGCGTTGCCGGGTTAATCGTCAAAACAGCCGTCTTGGAGGTTCCGCTCAACGTGGCGGAGATGGTAGCGGCGGATGTCGCATTCACTCCGAAGGTGTTCACGGTAAACGTAGCGGTCGACTGGCCGGCTGCCACCGTCACCGTCGCCGGGACCGAGGCGAGCGAATTGCTGCTTGAAAGAGACACGACCGTTCCAGATGGGCCGGCTTGGCCGGTGAGCGTCACGGTTCCCGTCGATGGGCTGCCTCCGGTCACCGCAGAGGGATTGAGCGTCAAAGACGAGAGTCCAGCCGGATCGATGGTAAGGGTCGATGACCCAGTCCCCTGGCCCGCCGAGATCGTCGAAGTCGTCACCGAATTCACCCCGGTCGTCGTCACGGTGAAAGTCGCGCTCGTCTGACCCGATGGAACCGTCACGCTGGATGGAACGGTTGCCGCCGCGTTGCTGCTCGAGAGCGAGACGCTCAAACCGCCAGGACCGGCGGCGGCGTCCAGCGTCACCGTTCCGGTGGAAGAATTTCCGCCGATAACGGTCAATGGATTTAGAGTCACCGAAACCACCGAAGGAGGATCGATCGTCAGCTTGGCGACTTGATTGATGCCGGGCAAAGCGGTGATGTCGGCTACCGTCTGAGTTGAGACCGACGAGGTCTCCACCGTGAACGTGGCGCTCGATTGACCGGCAGGAACCATCACCGTCACCGGCGCCGTCGCGGCTGAATTGTCCGAAGTCAGCGAAACCCCGAAACCACCCGTCGGCGCGACTCCGTTCAGGGTGACCGTCCCCGTCGAAGACTTACCTCCCAACACCGTGCTCGGCTTCAATGTGATTGAGATGACGTTCAGACTCTGAAAGGCGGTTACCGTACCGCCAAATAGGGTGAGCGTACCGCCGACATACAACGTTCCATCGGCTCCAATAGTTGGTGTAGCGACAAGAGCTGGATTGGTCCAGAGAATGTCGCCGGTCGCTCCATTGAATGCGAATGGTGGAGCGTAGACTGTTCCATCCGATGCAATTGCAGGAGGAGCTTCGCCATAGAAGTAAGGTCCAGGAGATGTTGTCTCCCAAATGATATTTCCCGTCTTTCCATCTAAGGCGTACATATAGGTCACCCATTGGAGGAGAGACACGTGGACAACGGCAACTACATAGACGGTGCCATTCGAGCTAACCGCCGGAGGTGAAAAGCCATCGGCGTCTATTTTCCACAAGGAAGCGCCGGTGGCGCCGTTGAAAGCACACTCACTTTCTTCGCTAGTAGTCTCTGCTCCAGTGTCCTGGTACCAACTGGTGGTTAAGTAGACCGTCCCGTCTGGACCGATCGCCGGTGCACTGGCGCCTGCGGTGGCATTCGTGGAAGCCTGCCAGATAATTCCACCCGTAGGGTCAAAGGCAAATAGGCTACCGGCGAGCCCTCCGAAGCCAGGAAAACTCGCGATATAGACGACTCCGTTTTGCCCAATCGATGGAGAGGTCACACCAATGCCTCCAACTTGGTAGGACCACATGAGGGCTCCGGTTTCTCCATTGAGCGCGAGAATTTCGCAAATACCCCCTCCGATCCCTACGTAAACTGTCCCATCGGCGCCAATCGCGGCCGACGTAAACCCGAGGTCCTGTTTGTACTGCCACTTTTGTAGTCCTGTTTGGGAGTCGATCGCATACAGGCTGTGATTGGAGCCGATATACACCAAGCCGTTTTTTCCGATCGCAGGGGTAGAAGTTGTCGACGAGTCCATCGTAAAGGTCCACTTAAGGTCGCCCGTATCGGGATCAAGAGCGTAAGTGTCCGGATTTTGCTCGGAGGCCACGTAAATTGTCCCATCTGGACCGATGGAGGGCGCGCAAATCAAATTAACCTGAGAAGGCGCTGTCCACTTGACCACCGGAATTGCGCCCGCTCCGACGCCTTGACCACTGCTCTGAGCATTGCCTTGGTACATGGGCCATGCCGAATTCGCAAGTTGGGCAGGTGCGCTCGATGTGAGGAATGCAAACGCAAAGACACCCGTCCATCGGATCAGGCTACGGGTTGGAGTCTGCCTATAGGCTAAAGTTCGGATTTGAGAGCGGCAAAATGACGAAAAACACTGTATGGCAGTTAAAATCACGATTGCACAGGAAAAACTTCAATGTATCGGAAGCGACCTAAACACTAGTCTCGAAATGGGACTGCAATCTTTTAGACTCAAGAATCCGCTTGCGAGTTCGTGAAACTTAAGCCGATGTGAACATCTTCGACGCTACTTCGGCCAGCGCGTCCATGATCGTTTCATCGACGTTGATAGTTTCGGCGCGGCGGAAATTGAGATCCAGTTCCGCACACTTGTCCCGGGCCTCAATACCCAAATCGAATAGCACTTCAAGGTGGTCGGATACGAAGCCAACCGTGCAACAAAGAATGTTCTTGTAATTCTTCGATTCAGTTGCGATAACGTCTAGAACGTCTGGTCCAAGCCACGGCTCGCCAGTCGTACTTGCGCTTTGGTATGCAAAGGTCCAATGAGGGAGTTTGAGTTTGTCGGCAACCAAAGTGCTTGTCTCAAGCAACTCGTTAGGGTACGGATCGCCCGCCGAAACAATTCTCTGAGGAAGGCTGTGAGCGGAGAAGATGACAAGGGTCTCTCCCGCATTCCATCCTTCTAGCTGCTTCGATACGCGAGCAGCCAATCCATCCACAAATTCAGACAAAGTCGCCCATCGATCCAAGACAGATAGCGACATCGTCGGCGAGAACTTGTCCTTTGCCTCGAATGCGTACTGCTTGTACGACGCAATGCTGAAACTTGAATAGTGTGGTGCGAGCACGATTCCGACTGCGTCGGTCACCCCGTCGTTTGCCATTTTTTCGACGACTTCGGCAACGAATGGATGGGTATGTTTCGCGCCTATATACAGCTCAGCATCGATCCCGCGCCGTTTTAGGCCGGCCTGGATCGCCAATCCCTGGTTCTCAGAAATGTGTGAAAGGGGAGAGGGCCCCCCAATCGCTTGATACCGATCGATTAGATCCTGCAAGGCGGCCGGTTCTGGCGGACGTCCCCGTCGAATATGCGTGTAGTAGGGCAGTACGTCCTCGATTGAAGCAGGCGTTCCGTAATGCATGATGAGAAGGGCGCGTTTGGTGGGCATGGCTATTGGGATCTTGAGTGAGAAATTATGACCGGATTGAGGTCGGACAAGGTGTTGCTTCAGAACATCAAACTTGCAGATTTCAATTTGGAGGAGTTAAGTTAGCGTTCATTCTTTTCCGTTTCTTCGCGTCAAGGCTCGGTGAATCTGAACTTCCAAACTTACATGCCCCTATGCTTTGCACCCTTGCACAGCCTCCATAAGCGCTTCGACGTTCTGCAGCGGCGTATTTGGATAGATCCCATGGCCCAGATTGAAAATGTGGCCTGGCAGGTTGTGGCCTTGGGCGACGACTTTCAGGGCCTGGCGTTTGACGACTTCAGGAGTCGTTAGAAGCACGGCTGGATCAAGATTGCCTTGCATCGGAGTTGGGGAAACGAGCTTCGCGGCATCGGAGAGGCTGATACGCCAATCGACGCCGATGACGTTTCCTCCGGCTTCTTGCATAACATTCAAAAGCGCGGCGGTTCCGGTTCCAAAGTGAATGGTCGGAGCGTCCAAAGGCTGAAGGCCCTCGAAGATATGCTTCATGTGAGGGAGCAGATATTCGCGATAGGTGGCCTCATCCAAAACGCCGACCCAACTGTCAAATAGTTGCACCGCGTCGGCTCCTGCTTCAATTTGTGCCTTCAGGTAACGCAGCGTGTTCTCGGCCAAGAGTGCCATCAGTTCGTGCCAGAACTTGGGCTCCGTTAGCATCAATGACCGCGTCAGCTTATGGTCTTTGGAAGGTCCGCCTTCAATGAGATAAGACGCCAACGTGAACGGCGCTCCGGTAAATCCGATGAGCGGAACCGTTAGTTCGCGCTTGAGAATATGAATGGTCTCCATCACAAAGTGCAGACCATCCTCGGGCTCAAAGAGGTGAAGCTGAGAGAGGTCGCTCTGTGATCGGATGGGGTGCTCCACGACGGGGCCAACCCCTTCTTTAATATCAAAGGGTGCGCCCATTGGGGTGAAGGGAACGGTTAGATCGGAGAAGAGGATCGCCGCGTCAAAACCGAGCCGCCGGATCGGCATCAACGTCACTTCCGCCGCGATGTCAGGGGTGCTGACCGCTTCGACCATCGTCCGACCCTTCCGAATCTCTCGATATTCTGGCAAGTATCTGCCAGCCTGTCGCATAACCCAAATCGGTGTTCGGTCAACCGGCTCACCACGACACGCCTTCAGAAATCGACTGTCCCTCAAACGGACACTTCCTTCAGACTGGCGGCAAATGCCTCGACCGTTCGGTCAATGTCCTCATTCGAGTGGGAGGTAGTGAGGAACCACGCTTCAAGGGCGCTGGGCGGCAGATAAAAGCCTTTGTCCAACATCGAATGGAACAACTTTCCAAAGAGAGGCTTGTTGGTCAAGCTCGCTTGGTCGAAGTTATGCACCGGTTCGTCGGTAAGGAAAACGCTGATCATCGAGCCGATCCTCTGAACCTGGGCTGGCACTCCGGCGGCTGAAAAGACCTGATTCAGCCCGGCTTCGAGTCGCGCCCCAGTTTGCTCCAGTAGGATATAGCTGGACTCCTCAAGATTTGAGAGAGCGGCATATCCGGCTGCCATTGCCAATGGATTACCAGACAATGTTCCGGCCTGATACATGGGTCCAAGTGGTGCAACCAGGTCCATTAGGTCCTTCCTTCCGCCATAGGCGCCAACCGGGAGTCCGCCGCCAATGACTTTACCCATGCAAAGGACGTCCGGCTTGATGCCGTATCGCTCGGATGCTCCGCCTTTCGCGACCCGAAATCCCGTCATGACTTCATCAAAGACGAGCAGTACGCCGTGATGATCACAAAGCTCTCGGAGTTTCAGCAGGAACCCTGGGTCGGGAGGTACCAGTCCCATATTTCCGGCAACCGGCTCCACCATGACAGCGGCAATTTCGTTCGAGTTAGCAGCGAGAATCGCTTCTACGTGGTCCGCATCGTTAAACCGGGCGAGCAGCGTGTCATGGGTAATCGAATTCGGTACTCCAGCGCTATCGGGCAGCCCAAACGTCGCGATGCCAGACCCGGCTTTCGCAAGTAGGCTATCGACGGCGCCATGGTAATTGCCTTCAAACTTGACGATCTTGTTTCGGCCAGTCGCGGCCCGAACGAGTCGGATTGTGGCTAGAGTCGCCTCCGTTCCGGAGTTTACGAAGCGAATGCGCTCGACGGCTGGAACTCGATCAACGATTTCTCGGGCCAACCGCACTTCACCCTCGTGAGGCGCTCCAAAGCTTGTGCCGTTTCCAGCCGCCTCGGAGATAGCCCCGACAACTCGCGGGTCGGCGTGACCTAGTAAGATCGCTCCCCATGAAGAGACGTAGTCGATATACTCGTTGCCATCTGTATCGAACAGACGGGAGCCCTTTGCGCTCTTGAAGAAGACCGGTGTTCCACCGACGGCTTTGAATGCGCGAACCGGACTGTTTACTCCTCCGGGCATCAAGTTGCATGCTTCGGCGTAAAGGGACTCGGAAATGGGTCTAATGGAGTCACTCATCAGCGGATGAACTCCTCAGGCTTGAGATAGACGCCAGTGACCAGCGGAGTGTCTGACTTCGTGTAAATGCGGCCCTCCACGCCTCTCAGCGCATTGACCAGTTCCGAGAAGCGCACAGGATTATCGACCTCATAAGAGACGACAAACTCCTGATCCTGAAGCCCGAACGAGTAAAGCAAGAGCTGCTTGACATCGAAATATTGCTTGCCGATTTTGATGTGCTCGTTCATCAGGCCCTGTCGGACATCGGCCGTCTTCAGATACCATTCCTTGGTTTTGGTGAACGGATAAACGATGAAGAACCGTTCGCGTTCTCCTTCGATGGCGTCAATGTCCTGCTCGCTCTTACCTCGAGAGTACATGGATGGCCGCGTAAATCCCCAAAGGGTCTGGACGGGACGGATGTAACGCCGCCAGCCATCCGCTACCTGGTTGTAGGCGATCAGTGCCTTGGAAGCAACTGCCGGTTCCTGAGCGACCAGGGCAGACCAAAGCAGAAAGTCGGTGTCCGAGCGACAAGGGAACACCGAGTAGAAGTGGGTTCCCGGGGTCAGAGACTGAGCTTCCGTAACGAGTTTCGTCCGAAATGCTTTTCGGTCCTCATCGGAGAGAGCCCAGTAAGCATCGGTGTAGGCGTAGGTTGCGTAAATGTTCAGTTGGTGTTCAGCCATGCGGCGGCCTCCTTGGCGTGGTACGTGATTACGAGATCCGCTCCAGCCCTTCGAAAGGCGGTTAGAGTCTCCAAAACGATCTTCTTTTCATCGAGCCAGCCTCTTTCGGCGGCCGCCTTGATCATCGAGTATTCGCCACTGACTGCGTAAGCGGCGATTGGTAAGTCCGAGAGTTCCCGGGCTCGGAGGACGATATCCAGGTATGCGAGGCCAGGTTTCACCATCAAAATGTCGGCTCCTTCTTCAATATCCTGAAGCAGTTCCCGGCGTGCGTGGCGCGCATTAGCGTAATCGTGTTGATAGGATGCCCGGTCACCAAAGCTCGGAGCGGAATCGGCTGCTTCCCGAAATGGACCATAGAATGCTGAACTGAATTTAGCAGAGTAGGCCATTACGGCGATGTTTCCGAGCCCTTCGAGGTCGAGCGAAGTTCGTATCGCTCCCACCTGAGCGTCCATCATGGAAGACGGTGCGACGACGTCGGCACCGGCATGGGCGTGGGACAGAGCCATTCGTGCCAAGAGCGGGAGGGTTGCGTCATTGTCGATCTCGTGTCCCTGCAAGACGCCGCAATGGCCATGCGACATATAGGCGCAGACGCACACGTCCGTCATGACCACGAGGTTCGGAGTCGACTTCTTAATCGCTTTAATCGCGCGCTGAACAACCCCGTTGGGATCGTATGCCGAAGTCGCGCTATCATCCTTTCGGCTCGGTAAACCAAACAAAAGGACTGCGCCAATACCAAGATCTTCGATCTCTTTGGCAGCGTCGGCAAGGGCTTCAACCGGAAGGCGAGATTGGCCGGGCATCGAGAGTATCGGCTCCGCCTCGGTCTGGCCCTCACGAACGAAAATCGGATAAATGAGGTCGGACGACTGGACGTGAGTTTCACGAACCAGCGATCGAAGCGACTCGTTTCGTCGCATGCGTCGAAGCCGACTAGACATGTTTTGCTCCTTTTGCATGTTCCACCATGGCGTCAACGAGCCCAGGAATCGTGTATTCGCTGGCGCCGATGGCGACTTTGTAGCCCAAATCAGTAACGGTTTTGGCCGTGATTGGACCGATACAGGCGAT
>Ga0302140_10006428_pt1 | contig 14744 bp, 14 predicted proteins | sample I_Bog_E1_1_FD_202095 | JGI IMG/M metagenome (GOLD analysis project Ga0302140, IMG submission 202095) | Peat permafrost microbial communities from Stordalen Mire near Abisko, Sweden - I_Bog_E1_1 | ecosystem: Environmental > Terrestrial > Soil > Wetlands > Peat | place: Sweden: Abisko, Stordalen...
GAGCGTCGTTCAGGGAGGAGCGTCGTTCAGGGAGGAGCGTCGTTCAGGGAGGAGCGTCGTTCAGGGAGGAGCGTTGGTACCGGCGCACCTTCCCTGCTTGCACCTACCCATCCAGGAGTCTTTGTTCATCGATTTGCAAACAAAGAGGCTTGAAAGATACAATTTGCTTGTAGTGAGCAGCAGGACATTGTGATGCATGTGTGAAGTGGTGTTGCTGTGTATAGGGACTGAAATAGAATATTGGAGTTGTTGAGGAAAGTCGATTGTGCGAACTCGGTTCTGCAAATTGGTCACGGGGCTCACTCAAGACACCGATTGCCGTGATTCTCCCTAGCGATAACACGCTCGACTTCAAGTTCACAAGAGTATTTGACAGCAAGTTTGCACCTAGACGGTTGGTCATACAAGATGCCTCCACTATTAGCTGAGTTAGTGGACTCTCGGAACAATTATGTGGACCTTTCAGGGGTCAAAAGCTCCTCTACCAACCCAAATCCATATGATGCGATGATTGAGGCTTGCGAAAACAATCCCGTAGGCATCCCTTTCTCAGGTTTACTTTGGTACTTCTATTCTTGTCCGTCTTGACCTCGGCAACCTTTTGTTCCATTGCTCTACGTACACAACTAATCCTCCAGGCCCAACTTCAAGCTCGTTACTCGACCCACCGCATAACCCGCAACACGCAGCAGAAGGCCAAACTCCTCTCGCCAGACTTCGAGGGGCTCATCATTGATCCCATCCTAGAGAGGTTGGCAAATCCGTCAATTGAACCAGGTTTCAAGGACCCTAGATACTGTCTCGTATTCTGGGCGCGCCCTCCAGCTCATATCCGCTCCCTGGTCAACAAGATCCAACAAGAACTGTTGACTATAGCGCCAAGTACGTGTTGAAGTTTTGTTTCATATATGCAACTTCCTTCAAAGGATCCTTCCTCTCCTCTACCCAATAGACGATCCCGTGACTAACAGTTAGCAGAACTTTGGCTTATGCCTCTCCCAAACCTCCATCTCACGTCTCTCGAACTCGCGCACTCCCTTACGGAGCCAGAGATTGATGTCATTGTTTCCAATATCGGTAAGTCTACCGCGGAAACTATAACAGATTACACCTACTTTCATAAGGCACGTCTCATCAAGCCGATGATATCCTACGACGGTGCTGCTTTGGCTCTATCCTTCGTTCCTGCAGCTGGCGAACTCTTGCCCACGAAGGAAACTGGCGATGGAGAGGAAAGAACTCAAGAAGATGATGGCTTCACCTACCACCATCTACGCCGAGATCTCTTCAATATCGCCAGCAATACTAGTGTCAAGGTTGACTCACGCTATGTTGTACCCAGCTCACACACCACCGTTGGACGGTTTCTCACGCAGGAGGACCACGATAGCCCAGAAAAGATGCTTCGTTGGATCGAAAAGATTGAAGAAATCAATAAATGGCTGGAGGCAGAGTACTGGCCAAAGGAAGGTGGGAAAAGAAGAGAAGATGGAGAGTGGATCGTAGGGCATGAGAAAGGCTTGGACTTCAGAAAAGGCACGCTCTGGTACGGTGGAGGAACCACTGTTAGACTTGGAAAGGGATTTTGATAGCTTGCGTTCATTTTACCGAAGTACAGAAGTAGAAACGCATCCAGGTCTTGAGTCTCACAAGAAAGAATAGAAGCGCCGGCAGAAGGAGTGTTTTTACACAGATCTCAATCCACCACAATAGTAGAAATCGATGGTGCCTCACGATCATGGTCAGAAGCCTCTTCGTATTCAGGAATAATCAGCACCCAGATGGCAAAGCGAGAACACCAGGCACAAAATGCTACATCGTCCTGGAATTGGGGTAAAGGGGCTCGCTTCGCAGTTCAATCGTAGAATTTCAATCTGGCAAATCGAGGAGTAAGAGTACGGAAAACGGCAGTATCTGATGGAGGAAGCATTCTGTGACAAGACGAGCTTCTCGAATCACTGCGACTCCAAAGGTTATGCACACTTTACACCCTTCCAGAGGATACAAGGTTGTGGTATCAGCAAACTTTGTAATACTTCCTTGGCGATGCGAAATAAGGTACAGAGACCCAGCCCTTCTCAGCTGCGTCTCGCCTCGTCCATCTCAGCCAGTTTGTCCACGCAAACCCCACCAACCCATGCCCACATGAAGGAAGCCATGAACCCACAAGCAAAGCATCTAGAACACCAACGCAGCACCCTTGGTCTTTTTGTCACCACTGTAGAATCATTAGTCTCACTATCTTCACCGTCCGGAACTCCGAAGTCTTCGAGGGTCACATACCCAAGCTCGAAATGCTTGCATCGCTTCAACGCCAGTTGTGCCTTCGTCTTGCAGGCTGTGCACTCCAATCTTAACACGACCTTCTTGGTTGTCTTCGCCTTCTTGTGGAACACGGGCTTCGTTTGACCACCATAACCGGATTGTTTGCGATCATAACGACGCTTTCCTTGCGCGAACAGCGACGCCTGTTGTTGTTAGATGCAGATCGTTCGAGACGGATATTCGATTTACCTTTCCGGCCTTGTATTGGGTCACCTTGTGCTGTGTGTGCTTTCTGCAGTCTTTGCCCTTGCAGTAGGTGCGTCTGGTTTTCGGGACGTTGACCTGGGGAGAGTCTTGTTAGCCTCATTCCTCGATGCTGCTCCCGTATTCGTCCCCTCAATCCTGCCTCCAAGACTCGATTGTGCCCATTTCTCGAATATCTCGTCTTCAAATTCTCGCAATCAATGATTCTGCTCCCAAGGACAGTCTGCAAAGGCGTTGCCAGTTGTTCGATGGAGCGCTCGTCTCGCCTTCGCAGATTCGGCCTTCTGTCCCCTTTCGTCCCCTCGCATTCCTCCAACTTCATCGCCTTCATCTCAGATAGCACAAGAGATTGGAATACGTACCATCTTGGCGGATTTCGCTGTGGTCGTGGAGAGTTGAATTGTTCGTGACGTTGATCAAGAATTTTGCGGATTTGTGAAGTGCGAACTATCTAAGCGACTGGACCCACTTTATGCACGTGACCTACCTGGTTTGTGAAGATGGGGGGCAATCTTAGTGGATGATTTCTGACTTCCTTTGCTGAAACCAAGAATGAAAGTCAGATTAGACCTCTACAAAATTGAAGCGTCTTCGGTTGGATTCACGTGCAGAATTGGGTAGTTGCTGGCAGTTACAGACCATCTGAGAGGAGAAGCTCGCCTCAGCACATCCTCCGACGTCAAACTTCTACACAACTGCAGATAAAAATGAGTAATCCATCTTTTTACTCTTCAATTGCTTCATGAAAGTAATCTGCCTCCTTGTTGAGATAATTTTAAGGCTATTCAAAATCTAGGGCATCTTCATCTTGCTCTAGTGTCGTTCAACACTCTGTCACTCTCTTCAGCCCCAGTTCCTACCTACAATGCACAGTCCATCTGTGAAGAAAGGTGTTAGGCGTGTGCAGTCGGTAGAGGACCATGCAGCTATTATGAAGGTGCATGTTTCTCAACCAGATGATATCTTTACCAGTGTAAAATCCACCAGGTCACTCCAGAATGAACACCCGACTCCAACAAACAAATATTGTTCCATAGGCCTTTACTTCTTCATCGATATCTGGTAGATTCAAGAGATCCATTACTCTTAGGAAATGTAAAATCTGGTTTCCGTCAGCATCGGCAAGTTGTTTCGAGCCTATTCTTCATTGTACCCAACGGCTATAATACAAAGTCAGCTGCAACAAGCTGTAGAAAAGAGTCCTTCAATTGCACAGTTGCACGAATGCTGTTGCTAAATCATAGCTGAACGTTTGAACGCGGACTTATTGTCGACCTGTTATTCCCGGCTCGGAATGTGTAGCGCAGCCGCCACTCGGGAGCTAAATAGAAGACTGATCATTTGCACCAGACCTTCTCTCAGTCGTGCCGTCACCATCCCTTAATACCGAGATTGAGATGCAATGCCGACACCTAGCATGAGGTCGTTCATATTCGATGTCTGCAATGTGATTTTTTTCAGTAGTACTTCCACTACCTTCGGCCCTTCCTTCTCTGCCATGTGCTGAAATATCTAACTTCTCTTCAAACCCCAGCCTTGCAGCACTTTCTGCATGTTCGCCACGCCTTCAATATTCCTCAATATTTTGGACATGGTTTCCATCATTGCAGTTGCGTTGATCGCAATTCTCTTTTACCGGTTCTACCTGATTGTATCGGGTCTGTTTCGAAACATTGCCACAGCAAAACGGACTGGACTTCCGTACGTGGTTACTCGTAAGTAGATCCTCATCTCTGCCTATTCAGATACTTATTAGATTGTCAGCTGTAAGCATACAGAATATATGGTGGCTTGCCACTCATAGATTATGGGTTCCGATTCTCAAGAGACTTCCAGAGTCATGGACCGAGGAGTGGCTTCCGTAAGTCAGAAAATCTGGACATGGCACTTGCTAACGCTGTTAAAGATATGTCGTTCCTGATTGGGTGTGGCAACTTCAATTCGATCCCTTTTCGAAAAAAGGCGATATCATTATGCTAGTGTCCCCCGGTGGTATTCAGATTTATCTCGCGAACGCTGAGGCCATTCGACAAGTCACTGCCAAACGCGAAGCCTTTCCGAAGCCCCTTGAAAGTTACAAGGTTCTCGATATTTTCGGCCGAAATGTAATAACAACTGAAGGCGGGGAATGGAAGCAACATAGAAAGGTGTTGTCCCCAAGCTTTAACGAGAAGAATAATGCACTGGTTTTTGCAGAAGCTTGCAGGCAAGCACAAGGGATGCTAAGGAAATGGAAAACCACATCAGGAGATTCAACCATAAGAGAAGTCCCGATAGACGTGATGCGATTGACTTTGCATATTATCAGCAAGATAGGATTTGGGGTCGGCCTCTTATGGCCTGGTGAGAAGATTATCGAGAAAGAGAGCACTCAAGACGCGGTGTTCAGTAGCGTTGAGCTGCCCGAAGGACATTCGATGAGCTATGAGACATCCATGGATACACTTCTAGCAAACTTGGTCTGGGTGATTTTGACCCCGAAGTGGTTGAAGCGCAAGCATCACTTCCTAACTAAGATAGCAACTACTAATTTGGTAGGACATCTCCCTTTCAGAGGTGCTCGAAAGGCATATGAGTCTTTTCTCAACTGGGGCCAGTACATGAAGGAGCTGTTTGCTCAAAAAGTAAAAGAAGCGCAACGCGGAGATCATAGCGAAGGGATGGACATTATGGGCTCATTAGTCCGCAGCTCATATGGCGAGCAGCAAAGAGCGGGGAAGTCATCCTCAGATCATGCCGAGAAAGAAGGATTGAAAGATCCACTCTTATCTGACTCTGATATCTTGGGAAATGCTTTTGTCATGATCGTCGCAGGCCATGAAACAACAGCTTCCACTCTCCACTTCGCCTTGATGGAGCTAGCAACAAATCCAGGATCCCAGAGACTTCTGCAAAAGGAAATTGAGTCAATATTTGGCAAAGACCCTCCCGAGACGTGGGACTATGATGTCAACATCAATGCTCTACTCGGTGGTATGGTTGGTGCTGTTCTCAATGAGCAACTACGAATTATGCCTCCAGTAATAGTCATACCTAAGCAAGTCTCAAAGGTCCGAGACCAAGTTATCGTCGTTGATGGGAAGAGTTTCACTCTCCCAGCTGGAGCCTACATGTCTCTCAATGTAGTTGGCACTCACAGAAATCCGAAATATTGGCCGAGCCAGCCATCGAAAGTCACAGACGACGCTCACGACCTCAATGATTTCCGGCCGGAAAGATGGCTAGTCAGGTCGGGTCCAGATGGATCGCAGCATGCTGGCGCAATGGACTCTGAGGAGGAAGAAGATTTTGGAGGCTATACTGGCCATGACACTTCTGCCCAGCTTTTCCGGCCTACGCGAGGCTCATATGTGCCATTCTCCGACGGCCCAAGGTCATGCCTGGGTAGACGACTCGCTCAAGTCAAGGTAGTGGCAGTGCTAAGCGTCATCTTTCAGAGGTACTCTCTTGAGCTTGCAGTAGATGAGTGGGCGACAGACGATGACGTTGCAAGCATGGGGAAAGATCAGAGAAGGAAACTGTACAGAATGGCACAAGACGAGGCAAGGAAAACAATTCGAAGCGCAACTACTCAGATTACGCTTGGCTTGCACGAAGGAGCTGGATTCATCCCAGTTCGACTAGTTCCGAAAGGAGAGGAGAGGTTTCTCAGCATTGTAGAGTAGACATTGAGGTTTCCCAAGCTTAGGTGGCGTATCATGCTTTGATGATTTACGATGCCGTGCTGGTCGCGTACCTGGCCTGCAGCAAGGTGATGAAAGCATGACATCCACCAGGGGTTGTCGGAATTCGTGGTGATTCTCAATATACCATAATCCACGAACATGGGTAAAACGACGAGCGAATGCCTTTCAAATCGCTCCTTAGACCAGGGGACATTCGAGGAAGTAGTAAAATGGCAGTCAGGCTCTGAATGTCCCTCAAGTCATAGTACATTGAATGAAAGTCAACATTGCGTCACGCATTCTGACAGCTAACCTTTTGTGATCCTGGGGTACGTCCAGAACGGGCGGTTTTCTCGTATGCTCGCAAGCCTATGAGTATTTAATCATGAAGTGCTAGGAGCACGCACTGAAAATCTTTTCCCTTCTGCAGACTGCTCACCGCTCGGATTCGCTGCTTCCTGCTGCGAGGAAAATCGGGGGGGCTGGGCTGGTCGGTCGGGCCAGGGAGCGACCGCCGCGCTAAAATCGAATTCGGGAGGTTGGTCTGTTTACCTCACTCTTCCCCGCTGACAACAATAGACCTTCAACCGCAATCCCCACACATCCACATTCCACCTCCTTGCTTCAATCCAGGCCAAACCATATCCATTACGGTCGCGTAACTTTGTCTTGCATATCCGCATTCTTCAAAATGTCCGGAGCATCGAGCTGGTTGCAGAAAATGCGGAAGTCGGAGCTAGTCGAGCTCGCTGATTCCGTGGGCTACACGGAGTATGAGACACCCGTGCATCTCGCATTTCTTCAACAGATAGGCTGACATCACGTAGCCACGAGGGACTGAAGAAGACTGAGATCGAGGTTGCGTTGGATGACTATCTCACCCAGAACGCCTCTACATACTCCGGCGAGACGCGGCTTGCGCCATTCTACAAGACGAGACGTGGTGTTGACAGCCCGGTGAAGAAAGAATCTGCGTCTGCTCTGTCGGATGCCGAAACAAAGGTCAAGCAAGTGAAGCGCAGAGTCACAAAGGCTGCAGAGGAGTTTCTTCCAACGTAAGTAACGCGCCGAGGCTGCGCGTCAGCAACATCATAACAAATGCTGATTTCTCGCAGCGATGATTCAGAAGTCGAGCCCGCGACTACACGCGCGCGTACTGCCCTGACTCGAACTCCTCGCGCATCTGCCCTTGCTTTTGCATCGAGCGTTCCATTACCTCCATCGCCAGCCGTTGTTGCCGACGCGATTGATCGTCGTACACAGGCTCTGCGCACTAGAGTGTCAAAGGCCTACAAGCAATCAGGACTCACCGAAACTGCCGAGGCCACGCGTGAAACACTGTCAACAGTCGTTGCAGTTCAAGTGCTGACCGTGGTTTTCGAACTCTACAACTTGCGGAAGGAAATTCTTGCTGACCGGTACGCGTTCACGATCCCGGCTATCTCGCTTTTCGGAACAAAGCCGTACGATGTCTTGATCCCGGATCTCTTCCTGCTCTTGACTAGCTCATTCTGGGGCCCTGCTACTCTGTGGGCATTCACCAGCTTCATCATTCCGCTTTTCTCGGCGTACTTCTTCAACTTGACCGCCAAGCCATCAAGGACCCGAAGCCACAGCACACACTTTACCTATGCCTTCGATCCCTTGACCTTCAACATCGTCAAGGCGCTACTGACGTTTGTTGTCTACGGACAAGATGTCACTTTCGGTGGATTGGTAGATCTCGAGTATGTTGCCAGAATCAATTCTGCTCTTTATGGCGGCTGGCAAGGCGTCCTTGTCGGAACCGGCATTGGCTCCTTGGTCACGTTGTATGAAGCGGTTTTGAAGAAGTAGAACAATGTCGCGCAAAAGTCACGTCCTGCAAGTGCGAACCTGACTTGAAGAGTGCTTTGGCTGGGACTGTACAGGGGATAGGGAAAATATGACATTTGTTTTAGGGTACTGATTCTGGTTATTTTGCTGTGCAACGTAGCATGGTGGTTGGGGACGCGATAGCAGGATTTATCTGGGCCACCGGAAGGAGAAGAACAGGACACTTCATTCACACCATTCGCTTTCTCTCGCAGTCGTTTCTTGTGCGCTGGCACGATGGTCCTCGGGAGAGGTCATGGGAAGGCGTTGAGGCGTGCTTGGGATACCTATTTTTGGCTGTTACCCCTTGTGTTTGGTATTTCCTCTTATGTGTACATGACGATGAGGGAACTGGGAGAGCTTTCTAGTCATTCGAGTTTGGTTATGAAATTCATGCTGTTCATAAAACGAATGTTCTGGGCCCAAGCCAATTCCAACACTTGTGACTTGTCGGACTTATACCTTTTTACATTGCAGCTAGGGCCGGGGTGCAACTTACCCAAGATGAGGAAAGCACGTTATCGAATCACAGTCAGACACTCGACGCTGATATCGAAGAAACCTGATAGGAATAAAGTAAGCAAACAAGCTCCGAATTAGGAAGGTAAGGGAACCAACAATCCATGGATCTTGGGAGACGGGCTCTCTAGCAGCAACGAATCATTGTTTGTGCCAAAATTGGTTTCCATTTCCATCGCCCACCTATCTTGAAGACAATGAGAGTGTTGCTACAAGCTCGTCTGCCTCCCCGCAATGCCTATCTGGACTTGGTGCACCAAAACTTTCATGTCAGGGAAGTGCTCAGCCCAGGTCAGCCAATTCTCAGACTTTTTCTTTCTATTTTGAGTCAGAACGCCGCATCCATAGACCCTCTTCCTCTTCTTCTGTAAAGTCTCCATAGTCGTGGATTCTGGGAAAAGTTCTCCTGGGCAACGATCCCCTTTCTCTGTGTGAGAGAGTCTTCAAGGTTTACTTGCTGCATTCGCTCGTATAACATAGCCATACTTTACACAAAATGCCCTGCCTCGACATGTGAAATGCTTATATGTCATGCGAAACAGACTGATCTTGCAATAAATAAATATTTCGTATTGCCTGAGGATTTCAAGCTATCTTAAGGATACTGGAGATGACATTGTGCCCCATGTTGGAATTATGCTATAAAGCTGAGAGTGATCTTACGTTCATTCTCTCTCCGACCTTCATCCTTTCGGGTCTGACATCTTCGCCAGGAAAGCCATTAAACCTTGACCATGTATGAGAAGAATCCAGGGATCAAAGGCAGAGACCTCAAATTTAGTCTCAAGCCTTCCTGGCCAACTGCCGCTCTAGCTGGCATGAGCCCTTGAATCTAAATAAATTTGGCTTATGTATCCAGCTTGCATTCAGATGGAGTCCGTTGTGAGACCAATATCCAGCCCTATGCAATGCTCCAGTCAAGTTGGGTAAAGACGGCGCTCAGTGCCAGTTTCCCTCGTTGTCTCGTCTCCAGTCAATCATGTTTCTTGTCATTGCGGACTTGCGCGTGAACAAGGCAGAGATTAGATGAGCCTCCACCGTGTGAAAAGATTCCATCAAATGGGAATCAAGCCCATGTTCCCAAGAGCAAATGCAGAAAGATCGCGTCTAATAGGCTAGGCAAGCAAAGGGGAATGATGTAGAGGGGGTTATGGCGGCCTTAACCGCCCCCAGTCTTAAGACCTCAACCAGGAACTGGCCGAGTCCCAGCCTTCAGCTGTCAAGCTGAGGTTCACCTGAGATCTCACTGCAGACGCCATGAAAGGATCAATTCGCCCAGCAGACGCGACGAAAAGCTTGTCTTTAGGAAGCATCACCTGACGTGCGGCAAAAAAAAAAAGCGTACTTCGCCAAGCACAGCCCCAGAACAACAACATGTGAATATCCAGCCAATTGCAACATCACAGCCTCACACTTTTGAGCTGTCCACAACGCGCAATGGCGTTACTCAGCCTTTCTGGGAGAACTCAGTTCCGGGGGCGCATGTCTGCCCTGAGGCACGCCCTTGCAGCCGGGCCTATCCCAAGCTCTGATTCTCCGGCCTCAACGGTCTTCAGCAGCCTTCTGGGCAGCCACAACTGAGAGGGATTCGATGGAATCGAGATGTTTAGCTAATTATGCATATTTTCCCTTGAATGGCGGATATTCACCAATGGGCATCGCCTTAAAGGTCATCGATCGTTCACCGTTGCTTCATTGAGATGGCTGGCAGAAGCCGACTTTCTGCACATTGTGCACAGCGCAACGGTGACACAACGTACCAGCCAGCTTCTCTCACGATGGCGTTGAAGTCAGCAGCCATAGCTTTGGAATCAACTTCATGATGTCCCTGAATAGCATCGGTCGTTCCGGCCAACCACAGCATCGTGAGAATGGGCCAGTGTCCAAAAATCTACCTATATAATGAAACGTCCCATCCTCGAAATGAACTCTCATCATACAACATCAACACAAACAAAAAACAACAGCATTTCCTCATCTCTTTCGTCTTTCTTCTCTTTATTTCCTTGCTCGTTTCCTTTACCAACGATACGATCTTTCAACTCTTCAGCAAGAATCAACGACCTTTCTTCATCAGCCAATAATCAGTAATCCATTCAATATGCATTTCTCAACTGCCACCGCTCTCTCCGTTCTCGCTCTCGCTTCCTCCGTCTTTGCTGGGCCACTTGGTCAGAATCGTCGTGACAATGGCGATGACAGCAACACAGATATCAACATCTTCCCATCTGCTGATCACTACAACGACTACGCCATCTGCAAGGGAAAGGTCACCAAGGGCAAGTTCCCTCAATTGCAGGCTCCGTCTGATGATGGTGGCTGCGTCCGTAAGTTTTCGAGTCTCTGCCCATCATCTCCTACTTACTAAGAGTTTAAAGGCTACTTCCCCGGCATTGATATCACTGGTGTCGTGACCATGGTCAATCTCTACCACAAGGATGGCATCAACAGCGCCTGCGATTGTATCAGCGCCTGCCTCGAGAAACCCGAGACTTGCACCAACTGGGTCTTCAAGCACACCTTCGCTGGAGCCGCCATCGATGACAACAAGCGCTCCTGCACTCTCTACTCCAGCCCCAATCTCCCCAAGGGTGTGACTCTCGACTACAACTTGAACAACAGCATCGGCTTCGGTGTTGTGGGCATGAATGCTCAACAGGGCTGTGATGCTCCTCAAACATTCTTGGACGTTAACGGGACTATGGTAGACGACTATGGGGTCTCTGGTTTCGCCGTCCGTGACACTTTGCAGCGCCAATTCTGCTAGATACTCTCTAGACAGCGCACCAGGAGTTCTTAGAAGGGGAAATGCTGGCATGAGTTCGAGTTCGGGGCATAATCTACTTCTGCATAGCGTTTGGATTTTCTTTTTAGACTTGTCGTTGCATTTTCTTGTTTTAGCGTTGCGTTGACTCTGGCGTATCTTTTGCTTCTTCGGATAATACTTATACACTCTTTTGGACTGGGGAGTAATAGATTGTAGATAGTCACTCACTTGTCATCAGCATAGATTCGGAATGAAATTTTCTTCCGAACGATCTTGAGTTCTCTCTGATGAAATGTAACTCGTGATGAACCGTAGGTGACTGAATGCTTATGTTCTCAATATCGACAGCAGAAATCACACGAAATACTCATGATTCTAGACTCTTCAGCATTTGTCAAGTATTCAGTGCTCTCAGAACATTTGAAGCATTAGTAGATGGGCACTTCTTTGTAGTTTGTAAAACAGCAAATTCTCGAGAAGACAAAGTGTGCAACTCCACTATTGATCAAAACAGAAAGCCGTTGGCTCGACGAACAATGCATTGTCTATTGTTCAAGCCTCGAGTACATAGAGAGATGTCCTCAATTTCATCGGTTCTCTCACTCATTACTATCAAAACCAATACCTTCCATGTCGGACCACGATCCACGCAGCCCAAAGCTGCCAACCAAAGTCCAATTCAGACCAGAGGTTATTAACCTCGAAACAATGTCCGAGCGTGCAATCATCGACGAAGAAGAGCAGATCGGGCGAGATTCCGCCTTTGCCAACCAGCGCCGAGAGCGTAGAGAGCACAGGAAGGTTCTGAGGATAGAAAACGCTCGCAGACGTATGAGAATAATCATCATCACTCGCTGCGTCTTAGGCTTGTCGATTCTCATACTCGTCGTTACTTTGATTGCTTTCTTTGCTGCTAAAAGAAGAGAACATCGGGCTTAGGAAGAAGCATCAACACTTATCGCAAAATGAAATCTCATATAAAAGCATTATAATTTCAACTCAAATCTTACACTCGTGACCAATATTCCGTGATTCCTAATATGTGTTAATCAACTAAACACGTCATTGGGCGGTACACAGCAGAAAAACCCTCGCACTAACAAAAGGATCGTGAACTGTCGATCTTGACATCGTGGGATGACATAGCTTTCAAGTATTTTAATTGCTTGTGTGTTTTGTGGGAGAGCGGACTAAAGAACAGAAACGCCTGAATGACCAACCCAGACTCCTCGCTCCCAAATGTGTACTTGTACAAAAGGCTTCGTAGCCTGAAGAAGGTTCCGTCCGAAAGAACACTATACCTTATTGTGAACATTATCCAATGTGTTTCCAGTTCATCCTCGCTTGAACACACTTTCGCCACCAAAGGCCATTTCCCTGTCTCTCCTCATGCCCTCCAAAACTCCTACCAAGCCACCACTTCTGAGTCTTTCGAGCACGACCTTCATTCCTTCCTTGCTCTTTCCCAACTGATTCTCCGTCCGTCGACTCGCAATCGCCTCGATGCTCCTCTGAATTCCACTCGTACTCCAACTCGCTAGGAAGCTCTTCTTCTCCTCAACTTCTTCTTTCACCTCATCCTTTCTATTCGCTCTCGCCCTCAGCCTATCTCCCAGCCGGCTCCTAAACATCACCGTAGTAACAACACCAGTCGTTCCAGCGGCCACGCTGAAGTCATCGCCCTCATCATCCGGCATCCTCCTCTGATACTCCTGTTTCTCAACCACGCTCAGAATTCCCGTCCAGTCGAGATTCTTGCTCTCAGTGCGCATCCATCCTTCATTAACATCAATCATACTCGTCTCGAGAATATAGCTTTCCGAGCGTCCGCCACTGATGTTCCCTAGCACACTCTTTGGCAGCAGCTTGAGTACCGCAGGCGGCAGGCGGGAGGACTTCCGATGGATTCGCAGAGTCTTTAGTCGACCCTGGCTATCGATCGACCGGTCGATCACGTCGGTGGAGAGGACGTGTGTGCTGTAGGGGTTCGGATATCGCAGGAAGTAAGCAAGGGTCACGGCCGGGAAGGAGTAGTCGTAGGTATATGAGGACTCGAAGAATTTCACCATTGTGGATGCTGGCGTAAAGGCATTTGTGTTTGTTTGGGTGGACAACGCAAACAGAGGTGGTCGTGTGTTGTTTGAGGGGAAGTGGTGAGATGATGAAAGTCTGGTGAGATTCCGAGGACTTTATTTGCTCGGCTGGATATACCTTACATCACGCGTTACCGCTTTGGGACGAAATCTGGGGTAGGGGCAACTTCTGGAGGATGGGCACGAGACTTTCTCTTGGTAATCATTATTAGCTACTTTGGAGGATATGAGATCGGCGATCCTCAGGAAACTCTCTGGTTTCATCGTTTACTCATTGCGATTATATCTCATAGCTGACTAGTCCCCGAGGTCCAAAACGCCAGCAAGCAGTGTAATCTATGTGAAATTCCAAGGAGGCAGATCATCTCGTTGCCCTTCTTCATACTCGTTTTAATATTCTGCGTAGAGTACTCCAAATATATCGTCACACTGGAAATGGCAGCAAATTGTATAATATTTTCAAGATTTAAAGGCTAAGGTTCCTACCATTTTAAGCTCATTCCCACGGAACTGCCAGCTAAATATGAGTTTTGGGAACTGCAAATTCGGATTTTCATGAACCTTAAGTTATGCTGAAACTATGTAGACGTTCAAATCAAGTCCGACATTTTGAGATCCAAAACAACCAGAATCAGATTCCGACGCAGTAGCTGGACTCGATGAGTACTTGCTCTCTCATTTATCTGTGTGAAGAGTAAGAGAATGTTGGCCTAATCTTTTGTACCAAATAGTAAAGCAGAACGCTGTGGCACTTTTGACTTTGCTCATTCCTTTAGTCTATAACCCAGAGCACACCAGCACATAAGATGGGTCCTTCAATTCTGGGAATTCCTTTTAAATTTAATCATTACTTTAGTTTATAACCAAGAGTAAACCAGCACATGAGATAGCTCTTTTAACCTTAGGCATACTTTAGATTTAATTCTTCCTTTAATCTATAACCAAGAGAAAACTAGCACCTGAGATTGCTCCTTCGATTTTAGTCAACAAGTGCTGTTGTGAACTTGTGAATCACAATTTAAAAGGGGTCGGGATACCAACATTAAAGTAAAAGACTTTCTCATTGACACACAACTTTAATGTGAATGCTCCTTTGATTATAGGAATACTTCTGGGTTCTAATCGATCCTTCAATTTGCAATCAGCAGTAAACCAGGACACAAGGTTGCTCGTTTGATTTTAGTCGATAAATGCAGTTATGAATCACGACTTGTAAGGAGCCAGGACACTAACATGAAAATGAACACTTGCTCGATAACACAATGATGTGAAAACATCGCTCCTTTGATTTTGGAGATGCTTCTATAATTGATCGTT
>Ga0302140_10006435_pt1 | contig 14736 bp, 13 predicted proteins | sample I_Bog_E1_1_FD_202095 | JGI IMG/M metagenome (GOLD analysis project Ga0302140, IMG submission 202095) | Peat permafrost microbial communities from Stordalen Mire near Abisko, Sweden - I_Bog_E1_1 | ecosystem: Environmental > Terrestrial > Soil > Wetlands > Peat | place: Sweden: Abisko, Stordalen...
CACGGCCAGACCTATCAGGGACCAACCGTCGGCAATCTTGCCTCCCAATGAATTCTTGTTCATGAAATCGGGGACATGGTAGATGTAGTTGGTGCTGAAGATGCTTTTGCGGTCGAAGTCGGACGAGCCGTAGCCACTGCGCAAGTCTTGGGCATTGTTGCCGTTGTAAAAGAGTCCGAGACCGCTCTGCTCGTCGAGAGAATGGGACCAGGTGTAAGAAACACCCATCTGGAAGCCCTTGCTCATACGCTTTTCAATGTGTGCCTGCAGGGCGTTGTAGGCGTCGACGCCTGCGGCTTTGTAGTCGATGGATTCGGCCGCATAGCCGATGTAGGGAACGCGAAGATCGACGTTTCCGCCCTCATTATTCGCCTGGTAGCAACTACCGTCAGGGAGGACAAGTGGTCCATAGTTGCCGGCTCCGTAGCAACTGTCGGCACCGGCATTTTCCACGGTGTAGCCGTAACTGTAGTTCTGCTGGTAGGGGCTGCCTGGAAGGGCGGGATTGGCAGTGGTGGCGATATTCGGCTGATTGAAGGGCACGGGGATAACCTGGTGGCGACCGACATTGCCGACGTAGCCAAGTTCGATGGCAATGTCGGGGCGTGGCTGCCATTGCATATCGAAGGTGTAGTTGATGGTGTAAGGCAACTTGTTCTTGCGGTCGTAGACGCCGAGAGAAATCGGCTGGCCATTGTTTGTTGCTTCGGTATTGGGCGTGCTGGTGCAGATACCGGGGATGCCGCCCAAACCATAGTTCACGATGCTGCAGGCGTTGGGCAGGTAATTGTTGAGATCGGAAGACTTGGGATTGACGGGTGCGGCGTATTCAAGGGAAGTCCCATAAGGATTTTCAAGATTGCCGGATTGAGCAGTTGGCGGTCCGGTGGGCGGCCCGAAGCCGCCGTTTCCGCCGCAGGTGGGAAGGTAATACTCATAGAGAGACTGAGAGGACGCGGGGCAGGTTGAGGCGTTGACAAAGGGAAGCTGCTGATTGACGCCGAACGGGCCTCCGGGAACGGTTCCGATGGCATAGCCAGGCGAGAAGTAGGTGAAGAGCTCGCCACGATCGTAGTACATACCAGCGCCGGTGCGGAAGACCACTTTGTTGTGGTTCATTGAAGGCGCCCATGCAGCGCCGATACGGGGACCGATGCCCCACTGGCGGCCAGTGAGGGTGGTGTTGCTGACACCCTTGGTGCCGTTGGTGTTGTTGCCAGCGATAATCAGGCCGGAGTTGGTGATGGTGTCAGACCCAACGCTGTAGTTGTAAAGGCTGGAGTCGAAGTTGAAAATGCGACCGTACTTTTCCGTCAGGCCGCCATCCCAGTCGTAGCGCACGCCGGCGGTGAGTGACAGGGTCGGTGTGATCTGGAACTTGTCCGACACATACGTGCCAAGCTGGTTTGAGCGGTAGTAGCGGCTGGCGTCTCCTTGCAGGAAAGAGCTCACATAGAATGCTGTGGAGGAGCTGCCCGGCGTGACGAATCCCTGCACAAACTGGCTGAAGTCGTCCGATGCAACTGTGCCTGTGCCTGTGCGCTTGTCAATGGTGTTGAGCTGGGTATAGGTATAGCTGCCGCCGAAGCTGACGGTGTGCTTGCCGAGAATCCAGATGGCGTCGCCGCGGGGGGCGAGGCGGTTCTGGAAGACGCCGGTATTGGAGGATTGCGATTCCGCGTTGGGACCGATGTTGAGGTAAACGCTGCTGACGCCGGAGGGTTGAAAGCCGCCCAGGATGTTGACGACGGAAATGCCCGGGAAGTAGCTGGATCCGAACATATTCATTGATCCGGTGCCCGCCGAGCCGCCGGGAATGGAGCCGGGACCGAATGCCTGCTCATTGTCGGCCCAGTTTTTTTCGCGGATGATGCCGAGGGTCTGCGTGGTGCTGAGGTTGGACTTCACGATAAATGTGTTGGTGATGGCGGCAACCTGCGAGCCGGAGTCGAGGTGCTCAGGGAATCCGGGGACGCTGGAGTACGCAAAGGGCGCGACGGTGGGATCGTGCTGGTAGAAGTACTTGAGTGCGAGTGTGTCCTTCTTGGTGGCATTCCAATCCAGGTCGGCCACGCCAAGATCGGCGGTAAAGCGTGCCGCTCCCGGGATGAAGGCATTGTCCAGGTGAGAAATGGTGGGCGGTGTGCCGTTGAGCGCATCGTTGGGAATAAGCCACTTACCAGGCTCGCCGGGAAGCGCCGGCGAATTGAACAGGATGAGGGCGAGCGGGTCGATGCTGCCGCTGGTCAGGCTGGTGCCAAATGAATTGTTGGCGAGATTCGCAATCCCGTTTGCAGAGCGGTCGTCGCTGAGGCCGATGGGAACGTCGAGGAATGAGTCGCCGAGTTCGGCGTCCGCGACATGCAGGTGCTGATAGCCAACAAAGCCGAAGAGCTTGTCCTTGATGATGGGACCGCCGAAAGTGCCTCCGACAATGTAGCGGTGCAGGTTAGGTACTTTATTGGCGGCCGGAACATCGGGGTCCTGATTGAAGAAGAAGGGGGCTGCGTTGATCCAGTTGGTGCCACGGTGGGCATAGGTGGTGCCATGCCAGGTATTGGTGCCGGAAGCGGTGCTGAGATCGATGTGCGCGCCGGAAGTAGAGCCCTGCTGCGCGTCGTACATGGAAGCGTTGACGCGGACTTCCGCAATGGTTTCAGGGGCCGGGGTAGGAATGGCGTTGCCGATAGAGAGGTAGACTGAGGCCGCGGACTGGATGACGCCGCCGCCCCCCCCAGGGCTTGTCTGCACGCCAGTGGAGTTCACGACACGTGCGGAGCCCACCTGGCTAGTACTTTTGCCATTGAACAGGTTGCTGGCGTCAACGCCATTGAGCAGAAAGGAGTTCGAAGTGTCGCGCTGTCCGTTGGCCCAGATGGGCGCATTGCCGAGGCCGGAGTTTGCGCCGGTGCCGCCGCTCAACTCGGCCGTGACTCCGGTGGACTGCGTGGCGAGGCCGGTAAAGCTGCCGGTGGGCAGAGGCACGGATTCGATCTCCGCGCTCTCCATGACGTAGCCGTTGGTGGTGTCGGCTGCATTCATCATGGGTGCCGCTTCCACTTCGACGGTGGTTGAGGTCTGGCCGATTTTGAGGGCGGCATTCACAGTGCCGGTACGGTTGCCCACTACCGTGATGTGCTGGGTCTTCTGGACATCGAATCCGTCGGCGGTATAGGTAAGGGTATAGGTGCCTATGGGGAGATTGACGAAGTTGTACTCACCTGAGCCGTTGGTCACTGTGCTGCGCGTGAGCGAGGTCTGCTCGTCTGTGATGGTCACCTTGGCGTTGGGGATAACTCCGCCCGATGCGTCGCTGACCTGGCCGGATATGCCACCGAGTGTCTGCTGTGCGAACAGGGAAGAACAACACAGCGCAGCGACTGTGGCGATTGCCAGCAGCCGGGGAAGCAGAGAGGAGAAAATACGCATGGAATACCTCAAGTGGCGGGCCTCGAAAGTAAAGTTTTCCCCATAGGTTTTTTGATATTTCAAAAAACGCCTGGAACGGAATGCGTTTGGAATGCTTCAAAAAGCACGGAAACAACTGCGCTATACGAGTTGAGCTCGTTTTCGGTCTGATATGGGCCGTTTTGAACCTCGGGGTGTGGCTAGGATATCGATTTTTGCATAAAAATCGTCTAAAGATTTGGCGTTTCCGGTGGGGTAATTTCCGGCGGGAAATGCTCATGCTGAAGGCAATAGCGAAACGTGGGCCTGGACGATTCGCCAGCCTTCCGGGAGGCGAACCCACACCTGGCTTTGCCGGCCGCGAACGGTTCCGGAAGCGGAAGCGCGCTCGAATTCGAGCGTAATACTGGCGAAATCCGGGCCAAAAGCGACAATGTCGAGGCGGGTGACGGTGCGGGCCAAGTTAGAGCCGGGGCGGTTCTTGCGGAACGCTTCGAGCTCATCGGGGCCGTAAAGATTCTCGGTTACTCCAAAGCGCATGACGTGGGGACCCGCCCAGAACATTTCGACCAGGATTTCCACATCGTTCGTCACAAGGGCATGTTCATAGCGCGGATAGAGGGCGGTGAGCTCGGCTACCACGTCGGGACTGTTGATGGTGAGGGGTAAGCTCATGCGAAAGGAAAGAGCTTGCGGTTGGGAAGGATCTGTTTGGCGATGGCGCCGCTGACGGTGTAGACAGGCTCGTTGACCACCTGGCTGAGGCGGAGTTTCAGAGCCACGCTGCACAGGATGTAGGCGTGAACCGGGGAAAAGCCCCAGCGGCTGACGAGCAGGTCGACCATGCGGCTGGTGGCGGCGCGAGCGGTGTCGGCGAGATCGGTTCCGGTTTCGACTACGACCCAGGCATTGGCAGAAGAGTCGGGTGCGACGGCCTCACTGGACTCGATGAGCGGGCTGGAGAGCGGCTGCTGCTTGTGGAGGTGGAAGCGCAAGGTTACATCGAGCGGGCATTCTATGCCGTTGATGCACACTTCGCCGTCGCCCTGGGCGGCGTGGCCGTCGCCGCAACTGAAGAGCGCGCCGGGATTGAAGACGGGCAGGTAGAGGCGAGAGCCGGCGCAGAGCTCGCGCACATCGAGATTGCCGCCGAAGGGTCCTGGGGGACGGGTGCGGAAATTGCCGTCTTCGGCGCGGGCTACACCCATGACGCCGAGAAACGGCCGGAGCGGAACCACGGCAGGAGCGAGAGAAGCGGTGGATTCGCCATCCAGTTGCCAGTGGAAGAGATAGGGATCGCGGAAACGATCTTTGAGGAAGCCGAGGCCTTCAATCACGCTGGACCATCCCCAATCGGCATGGCGCGTGGAGAGCACGTCGATCTCAAGGACGTCACCGGGCTCCGCGCCGTCGATCCAGACGGGGCCGGTGAGGGCGTGAATACGGGTGCGGTCGATGGCGACATAGTCCTGAATCGTCATGCCGGGGTGCACCTGCCCTCCGCTTGCATCGACGCACTCATAGGCAACCTCGTCGCCGGAATGAATATGCAGGCGGGGAGGGATGGAGCGGTCCCAGACAGAGTGGGTTGGCGAAGCGGAAAGGATATGTTCGGTCATTCCTCGGTGGGCCTCACTGTGATTCTGACGGTCATTTGCAACTCGACGAGAGCGTTGCGCGGCAGTGCGCTGACACCGACCGCGGCGCGGACATGGCGGCCGGCGTCGCCGAAGACGCGGACGAGTAGATCGGAAGCGCCGTTGATGATCGCGGGGGAATCGGCGAATCCAGGTGCGGCATTGACGTAGCCGTTGACGGAGATGAATTCGATGATGGAATCGAGGGATCCGAGCTCTCGCTTTAAGACAGCCAACTGGGTGAGCGCACAGGCTGCCGCAGCAGCGTATCCGTCTTCGATGGTGCGATCGATGCCGGCAGTTCCGGTGATGATGCCGCCGGGGCCCGTGGAAATGACTCCAGACAGGTAGACGACGGCGCCAACGCGCTTGGCGGAGACGTAATTTCCGCCCGGCGCAGGCAGGGCGGGGAGCGTGAGTCCAAGAGCTGCGAGTTTCTCTTCAGGCGATGAGGTCGGCGTCATTTGCTTTTGAATGTAGCACGCGCGGTGAGGAAATCTCTTTGGATATTCCGGGCAGTTGCGGTTAGCATGAGGCCATGCTTCGAGCCCTATTTCTGCTGCTGGTTGCGGGCGCCGCTGTGAGCGCGGGTCCGGGGGCTGATCCCGATCACCTGCTGCATCTGGAAAGGTCTTCTCCGGGCGATTTGGAAGTGGGGGGCGAGCTTGCGGGAGCTCCAATTGGCCCCACGCGCTATTTGCGGTACGAGGAGTTGTTGAAACTGCCGCAGGAAACGTACACGGTCAGCGACGATTCCAACTTTTCCGGCAAGACACAGATCAGCGGGGTGCCGCTGACCGAGCTTGCCAAGCTGTTGGGCAAGCAGCAAGACGACCTTCTGATTGTGGCTATCTGCTACGACAAATACCGTACGAATTATCCGCGGGATTACCTGGTGGCGCATCATCCGCTGCTGGTGCTGCGGATCAACGGGCAGTTGCGCGAGCACTGGCCGCAGTCGGAATATGGCGGCTCGATGGGGCCTTACCTGATATCGCATGCATTCTTCAAGCCCGCGTTCAAAGTGTTGTCGCATGAAGATGAACCGCAGATTCCGTTTGGCGTGGTGCGGCTGGAGTTCCGGCGCGAATCGGAAGTGTTTGGGGCGATTCATCCGAATGCACAATGGAGAGAAAACAAGCAGGTGCAGCAGGGTTTCATCATTGCACGGCAGGATTGCTTCCGCTGCCACAACATGGGTGCGGAGGGCGGCACGATGGCTGGGCGCTCCTGGCTGAAACTGGCGGAAGACGCGAATGCAGACGGCAAGCGATTCATGGAGACTGTTCGCAATCCCGCATCGGTGAGGGCGGATGCCAAGATGCCGGCGCACGCGGATTATGACGACGCCACGCTGGATGCGCTGACCGCGTACTTCAAAACATTTGCCGTTGCCGGGAGGGCCAAATGATTACGCGCACCGCGAAGTTGCTGCTGCTGGTGGGAATTGGGCTGTTTTATTCGCTTGTGGTGTTCAACAACGTGACTGACTTCGACTCGAATTACGAGTTTGTGCATCATGTGCTGGCGATGGACTCGACCTTTCCGGGGAACCATGGCATGTGGCGCGCGATTCCGTCGCCGGCTTTTCATCTGGCGTTTTACCTCGGCATCATTGCGTGGGAGATTGCCACAACCATTCTGCTGTGTTGGGGCGTTGTGCTGCTTTTCCGCGCTCTGCTTCTGCCGGCAAAGGCATTCAACGCGGCCAAGGGCGTGCCGGTGATGGCGCTTACGCTTTCATTGCTAATGTGGCTGGTGGCTTTTCTGTCGGTGGGCGCGGAGTGGTTCCTGATGTGGCAGTCGCATACGTGGAACGGGCAGGAGGCGGCGTTCCGCATGTTTACGGTGGTGGGTGTTGTGCTGCTGGTTTTGCTGCAACCGGACACCGAGGGACAGCCGTGAAAGCGCCCGTTGCCGGTGTCGTTCTTGCGGCGGGAGCGAGCCGGCGACTGGGGCAGCCGAAGCAATTGCTGATGCATGAGGGGGAGACGCTGCTGGCGCGGAGTGTGCGGCTGGCGTGTGAGGCCGGCGTTGCGCCGGTGCTGGTTGTGGTGGGTGCAGATGCAGAGTTAATTGGCGCCGCTGTTCCGGCGGATAAAGCAGCGGTGGTGATGAATCAGGAATGGGAGCAGGGAATTGCGAGCTCCATTCATGCTGGAGTGAAGGCGCTGGATGAAGCTGCGCTCGGAGTTCTGATTCTGGCTTGCGACCAGCCGCGATTGAGTGCAGAACATTTGCGCGGATTGATTGAGACATTCGCTGCGCAGAGCGCCCCTTCCATTGTGGCTTCTACCTATGCAGGGGTGGTTGGGATCCCTGCGGTGTTCCCGCGTGAAGCGTTCGCTAACCTGCTTGCGTTGAGGGGAGACAAAGGCGCGCGAGCTCTGCTGATGCAGCCACCGTGCGCGCTTGTAGCTCTTCCGTTTGAAGGCGGCGAGGTGGATATCGATCAATCTGACGACCTGGCGCGGCTCCGGTAACTCTCCAAGGAGCCTCTGCACAAGTCTCCTGAGCGCACAAGAACCCATCCCTCAGGGGCTAAAGCCTTCGATCTTATTGGCCTTTTTTTGGCACGAGTAAACTCGTGCCCCTTCAAACCTCACTCGTGCCTTTTCAAAACTCGTCTTGTGCAGACATTCGCTAACGTTCGATGGTGGCTTCGATGTAACCGTGCGGCTCGTCGATGGGCACGAAGATGTGGTTCGGATTGTCCTGGCCGAAGGGCGTCAGGTCGGCGAGCAGGTGATGCAGGTTGGGCATGGTGAGGGTGATGCTGGCGATCTCCGGAGCGGCTTCGAGCGCGGCTTTTCCCATGTCGTAGAGCGTATGCTGCACGCTCATGCTGTCGTGTGCTGCGAACTCCTTGAGCAGGGCGGTGAGGACGCGGGCGCGAACCGTGGCGTAGTCTGGCGAGCCTGTTAGGTACTCCCAGGTGACGGTGGCGCGGGTGCCGAAGATGCGATCAGTAGCGGGCTTGAGGGTGGTGAGCTTGTCTTTGATGTAGCCGGTAAATGCGGACTTGGTGGTCTTGAGAATGGTGAGGCCGTCGATCCCGGATCGGACGGACCATTCGCGTCCCTGGTCGCGAACGGCGCGGACCGTATGAACCTCGGAACCGCCGAGTTTGAAGGTTGTTGGCTCCGGCGTGCCATCGACAGCGAGGCGCTCCCAGGCCTTCTCTTCTATCTCGACCATGACTCCGCTGACTTGCGGGTTGTTGGAAAGCAGATAGTCGCCGAGCTCCGTTGCGAACTCCTCGATGGTTGCGGCTTTTGATCCGCGGGCCACAAAGTAGACCGTGTTCTTCATGGTGTCCGTGGGCAGGATCTTGCTGTTGTCCGCCTCAGTAAAGCTGGTCTCGAAGTCGCCTTCGAGCAAGACGCGCACGGTCCACTCCTGGAACTCGTGACGATCTCCGTTGCGTGTGATCCGCGAAAGGCGCACGCGGGATTTTCCGTAGCGGTTTGCTCCCAGTCTTGCCATGCCGTCAGCTTCCTCGATAGGTTGTGTAGCAGTTGTCGCTCAACAGGAGCGGCAGGTGATAATGCGCCACTCCGTCGCAGGTGAAAGTGATGGATATCTCAGGAAAGACGCTGGTCCGGCCCATGCCGGCAAGGTAACCGCGTGTATTGAAAGTGAGCCGGTAAAAGCCGACTTCAGCTTCCGGCAGAAGATCGGAGCAGCGCCCATCCGCATCGGTCGTACCCTCGCGGATATGGAACCATACCTTTTCAACCATTTTATCGAGCCGCACGCTCATGCCGGCGGCGGGCTTGCCGAGGACGGCGTCGAGGACATGCGTTGTGATTCGATTCATTCAATGAGCCACTTTCCCAGACGAATCTGCGTGATCTGCCTTTGCTGCTCGGCGGCCTCGCACAACTCGGTAGCGCGGTCGCTGGCCAGGCGGCGATTGAGGATGGCAAGCATTTCGACGGCGCTTTTCCCGGTGGCGCAGACGATGTAGGTGAAGCCGAAGCGCTGTTCGTACAGTGCATTGCCCTGTGCGAGTTCCGCAAGCACTTTTTCCGCTGCCTCGTTGGTTGACGATTGTTCCTGCGTGGACCAAGCCGCGGATTTCCGGGTTGCATGCGCGGGCTTGCGGTCGCCGATGCGGGGATGGGCAGCGAAGGCTTCCATCCAGTCGGGCTCCTCCATGGTGCTCCAGAGGCGGTCGGCGCCTTCGCTCAGTTCCAAAACGCCGGCGATGGGGCGAAGCGCAACCATGGCGGCGGCCCATCGGCGCGCCGCGCAGCAGGCGATCATGGAGTCGAGCGCAGCGGCACGGTCGGCTGCGTTCCAGGCTTGCAGGGTGGCGTTCACGCGACACACTCCGGCGATTGCATTTCTTTCAGGAATTCTTCCAGAAGGTTGGCAGCAACGCGGACACGGTACTCGGCTGAGGAGCGGATGTCGTCAATGGGTGTTACTTCGCCGAGCAATGCAGTGCGCGCGGGTTGGAAGACATTTGTGTCGACGCGTTGTCCGAGCAGTGCTGATTCTGTCCGATAGAGGCGTGTGGGGAAGGCTGCGAGGCTTGCGGCGGCGAGGCGAATCTCGCGGATGAATCCGTCTTCAAGGAGAGCGGTTGCGGCCAGTGCAACTTTGGAGATGGCCATGGCGCGGCGCGTGCCGACCTTGCGCAAGTACTGGCGGTGGTGGGCGAATCGGAGTGGGAGATGGATGGCGTAGAGCAGTTCATCCGGCGCCATGATGTTGCGCTTGTAGTTGGTGTGGAACTGCGCATAGGGAATGCGGCGAGTGCCGCGAACGGAGACGAGTTCAATCTCGGCGTCGTACACAAGCAGGGCAGGCGAAGAGTCGGCGGCGGGCGATCCATTGACGAGATTGCCGCCGATGGTGGCGCGGCTCTGGTTGGCGATGGAGCCGATCCAGCTTGCGGATTTTGCCAGAAGCGGCAAGTGCGTTGCTATGCCGGAGTGTGCGCGCAGATCGCGAAAGGTTGTGGCTGCGCCGACGACGATGGTGTCTGGATTGAGGGTGATGAAGCGCAGGTCGGGGATTCCCCAGAGGCTGATGAGTTTGCGCGAGGCCAGCCTGCCGGCTGCATGAGCCACCATGAGCTCAGTGCCGCCGGCAATGGGCGTCCACTCACTGGGTGCTGCGGCCATCAGTTCGAGCACCGCGGAGAGGCTACCGGGGGCGATGAGCTGGTGCGCGTGCGGGTTACCTCGCATGGTCGGCCTGGGCTTGAAGGTTGCTGGTGTCAGCGGAGGCAGCGGAGACTACGGACTCGAAGATGCGGGTGAAGCCGGTGCATCGGCAGAGATTTCCGGCGAGGCCTTCACGGATTTCCGGCATGGAGGGGTGCGGATTGATAGCAAGAAGTTGGGTTGCGGCCATCAGCATGCCCGGCGTACAAATGCCGCATTGCGCGCCGCCACATTGAAGGAAGGCTTTCTGCAGCGGATGCAGCTCGCCATTGATTGCGAGACCTTCAACCGTCTGGATGGCCGCGCCTTCTGCTTGCAACACGGGGATGAGGCAACTGTTCACCAGTTCGCCATTCATGCGCACGGAGCAGGAGCCGCACTCGCCTTCGCCGCAACCCTCCTTGGTGCCGGTGAGGTGTAGATCTTCGCGCAGCACGTCGAGAAGACGCTTCATCGGCAGGGTTTCGACAGCAACATCCTGGCCGTTCACGGTGAAGCGAATAGTGGGACAACCATCACTCATACGGGCGCTGTCTCCACCTGCGGTTCACGCATGGATAGTTCGAGGAAGAGATCTTCGGGCAGAAGCGGAATGGTGTTGAAGCCGACACCGGTTGCATCGCGAATAGCGTTGAGGATTGCAGGGGCGGGGCCGTCATGAGGCAACTCGCCGATGCCCTTGGCGCCGAAGCCGCCATAGCGGAAAGGAATCTGCTCAAAATAGACGTGGATGGGAGGCACGTCTTCGGCAGTGGGCATAATGTAATTGGTCATCTGGTTGTTTGCCATGTGGCCGTTTTGGAGGAGCACTTTCTCGTAAAGCGCATAGCCGATGGCCTGTGCAATGCCACCCTCGATCTGGCCTCCGGCGAGAATGGGATTGAGGACGCGGCCGACTTCCTGAACGGACCAGAAGTCCTCAACCTCGGCAGAGTAGGTGACAGTGTCGACGGCGACCTGTGCGACTTGCACGGACCATACATACGCTGGGTAAGCTTCGCCGTGATAGGTCTTGTCGTCCCAGAAAATGCCGGGGGGCGCCTCATAGCGGCAGAGGGACTCGACTTTGCCGTGGCTGGAGCGATAGCGTTCGCAGGCGGCGAAGAATTCTTTAGGCGTGAAGTGGGCGCCGAGACCGGCATGCTCGCGGAGCATGGTTAGAAGTTGCGCGCCGGCACGCTCGATGAGATGACCAACGACCATGGTGGTGCGCGAGGCAACCGTTGGGCCGCTGTTGGGCACGACGGAGGTGTCGGGCTGGGCTACGATTATGTCGTCGTAGCCGATGTTGAGGGCTTCTGCGGCAATTTGCGAGAGGACGGTGTTGGTGCCCTGGCCGAATTCCGTATTGGCTACAAGGATTCGTACTTTGCCCTCGGGGATTACATCGATACCGGCAAGTGAGTTGAGATAGCGCTCGCCGGAGCCGGTGAATCCGGAGCCGTGAAAGAAGGCGGCAATGCCGAGGCCGCGCTTAATGGGGTTGGATTGATTCTGTTGCGCGAACTTTTTGTGCCGGTCGTAGTAGTCGCTTTCGGCGAGGGCGCGATCGAGGAGCTTGTCGAGGATCACGGGGTCGCGCATTACCTGTTCGGTAGCGGTGGTATCGCCGTCATGGAGGAAGTTTCTGCGGCGCAGCTCGACGGGGTCGAGGCCGATGACGGCGGCGATCTCATCCATGTGGCGCTCAATGGCGAAGATGGACTGGGGCGCGCCGAAGCCGCGGAACGCGCCGTAGGGAACGGTGTTGGTGGCCCACGCGTGGGCGCGCACGCGAACGTTGGGGCAGACGTAAGGGCCGGGTGAGTGAAGCGTGGCGCGCGAGAGTACGGTGGAAGAAAGAGTAGTGTACGCGCCGCCATCCGTGGCGACTTCAATGTCCATGGCAAGGAGCTTGCCGTTGCTCGCGAGCGCGGTGCGATGGCGAACGCGGGATGGATGGCGCTTGGTGGTGGCGGCCAGGTCTTCCATGCGGTCGTAGACCATCTTGACGATGTGACCGGATTTGAAGGCGAGCAACGCGGCGTGGGAGGCAAGCGTGGACGGATAATCTTCCTTGCCGCCGAACGCGCCGCCGGTCTCTGTCTGGATGACGCGGACCTTGTCTTCCGGCAGATCGAAGACCGCAAGGAGTGATTTATGCACGTAGTAGGGGCATTGCAGCGAACCCCAGACGGTGATGCCGGTCTCGGGGTTCCACTCGGCGATCATGCCGTTGTTTTCAATGTAGAGATGCTCCTGGGCGCCAGTGCGATATTCGCCTTCAACGATGTGCGCTGCGTTGGACCAGGCTGAATCCACATCGCCTTTTTCAAGCAGGAAGCTCTTGATGAGATTGTCCGCGCCCCAGACGATGGTTTCCTGGCGCTCGCTTTCGTCGATGGTGAAGACGGGCGGGAGGGGATCGTACTCTATGTGCACCGCGGAGGCGGCTTCGCGGAGTTTGTGCTTGTCAGGGTGAGCGAGTAGCAGGATGGCCTCATCGCAATGATTGACCATGCCATCGGCGAGGACCGGCTGGTCGGCGATGATGAGGTGGATGTGGTTCTTGCCGGGAATGTCGGCGGCGGTGACTACGGTGAACTGGCTCCAGTCGATGCGGCGATCGAAGCCGATGGAGCGAATGAAGCCACGCGGAATGGTACTGCGGACGGTGAGGCCGAACCACATGCCTTCGCGCTCAATGTCGTCGACATAGCGGGCGCGGCCCAGCAGTTTGTCCACGCCTTCCTTGCGGAGGACAGGAGCGCCAACGATGCGAGTTTTCTCGATCGGGTCCATGGTTGGGGAAGCTGAATTCGTCGTACGGGTTGAGGCTTAGCATACAACGGAGCGGGCAAGATTCAAAGCCAGCCGGTCAACTTGCCAGCCGGGCGAGGGTGCGGGCCAGCACTTCCAGGCCGCCGGCGATCCACTCCGGAGAGGCGAATTCGTCGGGGCGGTGACTGACTCCGCCGCGGCATGGAATGAATAACATGGCGACGGGAGCGATGCAGGCCATGAAGGAAGAATCGTGGTAGGCGCGGGCCACCATGCGCCTATATGTGCGTCCGGCTTCGATGGCGGAGGCCTCCATGGCGTCGAGGATTACTGGATCGCAAGTGGTGGGCGGATCGGCGTTCACCATTTCGGTGTGGATGACCACGCCCCGCTTTAAAGCAATTTCCGCGCAGGCTACCTTGATGGCGGTGATTACGCTGTCGCGGCGCGGGCCGTCGATGTCGCGGATGTCGGTTTCTAATTTCACGCGGGAGGGGATGCTGTTGACGGCGCCGGGAAAAACGTCACAAACGCCGACCGTTGCAACGGTGGAGACGTCGCCTGTGGATTTTGCGGCCGCTTCGATGGCTAGAATCAACTCGGCCGCAGCCACGAGCGCATCTTTGCGGCCGGGCATGAGCTTGCCGCCGGCGTGACCGCCCTCGCCTTCGATGAGAACGCGCATGCTGGCAGGGGCGGCGATGTGGGTGACGAGGCCGACATCGATTCCTTCCTGCTCAAGCAATGGACCCTGCTCTATGTGCAACTCGACGAACTGGTGGAATCGGCCAACGGGTAGTTCGATGGACTCAAGCAGGCCAGTGAATCCGGCCTCTTTGCGCAAGTGATCCAGGCTTTGGTCCTGCTTGTCGCGGAGCGCCCTTGCGGCATCGGGTGAGAGCACGTGGCCCATCATGCGGCTACCGAGGCAGCCAATGCCGAAGCGGGTGGGCTCCTCCGCTGTGAAGATGATGAGCTCGATGGAGCGGCGGGGATGGAAGCCGGCGCGCTGCAGGGAGCGAATGGCTTCAAGTCCGCCGAGAACGCCGACGGTTCCGTCGTAGGAGCCGGCGTTGGGAATCGCGTCAATGTGGGAGCCGGTGGCGATGGGCGCAAGGTCCGGCTCGGAGCCATGCCAGCGAGCGAAGGTGTTGCCGATGGCGTCTTCGGTGATGGTGAGCCAGGCTTCTTCGCAAAGGTTCTTGACGTATTCGCGGGCGCGCAGGTCGGCCTGATTGAAGACCACGCGCGTGACGACAGGCGGCTCGTGCTCCGAGATGAGCGCAAGCGCGGCGAGTTCATTGCATAGGGTGTCGATTTCGACTTTTGGTGCGATAGGGGATTCAGGGTCCATGGGGTGCGTCATCCTCCGAGCGGGTGCCTGCGCCAGTCTTTGTAAATGAGGTATTTTGCGGGACGCTTGCCGAGCGCGCCGAACCACTGCGGGCAATATGGTCCCATCCAGATAAAGTCGCCGGCCTCGACCGGATACCAGAAGTCGCCGAGCCGGTAGATGCCGCAGCCTTCCAGCATCAGCAGGCCGTGCTCCATGACGTGAATCTCAACCATGCTGAGGGCCGCGCCGGGATCGTAGGTCATGGTGTTGACGGCAAAGTCGTATGCGGGTCCGTCGGGCATCAGCGAGCGCACGCGGAGTGCGTCGTCTCCCATGAGCGGGACGGACGTGATGGAACCCTCGTTGCCGATGCGGACTTCGGGCGTGTGTGTTTCATCGCCGGGAAAGGGCTCATAGA
>Ga0302140_10006440_pt1 | contig 14732 bp, 10 predicted proteins | sample I_Bog_E1_1_FD_202095 | JGI IMG/M metagenome (GOLD analysis project Ga0302140, IMG submission 202095) | Peat permafrost microbial communities from Stordalen Mire near Abisko, Sweden - I_Bog_E1_1 | ecosystem: Environmental > Terrestrial > Soil > Wetlands > Peat | place: Sweden: Abisko, Stordalen...
CAGCCTTAGCTCTCACTGCTGTCCCCCGGGAGAACCGAATTTTGCTTCACTCCGCTTGGAACCGTTGATAACCTCGATCGAAAATGGCGGAGGGGCTGCCACGACTTTGGGCGCGGGCTTTGCCTTCACCACCACGGTTTTCGTTTTTACCGGAGCGGGAGTCTGATCGGCAAAAAGCTTGTCCATAGCTGTACCAGCGACCGGAGCAACCTTTGTATCCAGCGGGTTCCGCAGGACCAGTTGAATCTTTGTCTGGCTTCCTGCCAGGCTCATTGTTTCAGCCTGGTCCGGCGTTACCAGCAGGTTGACAACCTGAACCGGGTGCGGTTTGCCTTCCGCGTCCTTTTGAATATCCTGTCCGGCCGATAACACCTCGATGTTCTGCAGAAGGGTCTCACTCAAAGTGCCCATTGCCTGGATCTGGGCCTGGTTACCTGGAGTGCTGGGAGGTTCACCGGAGATGAGAACGTCCACGCGCATTCCGGGTGTGGCGAACCCGGCCACGCCCACCACATCGTCCACTCTTACAGCGACCGCCCTCATGCCTTGCGGAATGGTGGCTGCCAATCCACCGCCGGAGCCAACCGCGGCCAGGCGGCTCTCCATGATTGGCTCGCCCATATAGAGGTCCGCAACTACGCCCCTGCCAACCGCGTTCTCCGGCTTGAGAATGACGCCTTTGGGAAGCGTGCCGACGATCTCGATGGTGGTAAGATCTTTGGCCGCCAGAACCGTTCCCAGCTTGATGTCGGAGACCGCGGCAATAACGCGCGTGGAAGCCGCAGGCTTTTCCGCCGCCATACTTTTGCCCACTACGCGATAGACCAGAAAGGCGCATGCGCCGGCAATGACGAAAGCAAGAACAAGGATCGTAAGTAGTCTTCTGTTCATTTGAAATCCTGTCTGAACTGGCTACTTTGCCAGCTTTGCCTTTCTGTCCGATGCGGCAATTGCTCTGCCGAAGGAGACAAGTTTCGATGCTGCGGCCTGTTCAGCAATGGTTGCGCCTCAATTGAAGATAGCCCCCACGGATACGTTGGTCGCGTCTGAGCAAGTATAGGTGCCCGTGTTCTGGTTAAGGGTGCAACCGCCCCCGACCACGACCGTGCAGGAGTTTGGCCCTGCCGCAGTGACGACCCCTTGAGCCTTACAATTCGAGGACCATCCGCCGAAGTTAACACCTGGCTCTGTAGGAGCTGTCAACGTCACGGTTGTGCCTGTGGGGTAAGTGGCCTCGCAAACAGACCCACCTGTCGAGCCCTGTTGTGCCGTTCCGCCGCAACGGATGACATCCAGAGGTATGCCCGTCGCGGCATTCGCGGTGATCAGCCAGTTGGTCTGGTTCAGGCCTGTACTCTCGAGGCTTGCATTGAACACGGTCAGCGTCGACAGTAGGCCTCCGCCTATCGTGTACGTGTTGCAGGTGCCAGGGTTGAGTATGTTCGTGTAGTCGATTGTGGTAGTGGTAACGCCGTTGCCATTGGTCACTGTGATCGTGCCGTAAGTTGGCGGCGCGTACGGGCAACTGAAGGTCGCATACCCCGACCCGCCGCCCGGTGCGCCATAAACCAAAGTGCCATCCGGGTTTGCCGCCACAGCATAAACCAACTCGGGTCCGCCGGACCCTACAGCTGTAATCAGTCCGCCCTGGCCTCCTGCAGCCCCGGCGGAGTTAATCGGGAAAACAAATGCATCGGGGAGCGAAACCCAGGTAACTGTAACAAACGAGCACTGGGGATCCGGAAGATTAGTGACAGGCAGCCCGCCCTGGACATCAGCGGCGGTAACAGCGGTATCGGCAGCGGCAAATTCAGCAGTGCAAGTGGCGTTGGGGAATCCCTGGTGGAAGAAGCCGTTGGTGATGTCTAGCACAGTCGGCGTTGTCGAGAAGGTTCCAAACGCAAGATATTGCGCGGTCGTATCCAGGTCTCCGACCGTGACTGAGCCAGGCGCAACGGAGATCGAAAGCAAAGGCTCCGCTGCCGGTGTGGTTGAGACTGTAACACTGGCGGTAGCTGTCACGACATTTGCCGGGGTGGGACCGACGGCAGGGTTCGTATACTCTGCCGTGATGTTGGTTGTGCCCGAACTTACACCCTGGGCCTGCCCCGGATTGGGAGTGGGAAGTGTCGAGATCGTTGCATAAGCGGGAATGCTGGAACTCCACGCAAGCTGCGCCGAGTTGGTAACATCCTCCTGCAGACCGGTGGTTCCGGAAGTGCCAATCGCAATGAACTGCCCCGGCTGCCCCGTCGCTGAGATCGACAGACCGCTTGGAATGATGGTAAGTGAGGTCATCTGCTCCGCTGCACCATTCGTTACAGTGAATGTTGCGACACCGGTCACAACGCTTGTGTCGGGGTTCGATGCGACGGCTGTGATTGCCACCGAGCCCTGTGTAACAGCGGTAACAAGCCCTGGAGTAGCTGGGCAGTTAGCCGCAATGTTCAGGCTTGCATTTGCCGGCGAGCAGACCGTGGCAACCCCTGGATTGCTGGAAATCCACGTCACCTGGTACTGGCCGGTGGCGGTGGTCAAATTCTGCGTAGCCGGCGATGACGAGAACGTTCCGGTCGCAACCAGTTGGCTGGTTTGACCCGGGAAATTCACCGTCTGCGTCCCGGGATAGATCGTAATGTTAAGCAGGGGCTCGGCTGCTATGCCGTTCACGTTCAAGGTAGCCGTCGCCGTCACCACATTGGACGGAGTGCTTCCGGAGGTGGCGTTGGTGAATTGCGCAGTAATGTTGGTGGTGCCTTGTGTCAGCGCTGTTACTGCCCCGGTGGCGGCATTGATGGTGGCAACTGCGGTGTTACTGGAGGCCCACACGACCGAGTTGGTCAGGTTCTGCTGCAGCCCGGTGATTCCATTGGTGCCGATGGCTGCAAAGAACGTGGTTGGCACCCCTGACGAGGTCAACGGCAATGTCACGGTCTGCGTTCCGGGGATAATGACCAGCGACGTAATCTCATTCGGTGACGTTCCGGTCACGGTGAAGGTTGCCGAGGCTGTCACCGCGCTGTGATCTGTGTTGTTGGTCGCGATGGCAGTAATAGCGGTTGTGCCCTGACCCACGGCAGTTACAAGCCCAGGCGTGGACGCGCAGTTCGCCGTTGTTGTTGCCGTCGCTGGAGTGCAAACCGTGGCAACCGATGGATTGCTCGAGTACCAGGCGGTGGTGTAGCTGGAAATGCCCGCCATGTTCTGGTCGCCAGGCGTCGATGACGATGAGGAGAAATCGCCGATGGCCAGGAATTGAGTTGTCTGGCCCGTAAACGCGACGGTTTGCGAGCCGGGAACAATCGACATGGAGAGCAGCGGCTCAGGCGAGCCGGTAATGGCAACCGTGAGCGCTCCGGTTGCCGACACCACGGTTCCGTCGGGCGGATTGCCGCCGATTCCGGGATTGGGAACTTCGACGGTGATTGCGGTTGCGCCGTTGGCTACCGCCTTGAACACCCCATTGCTGACCAGGCTTGCCACTCCGCTGCTGTTGGCGCTCCACGTCACGCCCGGCGCATTGGTCAGGTCTACGGTAGAGCCCGCCCCGGTGGTGCCGATAGCGATGAAGCTACCAGTTTGCCCACCCGATGTGAGCGTTTGCGAGACCGGAACGATGGCCAGCGACACATAAGGTTCCGATGAGCCTGAACCGGTTGCCGTCACGGTGATGGTTGCCGTGGCTGTCACCACGCTCTTGTCTGGATTGGAGGCGATTGCCGTCAGGACGGCCGTGCCGGGCCCATTCGCTGTGACTAATCCTCCGCAGTTCGTTGTCGGCGTTGCGCAGTTAGCTCCGCCGGCCGTGACACTGGCTACGGATTTGTTGCTTGAAGCCCAGGTTACCGTGCTTGAATTCGTCAGGTTCTGCGTGCCCGGGGTCGGAGCGGTTGACGAGAAGGTGCCGATCGCGATCAGTTGGCTAAATTGGCCCTGTAAGACCGTTTGAGTAGACGGAGTGATCGCCAGCGATTGCAGCGGCTCCGAAGCCGTACCCGTCACCGTGAAGGTGGCCGTTGCCGTTTGCACGCTGAAGTCGGGATTGGTCCATATTGCCGTGATTTGCGTGGTCCCGGTGCCCGTCGCGGTGGCAAGCCCGTTGGTCGAACTGGTGCAGGGGGCCGGGGAGCCGGGCGTGCAAATGGTTGCGACTCCGGCATTGGTAGAACTCCATGTGATCCCGTTGACGCCGGCCACCGGGATGGTGTTGGTCACATTCTGCTGCAGGCCGGTAGTCCCGTTTGTGCCCAGCGCGATAAACTGCCCAGTCTGGCCAACAACCGCTACTGAATCCGTGCCTGGGGTGATTGAGAGCGCCGTGATGGGCTCCGCACTTCCGCCGCCGCCGCCGCAATTGGTGGTGCAGGCTGCCACTGTCACCGTCGAGCCGCCGTTTACCGTGCCGCCGAATCCAGGCGCATTTGCACCCACCGTGGTGGTGCCCACGCCAACGGCAAGGAACAGTCCCGAACAAATTCCCTTCACGGGGACCGCGCAGTTGGGAGCCTGCGCGGTCGTTACCTGCGTCAGGATGCTCGTGCCCCAGCCCCAGGTTATTTGAGAGGTTATGTTCTGGTTCGGCATAACCGTCGCCGAGCCATTTCCGTAATACCCCCAGGCGGTGAACTGCACATACTGGCCTACGGTCATAGTCACCGAAGCAGGCGCAAGCACAATCTTCGATAGTCCAGTGTTGCTGCAACTGGCTATGGGCAGGGCAAGACCGGCAATCAGCAGTGCCTTCAAGCAAGAACGGTCAAACATAGTTGAGCTCCCGGCGTCTTGGTCCACCCCCCGGCTCCGCCACTTCGCGCCGAGGTTATCTCTACAAATTCAACTCCCAACTCTAAGTCCTCAGAGTACCGAGTTGCTTGCATTTGGGGAAGCTGAAATAATCAGGGGAACCTACACAGTCAATGAGGGGTATGAACCGTAGATTCAAAATGTTTCCTGATGCTTTGAAACAATATACCACCAGTTGCCGCTCCCAGGCTCCGATTATTCGTTCCAAAGCAAGCGAAGTATTGGCGCGCCAAAGATGCCAAACTCCCCCTCGCGACCCGCAAAGCGTTTCTTCCCTCTCAAGCGCTAACTCACTGCGCATCATCGAGGCACGGGAACAGCGCGGCATACCGGGTTCATCGGTCCTCGTCTGCCTGACAGGCAATGCAGGCGCACAGTACTCGCCGATGCGCAACGCTGGTTCCAATCCCTCGGTGACGACATTCGAATTGGAGCCGAACGACCGGGTCAATCCCACTCTTTGGGGATTGATCGTCGGGTTGTTTCCTATGATGGTTGAGGTTATTGCCCGTGTGACGAGTTAGTCAAGCGGATGCTGGCCCTCCTCGTTGCCGAGTGAGATTCCCTTTGTTCTCCCAATGGGATCGATGCATCGTCACCGTGAAAGCATATAAACTGGGATTCACCCTGAATCGAAAGACAAGCCGCCGCAAGGGAGGGAGTTCATCCAATCATGAGATCTTCCCGAACGATGACGCTCTTTTCCGAGCGGCCGGATGTGAGCCAGCAGTCCTCTTCTTTCCTGGTCTCCATGCTGGTGCATTGCGCCTTGATTGGCCTTCTGTATGCCGGAATCAGGTACGGGCCGAAGATGAACAATCGGGTTGTCATTGAGCGACTGGCGGTGCGCCATCTGGATCTAAACACGCCTGAAACGCCGGTGCGAAGAGCGAGCGACAGCGGTATCGAGTACCCTGGGCCGCGCGCCGTGCCGCAAAAGACCAAGCCGGGCATGAGTCTGAGCGAACAGCAGCAGCTTTTGGCCCAGGTAAAGAATGCAGTCCCCGCGCACCAGATCATTGTGCAGCCCGATCTTCCTCCCGCGCCTCCGCCGCCGCAGGAGATACCGGTCCCAAACGTGGTGATCTGGCAGCCAGCCAAGACCACGCCCACCACCATCGTTGCGCCGCCGCCTGAAAAGCCTGTCGCAGCCGAGATGAAGCCCATGCTGGTGAGGCCAAATGAAGCCGAGAGGATCGCCGAAGTCTCCATCACCCCTACCGAACTGCCTTCGCTAAAACAGCCAATTCTGGCCAGCACCACTTCGCCGGTGGTTGTTCATGGGCCTGACTTGCCGCAGAAACCACCGCAAACAACCACGGTGTCTCCGTCGCCGCCCACTCCTACCGCGATTGTTTCCATCTCCGATCTGCATCTGCAGAAAGGCGCAGTGACGCTGCCGCCAGTGAACGAGGCGCCTGTATCCTCCAACGCGGATGCTGCGGCGGCGGGACAGAAGCAGGCAAAGGAAACACCGCAGCCGGCCCCGGCTAGCCCGGCCAACGTTGCGCTCAAGACTGCGCCGAGCCAGACCCCGGGACAAGGTACAGACAGGTCCCCCACCGAATCGAAGAGCCCGGCCTCCGCACGCGCCACGGCTGCAGCGGCACCCGCGCCCGCAAAACCAGGAACAGGACAGGGCGTGGCGGAGTCTAAAGGCCCGCCGAAGCCCGCCACGATTGCCGGAAACTCCAATGCGCCTCCAACCAGGGCTGAGCCGGGCCCCGGCGCGGACGAAGGTTCAAACTCCGGCGACCAACCCACTACGCACCATATTGCCCTGCCCAAAGACGGCCAGTTCGGATCGGTGGTGGTGGGAGTCTCGCTTTCCGATAAGTATCCGGAGTCCGCCCAAGTATGGGGCGGCCGAATGGCTTACACCGTTTATCTGCATGTTGGCCAGGCCAAGAGCTGGATTCTCCAGTATTCCCTTCCCCGCGCCGCGGAGGCTGCACAGGGAGGAAGCCTGTCTCATCTGGATGCGCCCTGGCCTTATGACCTGATCGTTCCCGCCATAACTCCGGGCACGCTGGACGCCGATGCCCTGATGGTTCACGGGTTTGTGACTTCGGCCGGCCGCTTCGAGACTCTGACCGTCGTCTTCCCGACGGATTTTCCCCAGACGCAGTTTGTGCTGGAAGCCCTGAAGCAATGGCAATTCAGGCCTGCCACGCAAGGCGGCCAGATTGCAAAGGTGGAAGTGCTGCTGATTATTCCGGATATCGAGTAGGCGCCCACAAACAAATCAGGCGGGGCCAATGGATGGACCCGCCGGATTCCAATGCCTGGTCTTGCGGCCGGAGTCTATGTCATGCCATTGGGCAGCAATCGCGGACTCGAGAAGGTCGACCCCAACTGCCCGAAGATACCTGCCAGGGTCGTTACATCCGGCCAATTGGGGGAAGTGCAGGAGCTGCCCGAGTCGGAGAAGAAATAACTCAAATCAGAAGCAATGTTCTCCATCACGTTACAGGGGTTGACACTGGAGACCGACGAGTAGGTCCCGCTGTTGTACGTTCCGGTAGCAACCAGCGTCACATCGCTATAGTCCTGGGCGCCGTTATTTCCAGAATACATGTTGCACCCATTTGTTCCGGATTGATAGGCGACCGCATAGACCCTGGTTCCCTGGGCGGTCGCATAATTGCCCGCCGCGATCGACTGCTGGCACTGATCGACGAAGTCGGGGTATGTACCGGTTTTTGAACCTGCGGTCGATGACGAGGTCAAATCCGCCAACCATGACCCCGCTCCGGTGTCGGACGTTGGCTTATAGGCTTCATAGACGTTCCCGGTATAGTTCGGGGTCGTATTCAAGGTACTGTACCCCAGGGTGGACTGAGACGACGAAATGGTGGCCGCGGAAGTAGTAGCGGCATTTGCTGAAGTATCGGTCACGTAGCTGAACATGCAGGCCGCAGTCGGAGTCGCCACGATCGTTGCACACGCTGAAGCCTTGGGCGGCATCGACTGGCCCTGAGGAAAATACTCCCATTGCGCCGGCCCGAATCCGCCGTCACTGAGTAGGATGATCGCGTTACTTCCCGCCGGCATGCCATTCGAAACATTCAGCGCCTGTTCGGCTGTAAGCGCCGCCTGCGCCGCATAGATTGCGGGTGCGAAGAACGTGATGCCATGGCCAACACCCATTGCGTTGATGACAGTGACTGGCGCGCTGGTGCTTTCCTGGGTACCGCCGCCGGTCCATTGACCGTTCCTCGATGTCGATCCAGTTGCCACGCTGTCATGCAGCTCAGTAGAGCCGACATTTGTGCCGCTACCCAAGTCGATGCCGTTCGGGGCGATCGGCATGCAACCGAAATGAGTGCTGGTGCCGGTATATCCGATTGCCTTGATAAGGGAGGAAGAGGTGTTCAAGTCCCCTGTGGTAGAGTCGCCTGCATCGTAATAGTCGCTCACGAAACCATTGGCATCCGCATCGCTGGCAGCCGCGGTGCCGGTTTCGGGGTATGTGACCTCATAGCTGGCAGTCCAGGAGTTCGTACCCGTTGCAGTCCACGCCGGATTGCTGTTGGTGCTGGTTAAATTCGCCTGCTGATAGGTGAGGGGCGTGTAGCTGGTGGCCCCTGGTATGGGCAAAGTGAGCGGCGCGTACCACATGGTTGTGGGATTAGCAGTGTTGGGCGCGCCATTCGGCGTCCCGGTGCCTGAGCACCCGGTATAGAAATTGGTAAGGGCCGACGTCAGCACATTGGGGAACGTGAATAGCGCCACATGGACACTTGCGGTGGCGTTGGTGCAATTGGTCACAATTACGCAAGGGTTCAGACTGCCCAGCAGGGTCTGAACGCCGTGCAATGCGCACTGCATATTTGTGTCTCCCGAGCACGCGGAGTCGGTTGTATTTGTATCGGCCATCGATCCCGTTGCGTCCACGATGACGGCGATGTTCCACCCCTGCGCCTGGCCCTGCATCGACGCGGTGGCTTCCGCCTCCGCTATGAGCGTCTTTTTGCCGAACAGGCTCATGAATGTTGTAGGCATGGCGACGGCCTCAACGATTTTGATGGCGTTCTGGATATTACCGGTATTGGAGCACGTCTGGGGAGAAGTCAGAAGCGAGTTAAGGCATGTCGTCTGCACAATGGGAAATTGGGTGCCATTAATATTAGCCTCCGGCAGCCCGAAGAGGGGGTTATTCGCAATGTAGTTCGTCGCCACGGTCTTTGCGTTGTCGGTGGTTTGGGAGTCCCAGATGCTTCCCGCTGCCGCCAACCCCGCCGCATTGGTTGAGAGCTGGAGTTGACTGCGAACCACATAAAAACGGCCTAGGTCGATCATGAAGCCGCCCATACCCAGCATGGTCATCATCGAGAGCAGCGCAAACCAAAGCGCCTGGCCCTGCTGCTCCTTGTACAACCGCTTGACAACCGATATACACGCCTTTTTCATGCCGTTGACCTCAATTTGATTGCGGTTAGTAAACATATTCTGAAACCCCCGCTGTAATTCCAGTACAGAAATTCTGGATTTTGATCACGCAGGGGATTGTGTAGGTTGCTATCACCTGGACACTGCCTCCACCACCGGTCCCCAAATCCGACGATTCGGTTCCGGCGCAGGTATTGGTCCCCAGACTGGTATAGGACGAAGCGCCCTTGGCTTCGAACAAGACCTGGACAGAGGCTTCAGCGGGATTGATATACAACGGCGACGCGGCTTCAAACGCCGACAAGGCGGTGGCGCATGGATCCGCAGTGTTGCCGCGCGAAACGGCGAGTTGTTGTCCGGCGCTGCCCACTGCCTGCGTGACCGCCTCATAGTAAAGGAGATACCACGCGAACGCCATGAATCCAAAGAACAGGGGCATCAGCACGAATGTAAAGACCAGGGCGAATTCGACAAGCGACTGCCCCTCTTCACCTCTTCGAAGGTCAGCGAAGCTGCGGCGCTTCCTGGACCGGGCCCCGGCTCGAATACCTTCAGAAGCCTGCGCATTGTTCATAGCGCCCGAGTGCGCCAAGGCTTTCCTCGGCACATCGACTGAAGTATCCATCTTATCCCCTCCCGCCATTGTTGACACTGGACTCCGGCTTGACAATAACCATTTTGTGTCAGCAGGTAACCTAAAAGTAACAGTTACCCGTTCCCGAGAGTATAACCAACCCGCCTAACCGTGTGCGTTCCGCAGTTCTTTCAGGAATCGCTCCAGGTCCTTCTTGCTCACTCCGGGGGTCAACAGTCCCTTATCCCTGGCCGACATTGGAGAGCCCTTGAGGATAAATTGAAGACCCACCCCGTCGTTGCCCCAGCGCACGGCCCGCGAGTGCACTGAGATGGAGCGCTCCTCGGCCTCTTCCCCGACATCGGTCTTTTGAATGGTCATCAGAACCAGCGTGCCCGGATACCAGCGCTCTTCGGTTACCACGTAAACCCCGGTGGAGCTGATGTCCCTGACGTCGCGCGCTATCGGCTGTGCGCCGGTCCAGTAATAGGCAGCGAGGCCGGGAGACGGAACGCGCGGCGCCTTTCTCGGGTCCGGAGACCACCAGCGCTCCAGCCAGCTCCTGGGCGCCTTTACGTCCTTCATCCCCGGTTCGATCAGGTTCATCTCATGGGGCTGCTCGATTTCCGGAACACTCTCCGGAGGCCGATCCTTCAACTGCAGGATGCCGGGACCGCCGCTCCATAGCGGACTTTCTCTCAACAGAACGGCGCTTTGCACGGGGGCGGGAGCGGGATTTGCGCTGGAGAACCGCTCCAGGCGGCTTTCCATCTCTTCAGCCTCGCACAACATCAACTGATCGCCCGGCTGAGTCTGCGACGAATAAATCGACTGCGTCGGCAGCGCCAGAACGCTGGCGGGCTGGGGACCCATTGGCGTTGCACGGAATGTGGGAAAGGATTCGACCAGATCGACTACGCGGCAATCGCCATCGAGGTAGATCAGATCCAGCGGAACTGCATTTCCAGTTTCCGGAATCCCTCGGAACGGCGTCAACCATAGCCCCTCTCCGGACTGGAGCGCGAGCGATGCCATCCTCTCGGCGAGTTCAGTGCCGGACCAATCGACGGCAGTGACCTCGAGTCCGAGAAAGCATTCTCGTGTCTGGTTGTACGCGCAAATCTTCCGTGATCCCATGTAACCCCTTGCCCCTGGTGCGTACTCGGTAACCGGACGAATCTCTAATGTCCCGGCTTTCAACTCGATTTTTTCAGTCAAGTCCATTCAAGCAAATCCTGCGTCTGAATTACTCCACGGCTTGAAGTTGATGGCCGTCGTCAGGCACCGAGCATGCCTTTAGAAAATCGATGCAAGGGCGCACTCCGCCACAGCCGCTGGCGAAAAAGAATCAGAGACAACCCCGTCCTTGCGGAGAACTCTGAAGCCCAGCGGAAGTCGTGCAGCTTCCGGCGCCCAATTGCCGATCCTGAATCCCCCTTACTACTTCACCCGCGTACGGCGGCGCTGAATCAGAATGATCAACACGATGACAAACAAAACGCCCGAAACCACTTGAATGATCGTGGTACTGTCCATGACATCCCCCTTTCTGTCAAATCAAGAAACTTCATGCGCTCCTCTCCCTTTTTGGGATACGGTTCTGCGCGAATACAAGACTTCGATATCTCCATCCCGGCCTGCCAAAGGGCAATACAACGAAACCGATTCAGTCGCGATGCGCCGGAGAAGAGACCTCAAGCTACTTGACCCGGGTGCGGCGGCGCTGAATCAGGATGACAAGCACAATGACAAACAACACGCCCGAGACAATCTGGATGATCGTGGTACTGTCCATGAGATCCCCCTTTCTAAGTTTCTTGCTTCCGTTTGTTTCCTGCCAGGTGACAAAACCGCCTGCAATCGGCGGCAAACTGCTTGGTGCGCGCTACCTGGCTTGCGCGCGCCAACGCTCGACGAAAAGGGTGACACTACGACAAATTCCCTCCGCGACGCCCTGAATCGCTGTTGTAGTGTCCAATTCGAACTCTCCCTCCCTCAACGACTGAATGTATTTGTAAATGCATCGACCATCATGATGGCCGCCGGACCCAGAACCACCACAAAGAGCGCAGGAAAAATGAAAAACACCAGCGGGAAAATCAGCTTGATGGTGGTCTTGGCAGCTGCCTCCTCCACCTGCTGAATGCGCTGGACTCTCAGCGTATCGGAATGAATTCGCAATGTTTTGGCGATGCTGGTTCCAAACTGCTCCGATTGGACCAGCATTGAAGTCAGGTTTCGCACGCTCTCCACTCCGGTGCGGTCTGACATGTGCTTCCACGTCTCGGCACGGGGACGGCCGGCGCGTTGCTCCAGCACCACAACCATCAGTTCATCGCATAGCTCCGGTTGCGCCAGCTTCAATTCTTCGGCGGTGCGCGAGGTAGCCTGATCCAGGCTGAGTCCGGCCTCAATGCAGATGATGAGAAGGTCGAGCACGTCGGGAAGCCCGCGCCGTATTTTGGCTTGCCGTTTTTTTATCAGGTGACCCAGCCAAAAGTCCGGTATCAGGAACCCCAGGCCCAGGGCTATGGCGAGCACAAAAAAGGGATTCATGCTGACCAGCCCGGTAACCCAACCAATGGAACACAGCAGCAGGGGAACCACTACCTTGAAACCGTAGAAGGTCTTCGCCGCGGAGTCTTCGCGAAAGCCGGCGCGGATCAGGCGCTGCTTCATCACCGACTGCTCCGCCTGACTCTTGGGGAGCACGCTCTCGAAGTGCTCGACGACCCCGCCCAGTGAGAAGCCGGATTCCTGAATGGAGCTCAAGATCCCCTTCGGTTTGGGGCGTGGATTGATGACCTCGGATATCCGCTGAATCATCGCCTCGCGATAAAACAGGATCAATCCGCCGGCCGCAATCAGAACGAACATCGAAGCAAAAGCAAAAAGAACCCAACCCATACTTCCCCTTCTAAACGTCCATGTCCACAATCTGCCGGATAATGAAGCCACCGATTACGATCATGATGCTGGCTGCCCAGAGCAGCTTTTTTCCGACTGGTGTTGTCCACAAGATGCTCATCATCTCGGGGTTGATCCAATAGAGTGCGAACGCCAGCACGATGGGAAGCAGGGTGAGCACCCACCCGGTCATGCGGCCCTGAGCAGTGTGCACAGCAACCTGCCGCTTGAGCCGAAACCGTTCGCGGATGACATGCGAAGTTTTTTCGAGCACCTCGGCAAGGTTTCCCCCGCTCTCCTTCTGGATCATGATCGCGGTGGCGACGATTCTGAGGTCCTGGATTGGAATGCGGTTGACCAGGTTGTCCATGGCGGTCTTCAGTTCGAGACCATAGTTCTGCTCCTCGAATGTAATTTTGAATTCGCCCTGGACGGGTTCGCTGCATTCCCGGGACACCAGGCCCATGGCGGCTATCAGACTGTGGCCAGCGCGAAGTGCGCTGACCATTAAGTCGAGTGCTTCCGGGAGTACCTGGACGAATTTCTTGAAGCGGCTGCCACGTTTGTGGAATACCCACCAAAGCGGCAGGAAACCGACCACCAGCCCTACCGGCAGCGCCACATAAATCAGCCCGGTTTTCCAGTAAATACCATATCCAACACCCATAAACAAAAGGCACATAGCGGAAATCATCCCGCCTGCGGTCCACTTCAGGTTGGCCTGGGTCAGCAACTGCTGCAGCATTGGCGCAATTTCCAGCTTAAGCAGCTTCTCATTGAGCCAGGGGATGGTGCTGAGCAGTTCCGACTTGCGCAGATTCACAATCTGATCGCGGGTCGCCGGACTGTCGGTGGCCAGAGCCGAGTCGAGTGTGGCCAGCATCTGCTTGGCCTTCCGAGAGGAAGGACTTGCAGTCGCCATTCCCAGCAGAACGACAACCGCGAACGCGCCCAGAAAAACCAAGCCAAAAACAAGCGGCATTTTTCGTCGACCTCCCTTCTCCTCAGTTGACCAGTGTCTCGCGCTCGAAAAGACTGGGCGGAAGAATGATACCCGACACGCGCAGCCGGTCAAGGAACCTGGGACGGATGCGGGTCGGCTGGAACACTCCAATCACTTTGCCGTCCGGACCAATCCCCTTCTTGGTAAACGAGAAAATCTCCTGCATGCTGATTACGTTCTCTTCCATCCCGGTAATTTCGGTGATGCTGGTAATCTTTCGGGTGCCATCGCTCATGCGGGCAGCCTGCACAACAATAGTTACGGCAGCGGCGATCTGCTGGCGAACCGACTTCTCCGGCATGTTCATATTGCCCATGGCTACCATCGATTCCAGACGGGCTATTGCGTCGCGGGGGGTGTTGGCGTGAATGGTGGTCATCGAGCCTTCGTGGCCGGTGTTCATGGCTTGCAGCATGTCGAACGCTTCTTCGCCGCGTATCTCGCCCATGATGATCCGGTCGGGACGCATACGCAGGCAGTTGATGAGCAACTGGCGCTGCCGAATCGCTCCCTGTCCTTCAATGTTGGGCGGACGCGTCTCCAGGCGCACGATGTTTTCCTGCGCCAGGCGCAGTTCGGCGGCGTCTTCAATGGTCACCAGGCGCTCGCTGTTGGGGATGTACTGCGACAGGATATTCAGAAACGTGGTCTTTCCGGAGCCTGTACCGCCGGAGATGACGACACTGATCTTGGCTTTCACTGCGGAGGCCAGCACTTCCATCATCTCCGCCGAAATGCTCTTCAGCGTGACCAGTTGGTTGGCGGCCAGGGGGCCTGTTCCGAAGCGGCGAATGGACAGCGATGGCCCGTCGAGCGCCAGCGGGGGAATGATGGCATTCACGCGCGATCCGTCGGGAAGACGCGCATCCACCATGGGTGAGGACTCGTCCACTCGGCGGCCGACGCGCGACACAATGCGATCAATAATCTGGAGCAGGTGGCGATCGTCGCGAAACGACGTATTCACCCTCGAAAGAAGTCCGCCCTTTTCAACGAATACATGATCCTTGTCGTTGACCAGGATGTCTGATATCTTTGGATCGCGAAGCAGGG
>Ga0302140_10006441_pt1 | contig 14732 bp, 12 predicted proteins | sample I_Bog_E1_1_FD_202095 | JGI IMG/M metagenome (GOLD analysis project Ga0302140, IMG submission 202095) | Peat permafrost microbial communities from Stordalen Mire near Abisko, Sweden - I_Bog_E1_1 | ecosystem: Environmental > Terrestrial > Soil > Wetlands > Peat | place: Sweden: Abisko, Stordalen...
GGTGTACGAGCAAGGTCTTGAAAAATAAACGTGCCCATGGTTCGGCGTGGAAGAGCGCCCGACGTTCCCACGGATCCGAGGTGACGAAGTAGGTTTGAGCGTTATTCGTAGCGTGTTCGCGCGCAGGCTTCAAGAACTTCCCTCAGCGGCTAAAGCCGCGCTTCATCTGGCTCTTTTGCGGCACGACTAAAGTCATGCCCTTTCAAAACGGATTGTGCCGTTTGGCGTGTTTGTGAACTAGTCCTTGAAACTCTTTGTTGCTGGTTGTGACCCATGGGCAATTGCGCGTTCCGGGAAGAGCGAGAATTAGGCGGAGCGTTGGGGGGTGAATGCGGCTCATGACGTCCTTACCCACATCTAGTTCTGCGATGGTAACTTCGAAGCCCTGTGACGACGCCCTGAACGAATATCGACCGGAGCCCACATTAGAGTAAAACTGGCCGGTAGAGTTAGTTTTTCCTTGGACAGCCTGGCCTGAGTCCGAGGTAAGCAAGATCAAAGCTTCAGGGACAGGAACGCCCGTGCCGTCGAATACCTGTCCCTGAACACGAGGAACAACGAGTCTTCGCTGCTCAATACAATCGACTATCCCAGCCCTGCGAAGAGAATCAGGACTAGGAAGTGTCGCTTCATCCCTTCCATTCCTCCATCATGTTGCGGAAGTCGCGGAACAGGTAATGCGAATCGTGCGGTCCGGGCGCAGCTTCCGGGTGATACTGGACGCTGAACAACGGCAGTGTTTTGTGTCGTAACCCTTCAAGCGTCTGATCGTTCAGATCGACGTGCGTCAACTCAACCTCGTTTGCGTTGATTGAATCCGGATCGACAGCGAAGTTGTGGTTGTGAGCCGTAATTTCCACCTTCCCGGTGCTGTTGTTACGCACAGGATGATTGCCGCCGTGATGCCCGAACTTAAGCTTGTAGGTCTTACCGCCGAGTGCCAGACCAACCAGCTGATGGCCCAGGCAGATTCCGAACACCGGTACCCGCCCTATCATGCGTCGGATCGAATTCACAGCGTAATCCACCGGTTCCGGATCGCCCGGCCCATTCGACAAGAAAACACCATCCGGCCTCAGCGCCAGCACGTCCTCCGCGCTCGTCTCCGCTGGCACAACTGTCACCCGGCAGCACTCCCGCGTAAGCATGCGCAGAATGTTGTTCTTGATGCCGAAGTCATACGCCACTACATGCATCGGCGCGCGGTCCAACCCAACGGACAGTAGCGGATCGCCCGATTGATTGCGGCTATCATCAGAGTCGAACTCGTATATCGATTTCGTCGAAACCACGCGCGCCAGGTCAGTCCCATCCATTTTGCGAATAGCTTTCGCCTTTTGGACCAGCGCTTCCGAGTCAGCAACATCGGTCGAAATCACCCCGCGCATCACGCCATGCGTACGCAAGTGGCGAACCAGCGCGCGCGTGTCGATCTCCGCCAGAACCGGCACCGAATACCGCTCCATATATTCGTCTGTCACTTGCTCGGAGCGCCAATTGGAGCTGATGGGCGAGAACTCGCGGACGATCAAACCCTCAATATAGGGTTTTGCTGACTCGTTGTCTGCTAGGTTAGTACCGTAGTTGCCGATCTGAGGATTGGTGAGAACGACGATTTGACCGGCGTAGGAGGGATCCGTTGCGATTTCCTGGTAGCCGGTTAGGGAAGTATTGAAAACAACTTCGCCCTGGCATTCGCCAGGTGCGCCATAGCCGAGGCCACGGAAGATGCGCCCGTCTTCGAGCGCCAGAATTGACTGCATCGCCTCTCCGAGGAGTGGATTCAATCGATTCTAGCAGGTCGAGCAGTGGATTTCAGGGTTGTTTCGATGGATTATCGAACCACGCCCGCGTCCCGCGTTGGCCAATACACAAATACCGCCTTGCCGTAGATGAGCGATCGCTCGACAGGTCCAAATTCGCGGCTGTCCGATGAGATCGAACGGTGGTCCCCCATCATAAAATAAGTGTCGTCGGGAATCACCATCTCCGCCATAGACTTGCTGTCGCGGAATTCCTCGGGAACGTAATCTTCGGGCTGCCGCTTGCCGTTCAGCCACACCTTGCCGCGGTCGATACGTAGCTGGTCGCCCGGGAGTGCGATCACCCGTTTGATATAGCTTTTCTCCGGATCGCGGGGGTAATGGAAGACCACGACGTCTCCCCGTTCTATTGAAGAAATGTGATAGACGAACTTATTGATGAACAGTCGATCCCGATCCTCAAGTCGCGGCAACATGCTGGTGCCTTCCACGCGCACTGGCTGATATAGAAAGGTGATGATCAGGATGGAAGCAATCGCGGAAACAAGCAGGTCGCGAACCCATAGCCAGATACCACCCGCTTGGTTGGCAGATTTCACTGCCAATTCAGGAATGGCGCAAACCGGTTCTACCGCAAGTTTAGCGGCCAAAATGGAGGCTTCGGTGGGCTCGTTGGAAACTGTCGACATCTCTCTACTAGATTACTCGAAAGCGGGCATTACTCGCAGCCGAGCCCTCCAGCAGGACAAAGCACACGCACGCGATTGGGCTTGTCCAGGGGCTTTGGCTGATTCGCGGAGGGGACCAGCGAAGGTTCGATGCCAGGGCTGCCGGCAGAGCCGAGGTTTGCCTCTTCCAAAATTAGCGGCCGCTGCAAAACCATTTCCACTTGAGTGCCGCTATCGATATTCACGTCCGCTCCGCGGGTAAACAGTGAGACCAATCCCACCGCCGCAACACCTGCGCCGATGCCTGCAATGCCACCTGCGATAGGATGCCCGCCAGCCAGCCCGCCGATCGATCCAACCGTCCCTCCCGTTGGGATTGCAATCTTGGCAGCTTCGGCCGCGTTCCGGCCCTTGTCCCCGTCTTGCTCGATGGTTCCTTCCCCGTCATCCTTGACTGTCTGTTTACGCGCCCCTGGCAAGCTGTTCACAATTCCAGGAATCTCCACAACTGTCCCATTTGGAAAAATGATGGAGGTGAAATGCATATCGAGCTGTGCCTTGCCCTTGACGCGGCCGGCCCGCGCAACGCGATCCACAACACCCTGTACGTAAACACCTGCCGGGATCATTACTTTGTTGCCCACCACCACCGGAAATGTCGAGGCAAGGTATACGCCGTCGCCTGGCCTGGCGCTTTTTGTATTAATGCCACTGCGGAGTTGCAATAGAACCTTAGTGCCGGCGGGGACGGTAAAGCTCTTTTTTCCTGGGTTGGAAGATGTGCCCAAAGACGGCGAGCCAGCTTGGGCAACTGTAGGGATAGCCTGGTCTTTAGGTTGCGCTAGCGAAGAAGAGGAGGAAGGATTCTGTGCCTGCGAGTCGGTGGCCATAGGCGGGGAAACCGGTGCCTGCGCAGAATTGGAGGTCGTCGCCGAAGCAAGAAAGCTCAACGTCATCGCAGCCGTCAACGTTCCGTGTACCAGACGCATGAAACCTCCGGGAACCTTGTCTGCCCTTGTTGTGATAGACGAAGAGCCTGCATTCAAGGATAGCTTGATTCCCAGATCGGGCACGAAAATTCAAGCGAAGCGCTCGCCGCCTATCCAATTTCGGGTTACGATGCAAAGCAGCGATGCAGCAGGACGATCTCCAATCCGATGGTTCAGCTTCCGGCGGGCACGGACAATTCGCCAGAGCAATTGGCGTTCTTGAGAATGCAATTGTGGCGCGCGCCTTTCCCGGTTGCGCTTTTGGCGTGTTTGCTGGCGGCGAAATTATTCTGCAGGATGCGCGCGGCCGCTTTACGTATGACGAAGGCTCTCCCTCAGTCTTGCCAGAAACCGCGTTTGACATCGCAAGCATCACCAAGGTGGCGTCCACGACTGCGACCGCCATGCTGCTTTACCAGCGTGGCGCCCTGGATCTTGAGACGCCGCTCGGGGAATTACTGCCCGGCTTTGTCGTGGGTCGGTCGCCTGCAGAAAAGGCTCGCCTGGTCACGCTGCGTCATCTCCTGGCTCACAACTCGGGCCTTCCCGGTTACGTGGAACTCTTTCGGACAGAGACAACGCCTTCCGCGTTGATGCAAGCCTGCCTGCAACTGCCGATTGAGGCCGGCCCTGGCACGCGAGTCGAGTATTCCGATCCTGGATTTTTACTCCTCAGCAAGGCACTTGAAGTTTGCCTCCGCGAAAACCTGGCTTCATGGACCCAGCGCGAGATATTTCAGCCTCTCGGCATGGTGGAAACCGGATTCAATCCGTCGTCCACCGACAGGCCGGCAATCCCGCCTACAGAAGAAGACACCACCTTCCGACACCGCCGCATCCAGGGCGAAGTCCAGGATGAGAACGCCTATATTCTGGGGGGTGTAGCCGGGCATGCCGGGCTCTTCTCCAATATCCCCGATTTGCTGAACTTTGCATCGGCGATTCTCGATGCAGTGGAGTCGAATTCATCCACTTCCGGCCGCCGTGGGCTCTTTGAATCGCACACGGTCCAACAGTTCTCTCAACGGCAAGGGCCGGAAGGCAGTTCCCGTGCGCTGGGCTGGGATACCCCCTCAGAGAACTCCTCTTCGGGCAGCCAATTTTCTTCGCATTCGATTGGCCATCTCGGCTTCAGCGGGTGTTCTCTCTGGATCGATTTGGACGCCAGGGTGGCGATTGCCCTTCTCACCAACCGCACCTGGCCCGACCGGCAAAGTCAATTGATACGGGAACTCAGGCCAGCGTTTCATAATGCAGTCCGCCAAGCAATGTAATCCGATTCGTAACCCTTTTGCGGGATGGGATGGTCAAGAATTCTCAGACGACTTGACCGTTTTGCATATACAATCAATTGTTGGGGTCATACGCATGAACACAGTTTTATCGATTCAGGAAACGCCAGGCACCCATACAAACGGCATAAAGAGAGACCAGGCTTCCCTGCTTCAACAGCTCACAACCGAGAGCCAAAACGAGGCTTCTCAAGGCTTTGACACCAAATCCGCACTCGAGATCGCTCGCATCATCAATCATGAAGATGCAAAGGTCCCGGCGGCGGTTAAAAAAGCAATTGCTGAAATTGCCCAGGTGATTGACCAGGTCGCGCGAAGTCTCCGCGACGGTGGCCGACTCATCTACATCGGGGCAGGCTCAAGCGGCCGAATTGCGGCACTTGACTCCTCGGAATGTCCCCCTACTTACTCCACCGCTCCAGGCCAGGTGCAGTACATCATGGCCGGCGGACCAAAGGCTCTCGCCTCGGCAGTTGAAGTCAATGAGGATTCTGAAGAGCTGGGCCAGCGGGATATTGCGCGCCGCCGTCCCACTCGCAAAGATGTTGTAATTGGGCTTTCCGCTTCGGGCCGCACCCCCTATGTAGTTGCCGCCGTCGCTTATGCCCGCGCGCGCGGGGCACAGACCGCGGCTGTCACTTGTAATCACGACACACCCCTTGCCGCCGCAGCCAACATCGCCATCGTGGCCGACGTGGGTGCCGAAGTGATTTCCGGTTCTACGCGCATGAAGGCCGGCACTGCACAAAAAATGGTGCTTAACATGATTACCACGGGTGCCATGACAAGGCTCGGCTACGTGTACGAGAACCTGATGGTCAACGTACACATGCAGAATTCAAAGCTCGTCGAGCGCGGCATTCGCATCCTGATGAGCGCCTGCAAAATCGACCGTCCGACGGCGGTTGAAACCATCAAAAGCGCGGGGCGCAGTGTTCCGGTTGCACTGGTGATGCTCAAGGCCAAGGTGGACAAACCCGAAGCTGTCCGCAGACTCGCCAAATCCGATGGGAATGTGCGGCTGGCAATTGAAGACAACGTACTGGAGCTATAGCCTCTCCTCTTTCGCAAAACCTCCATATCTCTTCCCACCCCTGGCTCGGCGTGAACGCCCCGCAGCGCAAAACCCCGCATCGATCTAAACTGGAGCATTAGGAGCTCCAGCTAACTATGGACAAGTTCGTCATTCGCGGCGGAAATCCGCTGATAGGCACAATCCGTGTTTCCGGCGCAAAAAACTCGGCCCTCCCATGTATGGCCGCGGCAATTCTGACGGAAGACGAAGTCACCCTTGAGAACATTCCCCAGGTTCGAGACATCGAGACCGAGCGCAGGCTGCTGGTTTCAATGGGTGCCGAAGTCGAATTGGGTTACGGTCGCGCGCAGCATCGCACCACCATCAGTTGCCGCACCCTTTCTGATCCGGAAGCAAAATACGAAATCGTGAAGACGATGCGCGCAAGTTCTCTGGTACTGGGCCCGCTGATTGCTCGCGCAGGAATGGCCCGGGTCGCGATGCCCGGGGGATGCGCAATTGGGGGAAGGCCCATCGATCTGCACATCAAAGGCCTTGAGAGGATGGGCGCTACAATTACCCAGGAACATGGGTATCTTGAAGCGCGCGCAGATCGCCTAAAAGGTGCGCATCTTGTTTTTGACAAGATTACCGTCACAGGCACAGAAGACCTGCTGATGGCTGCGGTCCTGGCCGAGGGCGAAACCCTTATGGAGAACTGCGCCCGGGAACCTGAAGTCACTGACTTGGCATCTTTGCTCATTGCGATGGGCGCCATGATCGAGGGAGCAGGCACCTCGACTATCCGAGTGCAAGGCGTCAAGCGACTCCATGGCGCACGTTACCGCATCAATCCCGACCGCATTGAGGCGGGAACGTTTCTGATTGCGGGCGCCATTACTCGCGGGGATTTGATCGTAGCCAACTGCAATCCAGCGCACCTGCGCGCTGTGATTGCAAAGTTGGAAGAGGCTGGAGCCCGTGTGGACATTCTTGGAAATGATGCAGTGCGTGTCCGCGCCGATGGGCCTCTTGCCGCCGCCGACATTTCTACCGAAGAATACCCCGGGTTCCCGACTGACATGCAGGCTCAATATATGGCGCTCAGTACGCAGGCTGAGGGAGTCAGCGTCGTCAAAGAGAACATTTTTGAAAATCGATTCATGCACGTTCAGGAATTGGTTCGAATGGGGGCGAATATCAAGGTGGATGGAAGTACCGCGACGGTTCGCGGCCCCGCCAGCCTTTCTGCGGCAGCCGTGATGTGTTCGGATCTGCGCGCATCCGCATCGCTCGTTCTTGCCGCGCTGGTAGCCGACGGGGAGTCTATCCTCGATCGTGTCTATCATATGGATCGTGGCTACGAGCGTATCGAAGAGAAACTGCGTGGAGTTGGAGCTCAAATCCGCCGCATGGGGAATGTGTTCGCGCCCAGGGAAGAAGAAGTTAACGCCTAGGCTTTACCGCCAGCTCACCGCAACATGCCAGCGCAGTTCATACCGGGCCACCTTGCACAACACTCTTTCATACTCGCGGAGTTCGGCCAGAACCGGTCCGGTCTCGGAACCCAGTGCCGCGGCCGTTTCTTCTAAAAATGAAATCAGGGTGCGAACTGTCAATAGACCCTGTGGGGCGTTATACCACTGAGGCTGCGGCAAATGCATCGCCCAATCGGGGTTACCGGCACCTTGTTCCAGCAACAAAGCCATCGAATTTTCATCGGCGGAGAAGAATTCCAATAGTGGACTCACCTGCAGTCGCTCCGCCAGTTGTTCCAAGGCGTCTTCGTTACGGGCCAGCGCGTGGCCGTTCACAAAAATATCGAATCCCGGATCGTCGCCTTCAACGACGATGTATAGACTGGCAGGCATCGCTTTGAGTTTAGTAGAGATATCGATGCGATCCGCACCAAATTCAGTAGCGGTCATATGATTAATTAACTTGAGGCTTAATGCGATTGGTTACTCAAGTTTACCCCAACGATTGATGCGTGCTACAAAAGAGGCATGGCATTGGGTGCAGGATAGCCGATGCTAAGAGACTAGGAAACTTGTTGCTTTTGTTATCACTTTTGTTTTGGAGACCTTGGTGAATTGGAGCGAATTACCGGATTTGGCGGCTGTCGCCCTCTTGGCGGGCGCGTTCGCATCGGTTGCGCGTCGTAGTCACACTGAGATAGCGCGCGTCTGGCTCGTCGGTTGGGTCATGATAGTCGTTCACTTTGGGGCCTTCCTCGTCGCCAACGCCCCCGGACCATGGGGAAATCTTGCCGGGCTTGTTGGGGTAATCGCACTGCTATGGGCAGGATTCCTGTTTATGTGGGCCTCTGTGCCCTATCGAGACGAAAAATCAAGTTCGGGGATGGGCCTTGGGCTGGCAGCCTCGAATACGCTTTACGCAATCCTGGTTCAAATCGATGCAGTGCCGCTTTGGGCATTATCCATTTCTGCCATTTTGGTGGGTGCGGTTCCACTCGCACTGGCAATCGCAGCAGCGAACCGATTTAACCATCCCCTGCGATGGGCCAACGTCACGCTTTACTGTATCCTCTCCTTCTTTCTTATTGGGCTCGAGAGCCATCCCGGAAACGGTCGCGACCTGGCGTTGAACGCGGTCCTCTTCACAGTTTTTTTCGGCTGCTGTTTTCATTTCTGGTATGCCTATCGGCGTGCGACAGCAGGCGCCTATATCACCATCGCAGGCTTCCTCGCGTGGTCCTCCGTTTTTGTGGTTGGGCCGTTGATCGAATCATTGAGGCCTGATGTACACATTGAAGGTGAAGTTTGGAACCTGCCCAAATATGTGGTTGCAGTAGGAATGATCCTGCTTCTTCTCGAGGATCAGATCGAGCACAATCTGCACCTCGCGTTGCACGATCATTTGACCGGACTTCCGAACCGCCGACTCTACCAGGACCGTCTCGCCAGAGCTCTGGAGCGAGCACGCCGCTGCGAAGCCCAAGCTGCCTTGCTCGTGGTTGACCTGGACCGATTTAAACAAGTCAATGACACATTCGGCCATCACATTGGCGACCTTGTTTTGCAACGGGTTGGGGAAATGTTCTCCGCGCGCGTGAGACGTTCTGATACCGTGGCTCGCACCGGCGGCGACGAGTTTTCAGTAATCCTTGAAGAGCCCACCAGCCGCGAGGAAGCTGAGCACGTTGGACAAACACTGATTGAGCTCCTCAATGAGCCCTTGCTTTTGGCCGGGTACAAAATTCGCATCGGCGCGAGCGTAGGCATTGCCGTTTATCCTGAGGACGCGCGCCAAATGGAGTCGCTCTGCATCGCCGCAGATCTCAAAATGTATGAGTCCAAGCATGGCTCCATGGGCCTTCGGGAACAATTGGTCTATGCAGTATCTGGTTCGATTCCCGTGTTGAAACCGAAGTCGCAAGTCCGGATTTCCGGTGCAGAGACGCGTTGAGTCGATTTTGATTCGGATTCATCAAGGCTTGGGTTCGAGTCACAATAGAAAGGCCCGGACAAACTGCCCGGGCCTTTCTATTGTGCCTCAAAACGGACGGCCGTTAACTTTGACCGCTGCCGCTACCAGGTCCCCTACCGCCGCCCCCACTACCACCCGGACGCCGACGTCGACGCCGACGATTGTTGTTGTTCGCCGGAGGCCGGCCACCTGCTCCGACTGCTTGCCCAACCACAACAGGTGCACCGTCCACACGGTTGAAGTTTGGCTCCGTCTCTTCGTCAAACTCTTCGCCGCCCTCTTCATCGAAATCCTCTCCGCCTTCGATGAGGATAGTGCTCTGGTTTGATTTCGGCTGACGCTCGTCGAACTCATTCCGCTGTCGTGCATGAGCAATCGGCGCCACAGGAGGAGCGGAAAATTCTGAAGACTCGCGCTCTCCCTCATTTGTCTCAACAGGCGCTGACTGCGCCAGCTTTGCTTTCTGCTCCTTGATAAGAGCTTTGCGGCTGAGCTTGATGCGATTACCTTCGATAGCCAGCACCTTCACCATGACCTGGTCACCTTCGCGCAACTCGTCCTTAACTTCCTTCACGCGATGTTCCGCGATCTCGGAGATGTGCAGCAGCCCGTCCGTTCCCGGGAAGAGTTCAACGAATGCGCCAAACTCGGCCAGCCGAACCACTTTGCCCAGGTATACCTTGCCGATTTCAGGCACTGCAGTGAGGTTGCCGATCATTTCAAGTGCCTTCTTCAACCCGTCCCGGTCGCTTGAGGAAACATTGACGCGGCCAGTGTCGTCCACGTCGATCTTCGCGCCGGTCTGCTCAATGATTCCGCGGATGGTTGCGCCGCCCTTGCCGATCAGGTCGCGGATCTTGTCGGTTGGGATCATGACAGTCTCGATGCGGGGCGCATACTGCGAGCGCTCCTGGCGAGGTCCGTCGAGAACCGCATCCATCTTGTCCAGCAGGAATATCCGTCCCTTGCGTGCCTGCTCCATCGCCTGCTGCAGGATCTCGCGAGTGAGGCCGCCAATCTTGATGTCCATCTGCAGCGCGGTAATACCCTTGCGAGTGCCCGCTACCTTGAAGTCCATATCCCCGTAGTGATCTTCAGCCCCGGCGATGTCGGTCAGGATGGCGTAGTCGTCGCCTTCCTTCACCAAGCCCATCGCCACTCCGGCCACTGAACCCTTCAGCGCGATGCCGGCATCATACAGGGCAAGACTTGCTCCGCAGACTGAAGCCATTGACGAAGATCCGTTCGACTCCAAAATGTCAGAAACGATGCGGATCGTATAAGGCGACTCTTCCGCACTCGGCAGAACAGCCGCAATTGCACGCTCCGCAAGCGCGCCGTGACCAATCTCGCGGCGTCCCGTGCCCGTCATGCGGCCCGTTTCACCAACGCTGAACGGCGGAAAATTGTAGTGGAGCATGAAAGGCTTCTTCTTTTCGCCCTCGTAGCTCTCGAGCCGCTGGCCATCGTCAGTCGTGCCGAGCGTAGCGGTTACCAACGCCTGTGTCTCGCCGCGCGTGAACAATGCCGATCCGTGGACGCGAGGCAGAACACCGGTTTCAATTGTGATTTCGCGAATCTCATCAAATGCGCGGCGATCCGGGCGAATCCGATCCTTCGTTACTTGCTCACGGAATGTGCGCTCACGAAGATGCTCATAATAGGTAGCGAGTTTCTTCTTGGCCGTAGGATCGTCAGCCGGCAATCCGGCAGCAAGCTCGTCCTTGATCTGCTTGATCAATGCATAGCTTTCTGTCTTGCCATGCGCCTTCGTGTCCAGCGCGTCCTTCAGGCGATCGCCGATCTTCGACTTCAGTTCGGCGTAATAGGCTTCATCGAATTCGGGCGCAGTAAATGCGCGCTTCGGCTTGCCGGCTTTGGCTACCAGTTCTTCAATTGCGGCAACGATCTTCTTGATCTCGGTGTGCGCGAATTCAATGGCTGCAAGAATGACCTCTTCGGTCTCTTCCTTCGCCCCTGATTCGATCATCACAATTCCGTCTTTGTGGCCAACGACCATGATATTCACTGTGGTCGCGGCGCGCTCCGAGTAAGTTGGGTTAATCACGAACTCGCCCTCGACGCGTCCCACCCGCACCGCACCGACTGTGGCACTGAATGGAATGTCAGATAGCGCCAGCGCGGCAGCGGCGGCGTTGATGCCCACCACGTCAGGATCATTCTCTTTGTCGGCCGAGAAAACCAACGCGATGATCTGTGTTTCATTGCGGAACCCATCGGGGAACAGTGGACGGATAGGGCGATCGATCTGACGGCTGGTCAGAACTTCTTTTTCGCTCGGCCTGCCTTCGCGCTTGATAAATCCACCGGGAATCCGGCCACCAGCGTAAGTGTACTCGCGGTAATCCACGGTAAGGGGGAAGAAGTCAATGCCTTCTCTTGGGTCCGGGGAAGCCACGGCTGTGGCCAGGACAACGGTTTCGCCAGTTGAAACCAGTGCGGCCCCCGACGCTTGCTTGGCCATGCGCCCGGTCTCAAAGACCAGACGCTTGCCGCCGGCCAGTTCGACGGCTACTTCATGCTTGGTAGACATAGTGTCCTCATTTCATTTTTTTCGCTTGGGAAACTTGTAGGAGGGGTGCGCCTGAGGGCGCTGAATGACTTACGATTCGCCAGTGAATCGACGGGGTGTGCGCAGCAGGTTTGAGAAGCGGATTGCGCTTCCCTGCGCGACCGGGCCGCTCGCAGCCGATAGCTGTGCGCAGGCCCTGGCAACGGGTTATGTTCGCCAGGTACACCATGGCCCCAGGTTCTCGGTGAAACGGGGGCCGTGACCAAAATCCGGTCTGGGCGCTTCCGGGTCAAAGTGAGCTTTCTGTTTACTTGCGGATACCGAGTTTGCCGATTACATCGCGATAGCGATCGGAATCATGCGTCTTCAGGTAATCCAGCAAACGACGGCGTTTGCTGACCAGCATCAAAAGACCACGCCGAGACGCATGATCCTTCTTGTGAGTTTTGAAATGCTCGGTCAGTTCACCAATCCGCTCACTCAGAATCGCAATCTGGACCTCGGGCGAACCCGTGTCCGAATCGTGGGTGCGGAAGCGTTCAATCAGGGTAGTTTTCTTTGCGGTCGCCAGCACGGCGTGTGTTACTCCTCTTGCGTTCTCAGTCCACTCTTAAGTGTCTAAAGTGAGATTACCATGAATGCGCGCCCCAACGCCATTTAGGCCCTTGGCTCAACCGGAATCCACGCCCCAAAACCCTTCTGAATCAACTTCGGGCCGGATGTAAAGTCTGGATCGTTCGAGAATGCGCATTCATTCTGCATTGACGCAGTTATAGGTCTGGAGTGAGCCAGTAATTGGCGCGAGCAACAATGCGCGCTCCATAGTCCTGCGTTGTCCTCACACGAATTGTATGAAGTCCGGGCGTCGGATCAGACGGGCTGAAGGTCAGCAGATACCGATTGCGCGCATGCTTTGCGGCCTCAAGCACGCGAGCCTCAAAACGCTTGTCGCCCGTGAAGGTGCTGTACTCCCCTCCGCTCATAGTGGCAATCTCCTTCGCCACATTCTTCTTGAAGGCCTGCAGCACCATTGCAAGAGTCGACATCATGTTCATGGTCCGTTCGTCACCGGAGTCCTTCATGTCGTGCAATAATTCGGCCCGCGATGGGGAAAAGGAAACGCTCAGCACCAGCACATCGGATTGCCCAATCTTCCGCGCCAATTGCTCCGGCTTGGTGTGCCTGCTGCCGTGATCGCGTTCCTCGCTAATCAAAAGCAGAACACGCCGGTACTCCTTCGGCTGCGAGCCAAGCAGATCAACGGCATAGCTCACCGTGTCCAGAATTGCATCTCCTCCATTTCCCGCATCTAGATGCTTTAGAGCATCGTTCACGTCTTCCCCGGAATGAGTGAAGTCCTGAATCAAGCGCGGCTGCGAATCGAATCCCACCAAGGCTGCCTGGCTCCTTCCGTCAGAGAGGAAAAGATCAAGCAGCGGGCCTAGTTTTGCGAACTTGTCGAATTCCAGCACGCTCACGCCGCCCTGTTCCACCGCCACCACCAACGAAACCGGAGCCGTATCCATCTCTTCCTGCATCCGAATCTTCTGTGCCACTCCATTGTCTTCAAGTACGAAGTCGTCCGGCCTGAGTCCGTAAAGAATTCCGCCGCCGCGCTTTTCCACCAGAGTTGGAACCAGAACCTCATTGGCGTTCAAGCGCAACGTCGGCTGGTCGGAATGCGTGCCCGGCATAGGCTGAGCAGGTTCGATCGGCGGCAGTTGCTGCGCTCTGGCGAGGGCAATTGGCGCGAGCAACGCCCACATAGCAACACTTGCCGATCGGCAAAACCCATTGCTCATGAGAGAAAGGACTCCAATGAATCAGGATTGGTTGGATTGCAGCTTTGTCGTGCTTATCTCAAGTGCGCTTATGAACGTCGCGATCCAGCCGGTGCGTCCAAGCAAGAAAACTCAAAAGCTCCCAGCGCGAGACCCATACAAATCTCAGCACTTTCTTCATGGTCAGTGAGTCTGCGGGCTGGCCGGAATACGTCTCTACGCGCCAACGCAAGTACTCGCTCTTCCACGGAGCCAGCCGATGACCGCGTGTCGCATTCCAGATAAATCGAATAGGCGCTAGCAATCGAGGTCCTTATTGACCCAGTATAGCCGGTGCCCGGCCCTCGAGTTGAGTGCCATGACCCCGGCACGGGACAGGACAGCAGAGAGAGGCGCGATCGCCAATTCCCGTAACGCTACTGTAGCTTGCTGAACAAGCTGTTTGCGGTCGAGTTGAGTTGCGCAATCACGTCTTCAAGCGCCGTCTGTTGCGTTTCTGTTAAAGAAAGCTGGGTGGAAACCTGGGCAACATCAGCCTGCATCAGGCTTGTCTGCGCTGCCGTAAGTTGAGTCTGGTTGCTGGTCACGGCCTCCGAATCCGCCGCGAGTTGGGAGATGGAGTTGTCTACTGTGACGCGCTGCTGCGAAACATAGTTCAGCGCTGTGCTGAGCGATTGAGTGTCGCTCACTGACTGCTCAGTGCTCACACTACCGCTTGAATAATCTGCTACCAGGCTATTCAAAGCTGCAAATACGCTGCTTGTCCCGCTGCCCATGAATATCTGATCACCCGGCACGTTTAGTTGCACCTTCTGCCCATTTGGCGTCTCAAGATAATTGATGTCCCCGTCTCCGTTGTAGGTGGTGCTCTCTGGAGAAGTCGCAGTGGAGGCGACGAAGGGCATAGTCGAAGTTTGGCCACCGGCGAAAATATACTGTCCCTGGTAACTGCTGTTTGCCAGCGAAGTTACTTCACCGAGGATGCCAGAGATCTGCGTCCCAATCGATTTGACATCGCTTGCGTTCATGGTGCCGTTATTAGCGCTCGTCGCCAGCGAAATAGCCGAATTCAACTGCGAAACCACCATGCCAAGTGCGGAATCGGCCACCTGCAACTGCCCTGTTACCAGATTCGAACTTTGCGTAAAAGAGTCGTCCTGCTGAATCTGATTCAGAAGAATTACGTTCTCGCCCGAAGACACCGGATCCTGACTGAGCGAGTTGATTCGAACACCGCTCGA
>Ga0302140_10006444_pt1 | contig 14727 bp, 11 predicted proteins | sample I_Bog_E1_1_FD_202095 | JGI IMG/M metagenome (GOLD analysis project Ga0302140, IMG submission 202095) | Peat permafrost microbial communities from Stordalen Mire near Abisko, Sweden - I_Bog_E1_1 | ecosystem: Environmental > Terrestrial > Soil > Wetlands > Peat | place: Sweden: Abisko, Stordalen...
CGGTAACGGCCGTCACAGGCCCGATGAGCAACTCAGCCGTCGCAGTGGGCAGCACCTGCTGCTCGACGCGCAAGGCCAGCAAAGTGGCGTTGCTCTGCACCGCGGCATCGACCTCAACCAGCGCGCCAACGGCGAGCGCCGAGAACCCGCTGAGCCCCTGGTACTGGGTGCTCGAGTTCACGTCGATCTTCACCGACAGGCCCTCGGGAGTGGTGAGCGTGAATTGATTTGTACCCAGCGCCGAGACCTTGCCCCGGATGCCGGTCAACAGGCCGTTGGCGCTGTTGGTGGGCGTGGCGGCAATGGGCGCGGGGGCGATGTGGAACTGCGGCGTAACAGTTACGGTCGATCCCGAGATGGAGACCGAGGGAGCCACCAGGAAGTCGATGATCAGCGAGGTGGCGGTGTTGTTCACGACCAGCGGGGTGGGGAACGTGAACACTTGCGAGGTATTGGCGAGCGTGGCCGTGGCCAGCACCAACTGCTTCGTCGCGGGATCGATATAGGCCACCTGCGCGCTGGAATAGGCAACGGTGACGCTGGTGTAGGTGTCCTGAGGAACGGCGGGAGTGAAGAGCGGCTCCTGCACGGCGTCCAGGTGGGCAGCTTCAAAGGTGAGCGGGGCGGCGAGAATGTTGGCCGTCTGGCCCTTCTGGTCGGTGAGCACTACCGAGTTGAGCGTGAGGCTGACGGCAACGATCCGGTCGCCGGGAGCGTCAGTAATAGAAACCGGAATCGACGTTGTGGCGGAAGTGATGGTAGTTCCACCGCCGGTGAAGTTATTTGAGGCTGTGCATCCGGCTACGATGAATGCGGCTGTGATGAGCACGGCTCCGATGGCCGTACCAATTCCCTTGGCAACTCCTGCGTTGCTGGCTTGCATTGGGTTTCTCCTTGCATCGCAATAACGGAGGTCGCGCCTGGAATGGGTCGGCGCGTAACAACTTTCCAACCGGCTCCGGAGCGGCGAGACAGCACACTCCCAAGCGTCCTGTTTAGACGGGAAATGCGGGCGGGGGATGACGTGGCAGGGACAAAAAAAGCCGCCGATCCCGAGGGAACGGCGGCGCAGGTTTCGGCGGGAGTGCCGAAAAAGTGAGGTCGCCTCGCAGGGCTACCAGCAAATTCAACCCGCTGCACTAGAGAAAGTTGCGGCGATCGAGCGGGTTTTGTCGTAAGAACTGTGCGTTTTCGGGGAACTGCGAGGTTCCATGCATCCTTGGATGCGGTTTTTGCAGAGCAGAGCGGTTCGCAAGCAGGGAATCGCCGGCAATGGGCGGGTTCGGGGCAGTCGGTGGCGTGCGGCGGCTTACAATGGACTCTCCTTTGGGAGGGATCAATGCAACGACGCCAGTTTCTCGCCGCTACGCTCGCCGCTTCTGCCCTGACCGCTGCCCGGCGGGCACCCGCCCAGGCTCCGGTGCCTGGGACCCGCGAGTTCTACCTGTTGCGCCGCTATCAGCTCAAGAGCGGGCCCGAGTTGAAGCTGACGGAAAACTATTTTGCCGCGGCTTTGATTCCGGCGCTGGGGCGCATGGGCTTGGGACCCGCAGGCGCGTTCAAACTCGACATTGGTCCGGAGACGCCCGCGTATTACCTGCTGATCCCCGGCGCGTCTGGAGAGATGCTGGCCGGGTTGGACCTGCGGCTGGCGCGCGATGCGGAGTTTCTTGCGGCGGCTGCGCCTTTCTGGAATGCTACGGCCGGGGCGCCGGCGTTCGAGCGCGTGGAGTCGTGGCTGCTGGCCGCCTTTGAGGGATGGCCGCGGGTGACGCCCCCGGCTTCCAAAGCAAAGCGCATGTTTCAGCTCCGAACGTACGAGAGCCCGTCGAACGGCGAGCACGTGCGCAAGGTGGAAATGTTCCACTCCGGCGAGTTCGAGATCTTCAAGGCCGCGGGGTTCCATCCCGTGTTCTTTGGCGACACGCTGGTGGGTTCGCGCATGCCCAGCCTGACCTACATGCTGACCTTTGCCGATACAGCGGAGCTCGAAGCCAAGTGGGACGTTTTCCGCAACGATCCGGCGTGGAAGAAGCTGTCGGCCGATCCGCGGTTCGCGTTCGATCCGATCGTGATGAACATCGGCAACCTGATGCTGAGCCCGCTGGACTGTTCGCAAATCTAAACAGCGGCCACGGGGCGGGGCGAAGATTTCTGTTGACAATAGTATCTAATAGACATATATCTACTAGAACTATGGCGCGCCGCTCCAGCTCCAGCCAGGAAGTGCTCCTGGGACTCTTGACCGTGGAACCCATGTCGGGCTACGACCTGGGACAATCCATCCGCACATCGATCGGCTTCTTCTGGAATGAGAGTTACGGACAGATCTATCCGAATCTGAAGCAGCTGGCGGCCGCAGGGCTGGTGACCGCGAAGACGGAAAAGCAAAAGGGCAAACCCGATCGTCAGATCTACTCCATTACGCCCAGCGGAAGGGCCCACCTGGAAAAGTGGCTTGCCGTGGAGCCGCAGCCCGAGGTGCCGCGCAATGAATTGCTCCTGAAGCTGTTCTTCGGCGCGCAGGCGGGACCGGAGACGGTGATCGGTTATGTCGAGCGCATGGCGAATCGCGAAGGGGCATACCTCGAAAAGTTCAGGCAGATAGAGCGCGAACTGCTGTCGCAGATGCGGCTCTATCCTGACGCGCCGTACTGGCGGATGGCGCTGCGCTTCGGGCAACTGGAGCTGGAAGCACATTTGCGCTGGGCGGAAGAAACCCTGAAGGCGCTGCGCAAGATGGAAGCAGGCCGGCAACGCCGGGCAATCGGAAAGGAAAAACGCCATGCAGGCAAATAGTATGTTGGCAGCCAAAGGCGCCAGGCCGGCGCAGATTGCATCGTGGAAACACCTCGCGGGCTTTATCGCCATCATGGCTGCGCTGCTGGTTCTGGGGCTCTACCAGCAGCGCGCGGGCAGCGGCACAGGATCAAATCAGGGGTCGGGACAACTCGCCAGCCACACCTACGCGATTCCGATCTATCTCACGGCTCTCGGGATGGACTGGGCGCTTTTGTATTTCTGCTGGGCGGGCGTGCGCGGCCACGGCGGCAACCTGTGGGATCTGGCGGGCGGGCGTTGGAAGAGTTGGCGCGATGTGTTGACCGATCTCGCCATTCTGCTGCCATTCTGGGCGGTCTGGGAAGGTGCTGCCTACGGCGTTCATTTGCTTTTGGGGTCCGGCAGCGCGAAGTCGGTCGATAGTCTGCTGCCGAAAAGTATGGTCGAAGTTCTCGTCTGGATTGCCACGTGCATCACTGCGGGCATCTGCGAAGAGATGGCATTCCGCGGTTACCTACAGCGGCAATTTCACGCGCTCACGGGCAATATCGCATGGGCCGTCGTTCTACAGGCACTGGTTTTCGGCATTGCGCACGGATATCAGGGTTGGCGCAACGTCGTGGTCATCAGCGTGCTTGGCGTTCTTTATGGCGCACTCGCCGCGTGGCGCAAGAACCTCCGCGTCAACATCGTCTCTCACGCCGGGTCGGACATCTGGGAGGGCTGGCTGAAGTTTGTGGTTTTCAGGTAGTGTTTTGACCTCTTGATTTCGCAACGATCCTTGTGCTGAAGCTGGTCAGGAGACCGGTGGTACCTGTTCGCCGCCACTGCCCCGCACTATAATCGCCCCATGCGTTTCCTGGCCGACTCGCGGCACCGCTCCATCGCCCTGCTTACCGGTGGCGCTCTTCTGATCTTTGTTTTGCTGGGAACGCTTAACTGGTTCAACACCTCCAAAGTAGATTTCCTCAATCCAGAGACTTACGGGGAGACCATGGCCCTGGTGGCCCTGGAGGTTCTGCTCTTTCTCCTCTTACTTCTCCTGCTCTTGCTGTTGTTGCGCACCGTCTTGAAGGTCTACGTGGGCCAGGGCAGCAGCGGCGTGGGCGCGCGGCTCCGCTCGCGCATGGTGCTGGGCACAGTCCTGATTACCGTTACGCCCGCGGCCCTGATGTATCTGTTCAGCTATTTTCTCCTGAATCGTTCGCTGGAGCGGTGGTTTTCGCCTGACGCTTCGCAGTTGCGCGACGAATCGACCAGCGTGGTCAAAGGCCTGGTCGAATATGTGGCCGGCAATGCAAGAAGCGAGGCAGAATCTGTAGTCGAAAGCGGCGCCACGGAAAGTGACGCGCAGACGCTTCAGCAGGTCCTGAGCTCGCGCCGCACTACCCTCGAGGGCGGCTTTCTCCTTGTTTACGACAAGGACGGCCGATTCCTCGCGAGCTTTCAAGCGCCCGCCGAATCGACTCCGGCGATCCTGCGCACGTCAATGAATGAGATGGAGCATGGGGGAACTCCGCTGCACGGACCGCTCTCGTCCATTTTGCTTTCCGTTGCGCGCAGAGCCGCCCTTCCCGTGGTGAATGTGGCGGGCCAGGAATACGCGCTGGGTATGGCGGTCACAGCTTCGGGCAAGTTTGTGGTAGCGGTGCTGCCCGTGCCGCAAGGTCTTAACGAGGCTACCGCGCACATCCGCTCCGGCGCGGACGAGTATTGGCGGCTCTACAACTCCCGCAGAGCCATTCGCCATACCTTGTCTCTGACTCTGATGCTGGTCACGGTCTTCGTCTTCTTTTGCAGCGTGTGGCTGGCCTTGTTCCTTTCGAAGCAAATCACGCGCCCCGTGGAAGCACTGGCCGATGCCATGAACGAGATTGCGGCAGGCAAGTACGAGCAACGCGTGCCGGCGCTGGCGACCGGTGAAATGGCCGACCTGGTGCGCTCCTTCAATCACATGGCCGGGGATCTCGAAACCAGCCGCCAACTGGCGGAGAGCGCACAGGCACAACTGACCGCGGCCAACCTTGCCGTGGAAGAACGCCGGCGCGAGCTGGAAACCATCGTGGAGACCATTCCCTCAGGGGTAGTCACGCTGGACAGCGCAGGCGTGGTACTGCAAGCCAACCGCGCTTTTGCCTCTCTGATGGGACTGAAGCAGGATGCCTTGCTGGCCGGAGAGAGGATTGAAGAGCTGCTGCCTGCGGAATGCGCCGAGGATCTGGCCGGTGTGATCCGTCGCGGCCATCGCATGGGCGCCGCAGCAACGGAAGTGGAATTTCATGCCCGCGGCCGCATCGTGCATTTAGCCATCACCAGCGCGCGGCTGGAACTTGCGCCTGGGCACATCGGATCGGTGCTGGTGATGGAAGACACCACGGAGCTGCTGCGCGCGCAACGGCAACTGGCGTGGAAAGAAGTAGCGCAGCAGGTGGCGCACGAGATCAAGAACCCGCTGACGCCGATCGCTCTGAGCGCGGAGCGCATCGGCAGGCATCTGGAGCGCGGCAATCCGGATTCGCCGAGCATTATCCGCAAGTGCAGCGAGGTGATTCTGGGTTGCGTGGGCACGTTGCGCACGCTGGTCGATCAGTTCTCGTCGCTGGCGCAGTTTCCCGCGCCGCAGCCGCGCGCCTGTAGCATGAATCAGATTGTCGAAGAGGCGCTGGCGCTGTTCGGCGGCAGGCTCGAGGGCATTACGGTGCAGCGCGATCTCGAGCCCGACCTGCCCGCGGTGATGGCTGATCCAGAGGCCATCCGCCGGGCGGTGGCAAACCTGATCGACAACGGGGCGGAAGCCATGCAGGGCAGTTTGCTGCGTGTGCTCGGGCTTCGCACCGGGCTGGTGGAAGACGGCTCGGCCGTCGAGGTTACCGTCTCCGACACCGGCCACGGCCTGACCGAAGAGATTCGCGAACGCCTCTTCCTGCCTTATTACTCCACCAAGCATCGCGGCACGGGCCTGGGACTGTCGATTGCGGCCAAGATCGTGCAGGAGCACGGCGGCACCATCAGCGCCGAGGCCAATGCGCCCAAGGGCGCGCGCTTCATGCTGCGCTTGCCGGTGGCGGAGCCCAACGCCGAGCCTGCATCCGCCGTGAACGGCGGGCAAAGGGTGAAAAGGCTCGCCTCATGAACCACATTCTGGTAGTCGACGACGAAACGGAGATTCGCAGCTCGCTCGAAGAGATTTTGCGCGAGGAAGGCTACGGCGTGGCCGGCGCTGCCGATGCCGAGGAAGCCATAACCCTGCTGCGCGACGTGCCCTACGACGTGGTTCTGCTCGATATCTGGCTGCCCGGTCGCGATGGACTCGAGCTACTGGCGGAGATCCGCACATGGCCTGCGGAGACGCGGCCGGAAGTGGTGATGATCAGCGGTCACGGCACCATTGAGACTGCGGTAAAAGCCACCAAGCTGGGCGCGTACGACTTTCTCGAGAAGCCGCTCTCGCTGGAGCGCACGCTCATCGTGGTGAAGAACGCCGTGGAGGCGCGGCGGCTGCGCGCGGAGAACGTGGAATTCAAGCGCCAGTTCAGCGCCGCGTCCGTGCTGACCGGCGAAAGCGTGCCGGTGAAGGCCCTGCGCCAACAGATCCGGCTGATGGCGCCGACCAATGGACGCGTGCTTATCTACGGCGAATCGGGCACCGGAAAAGAACTGATTGCGCGCTCCATTCACGCGGAAAGCTTGCGCCGCGACGGCATCTTCGTGGAGTTGAACTGCGCGGCGATTCCCGAGGCGCACATTGAGGCGGAACTTTTTGGGGTTCGTCATGGCGCACAGCTTGGTGCGAGTCCCCAGGGTATGAGTATTGACCAGCGCGGGACGCTGGAACGCGCCGATGGCGGCACGCTCTTCCTCGACGAAGTAGGCGACATGAGCCTGAAGACACAGGCCAAAGTTCTGAGCGCTCTCGACGACCAGATGTTTACGCCCGTGGGCGGCACCCAACCTTTGCGTGTCGACGTGCGGCTGATCGCGTCGACGAACAAAGACCTTGAAGAGGAGATTGCCAAAGGCAATTTCCGCGAAGATCTTTTCTACCGGCTCAACGTGGTGCCATTTTTCGTACCGCCGCTGCGCGAGCGCAAGCAGGACATTCCGCTGCTGGCGCGCGAGTTTCTGGCGGAGTTCGGCCGCCAGTACGGCCGCCCGCGCATCGAAATCAACGAAGAAGCGCTGGAGACGTTGGACCGGTACCACTGGCCGGGCAACGTGCGCGAACTGAAGAACGTGATGGAGCGCGTGCTCATCCTCAATCCCCGTGTGCTGCGCATCGAGCGCAAGCATCTGCCGCCGCTCACGCACAAGACCGGCGCCCGCTCCACGGAAGAGTTCTCGAGCCTGCAACAGGCGCGCGACGCCTACGAGCGCGAATACATTCAGAAAAAGATCGAAGAGGCGCGCAACAACATCAGCCACGCTGCTGAACTGCTGGGCCTGGAGCGCAGCCATCTCTATCGGAAGATGAAGGCCTTGGGAATCGCAGTGCGCGAGTAAGGGCGTTCCGGACGTCTGCTAGGCTGTCGATTCTTCTCGCCACTCCTGCTGGCGAATGCGCCGTTCCACTTTGTTGTCGCGCAGATCGGGTTCACCTACGCGGCGGTCTGGTCTGCCCAGGCGCCGGTCCTTCTGCTCGCTCATCGACGCAGGCAGCACAATCGGTCCGGAACCGCGTCCCGGATGATCTCTCACGGGCTGTCTTGGCTTGGACGGGACAGCAGTGGGCCCGGACGCGGCGGCGGGCGCCTCCCCATGTTGTGGCCGCGCCGTGTCCTCCACAGTGGATTTCGAACCATTGGTAAGCAGTTTGTTCAGGGTCGGCATATTCGCGCGCTGTGTTTCCACAAAGTCCACGCCATCGACAGAAAGCGTGTACTGCGCATTGTCTGACTTGGCCACGTAACCCTTTTTCTGCAAGTACCACAGCGTAAAGTCCAGGTAATCGCGCGGGAAACCCATCCGCTCTTCAATCTCGGAGAGGGGAACCTGAGGAAAAGTCGGGTTTGTGCGCCGCTTGTAGTAAAGAACCGCCAGCACCGCCAGCCGCCGATTCAACTCGCCTTCCAGCTCGTCCATGAAGTCTACGGTTGCGGCAAGCGGCTCCGGCGGCGTCTGGCTGACTGCACGGGCCGCATCGTATTCTTTGCGGCGGTGCGGATCCGACAAAACATCGTAGGCAGCCTTCAGCAGGCGGAAATTTTCTTCGTGGCCGGTTTCGTTGTTATCCGGGTGCAACCGCGCCGCCAGGAATCGATAGACACGGTGGATGGTCTCAGCGTCGGCATTGGGGCTGATTTGGAGAAACTCGTAGTAGTCGTGCGCCGGCGTGTCCATGGTGCTAGAGCTTAGCCCTCGTCTGAATGGTCCGGGTATCCCGCATTGGTGGGAGTATGCAGCGGCGCTCGGGCCGGCATGGCCGCCTTTTGATTCCCCGATTGCTCCTAAGGTCTTTTTGTCGAGTCATTTGGTCCAAATTGAGGGGGTACGTAGGATCGTCTCTCAACTACGCCGGATTGTGCAGGCGCAGTGACAAACCGCTGTTCACTTTCCGGGCCGAGATCACGGCCGGGCAAGTCGAGACGCGTCGCGCGTCATGCTACGCTAACCCTCATGCCACCAGCGGTACAGCCGGAGGTCAAGACCCAATCCCCCGCGGCGCCGCACGAGCGCCCTTGGCTTTTCAGCCTTCTCATCGCGCCCGACGCGGTGATTTCGCTGGGCCTTGCCAGCGGAGCGCTGACTTTTCTTTTGCGCGATCAGGGAGTGACGCCGGGACGCGCGGCCAGCATCGCTGCGCTGATCCAGCTACCCCATGCCATCTATTTCTTATGGGGTCCGGTGACGGATTTCTGGATGCGGCGCCGCACCTGGCTTATGGTTGGGGCCGCCGCGGCAGCCGTCGCGTTCCTGGGGGCATTTCACCAGCGCACGCTCGCCACACCACGGGCCGTGGGATTGATGTTCCTCGGTGCGTGCTTCGGCGTGATCGTTGCGGCTGCCTGCGGCGGCATGATGGGGACGTTAAAGAGCGAGGCCAACAAGCGCCGCGCATCGAGCGCTTACCAGGCGGGATCGCTGGCCGTGGGCGCGATCTCTGTGTTCCTGCTGCTCAAGTTCGCGGAACGATTGACTCTCGGCGAACTGGGATTGATTACAGCGGTCCTAATCGTGGCGCCCGCGCTGTTCGCTTTTGCCGCGCCGCCGCAGTCGATGGTCCGCGAACATGGATTGGAAGAGACCGTAGTGCGGATCGGTCGCGAATTCAAATCCACCTTCCTACGCTGGGAAGCGATTCCTTATACGCTTCTGATCGTTGCGCCGTGCGCCAGCGGCGCCATGATCGGCCTGTTGCCGGAGTTGGCGCGCGACTACGGAGTGAGCGGCGAGCAGGTGGCGTGGATCAACGGCGTGGCCGGCGCGCTGCTAACTACGGCCGGCGCGCTTTCGGCATCGCTGATTCCGGTTCGCGTGCGCGCGACGATCGCCTATCTGCTGGTGGGGCTGGCGAATGCGGCCACACTGGCCTTGCTCTGCCTGGGGCCGCAACGGCCGGCGATTTATTTCGCGAGCACGGTGCTTTTTCTCTTCACCGTCGGCGCCGGTTATGCGTTGTTCACTGCGGTCTCACTCGAATTCCTTGGCGGCTCAGGCAAAAGCGGCAGCGCACGTTATGCCATCATCAACTCGCTGGGCAATTTCCCGGTGTCGTACATGACGTGGCTCGACGGCCGCGGGTACGCGCATTGGGGACCGCGCGGCATGCCCGGCGTCGATGCATTGGTGACCACAGTGCTGGTTTTGGCTCTGCTGGGGCATTTCGTATTCAGCAGGCGCAGAAAACAGGGAGTAGGCAGTAGGGAATAGGAATCTGCCTTCGTGACCTGCATAGAATTTAGTGAGGCGCGAATACGCCCGAGTTCTATGCGGCCGCGCGGAGCCGCCTGACTTTCGTCCGCCGTTTCCGCGACGCGACCCACAGATCGCGCTGTGCCTGAAGGCGCAGCCAGAACTCTGCGTCGGTGTTGAACGCTTCCGAGATGCGCAAAGCCATATCCGCCGAGATTCCCGCTTTTCCGTTCAACACGCGAGACAATGCCGGCCGGGTAACGCCAAGATGCCGTGCGACCTCCGTCACCGACCGGCCTTGCAAGTAGTTCACCAGAATCCTTCCCGGATGCGCGGGATTGTACATCTGCATGACGTATTCCTTTCAGTGGTAGTCCTGATAATCGACGAGAATTGCGTCCTCGCCGTCGAAAGCAAATGTCAGCCTCCAATTCCCATCCACGCGAACCGCCCAATGACCAGCCAGATCGCGACTTAGCTTGTGGAGCCGCCAACCTGGCACATTCATATGTTCTGGCCTCGTTGCGGTATTCAAGACCGTGAGTTGCTCATTGAGTTTCGAAGCATGGTCCGGCCGAATTCCAGCCTTGGAACCGGTTAGAAAGAACTTCTCGATTCCCTTGTGCCGGAAGCTCCGTATCATGGATTCAAATTGTACAGCGTAACGCTACGCTGCACAAGAGGCAAGATCCCCCCGTCGCTACTCGCGCGGCTGTTTCAGAATCGGCCCGATCGACTTGGGATTGTCGCCCTGCCGCGGATCCACGCGGAAATCCCACACCGACTCGTTGATGTCGGACGGGGAGATGATCTCCACCAGCGCGTACTCGCCGATCAAGAGCTTCTGCTGCGGCGTGACGCGCAACCAGCGCTTGCCGGGCATGGTTTCCACTTTTGTCGGGATGGTGTCCTCATCCTGCGAGACGTTCCCGGTAGGTCCGACCTTGATGGCGCCCACAACGCGCACCGCCTGGCGCTCGTCCACGCGCACAATCACGAACCCCGACTGCGGCGAGTGCGCGCCATGCTTGCCGTTCACGGCTTTGGAGCCGCCGGTGTCCACGGTGATGGGGTGGGTGAGCACGGGCTCCGTCCCCTCTTCAACGCCGAGAGAAAGATAGAGGACTGGATCGTTGACATGGAGGTGCACTTTGGCGTGCGCGCCTTGCAACTCGAGGCTGGCTTTCTGCGTGGCCAGCGGATTCAGCACGGCGACGCCCTTGCGGCTCTTCGCGTTCATCGAAAGATCGCTCGAGATCAATTCCACCAGCTCCGGCGTGCCCTCAAAGGTATCGAGGACGAATACGCCATCTTCATCGGGCAGCTCGAGACCCTCCGCCACCAGCGGCATGCGCGCGCTTTGCTCGTTGCGCTCCTGGGATTCCTCCTTGTCGAGTTCCTCTGCCTCTTTCATCGCGGGCGAAGCATCTTCTTCGACCAGGTCGGCGTGTTCCTTTTCCCACTTGTGCGTAGCATCCCAGTCCACGAGATTCGCGGGCAGCTCCTCCCATTCGCCGCGCTCCTGCGAGAGATAACGCACGCGGTCGCCGACGATCTGGTAATCGCGGACCAACTGGTAGTTACCGTCTTTGAGGATGAGCCGGTGGTTTCTCCCCATGCCGGGAGCGCTCGGCTTCAAGGGAACGGGCTGTGAGTTCTGGCCCTGGGGATTCTGGCTCGACGAGTTTTGGCTCGACCTCTGACTCGACGAGCTTGGGGCCGGAGGCGCGGCCTGCCCGGCGCCGCTTTGCGCGAGCGCGACCGTCCCCGCCAGCAAAAGAGACGCGAGGCCAAGCGCGCCCAAGCGGCGCATTTCCTTGAAGATCACCATGGCAACACAGTTTAGACGCATAGAGCCCCGGTTGGCGGCACGATCGACTGAAAAACCGCAACGAAGGCAACCTCTCCCCTGCCAAATCGTCCAATTCTGTGTACTGTTCTGTAAAATGGTAAGGGAAGGCACTGCTTTGCAGAGATTCAGGTCACAGTGGTTCGGGAAACGCGGTCGCGCCACCGGCTTTCTGCCGGTAGTCGCCACAGTGTGTCTTGTCCTGCTGGCGCTTCTGGCCGTAGCCCAGGTTGCGCACCTGCACGCCGACCAGACCGACGCGGATCACTGCCAATTGTGCATCGTCATGCACACGGTGGTGCCGGTAGCCGCAACTGCGGCTGTGATTGTGATCGTGCAATTGGGAGCCTCCGCGCCCCAGGCCGAACCTGTCCTCATTGCCCGCCAGCGGCAAATCCGCCTCTTCATTCGCCCACCTCCCGCCTCCTGTTAGGGCATCCCTCCGTTTTCATGCAGTACTCCACGTCATTCGCCGTTGCTTGACCGCGGCGACGCTTTGGCGCATTCCACCAAGATGCCAAAATCGGAGCGCAAGAACCGGATCGATGCCCACTGAATGCACCGAGGATGTCGCGGCGGCACGTCCCGCGGCCTGATTTTCACCTTACCGGGCCATTATTCAGGAGACTTTTCATGCTGTTTCACCGTAGCCGAAAGCTACACATTCTTCCCCTTCTCGCCTTCGCCTTAATTGCGGTTTGCGCGGCAGTTTCGGCGCACGCGCAAAGCGGCGGCGCAGCCACCGTTCGCGGCACCGTCACCGATCCCAGCGGAGCCGTGATTCCCGGCGCCTCCGTGCATCTCACCAACGACGTCAGCAGATTCGATCGCACCGCAACCAGCGACGCGACCGGCCAATTCAGCATCTCAAACGTGCCTTTCAATCCGTACAGAATCGAAGTGTCCGCCACAGGCTTTGCCAAGCTGAGCCAGACCGTTCTGATCCGCTCCTCGGTGGGAACCAGCTTGAAGCTGGTGCTACAAGTGGAGGGCGCCAGCCAGACCGTGACCGTCGAATCCGGCGGTGACCTGATTGAGGATGACCCGACCTTCCACACCGACGTGGATCGCGACGAATTCACCAAGGTTCCGTTGGAAAGCCAGTCCTCCACGCTCAGCTCGCTGGTGACGGAAACCACCCCCGGCGTCTCCGCTGACTCGAACGGTCTCTTTCACGGCCTGGGCGATCACGCGTCCAACTCGTTCTCCATCGACGGGCAGTCCATTACCGACCAGCAAAGCAAAGTTTTCTCCAACCAGATTCCCGCCGAATCGATTCAGTCCATCGAAGTGATCAGCGGTGCACCGCCGGCCGAGTTTGGCGGCAAGACCAGCCTGGTCATTGTGGCCACTACCCGCTCAGGGCAGGGAGTCACCAAGCCGACAGGCAACATCAACGCCTCCTATGGATCATTCGGATCGGCCACGGAAGGCTTCGATCTTTCCTACGGCGGCAAAAGCTGGGGCAACTTCATCGAGGTCGACGGGCTCAACACCGGACGCTTCCTCGATCCGCCGGAGTTCACCGTCTTCCACGACAAGGGCAACGAGGAAAACATCTTCGACCGCGTGGACTATAGCTTTACGCCAGCCGACTCCATGCATCTTGACCTGAACTACAGCCGCTCCTGGTTCCAAACGCCGAATTCTTTCGACGACCTGAATGTGCAGAATGTGATCGCCGGCGGCGCCAGCGCAAGCCCAACCTTCGGCAACGTGGGCAACACCGATCAGGATTCGAAGATCAACACCTTCAATATCTCGCCCACTTACACGCGCGTTATCAGCAACAACTCGCTCTTCAACCTGGGCGCATTCGTCCGCAAAGACATCTACGACTATTTCCCCAGCGCCAATCCGCTCGCCGATCTGGGGCCAATCCAAACCTCGTCCATTTCCCAGTACCGAACGCTGACCAATGCCGGCGTGCATTCCGATTACTCCTACGCCAAAGGCGCGCACAACATCAAAGCCGGCGTCCAATACGGTCAGACCTTTCTCCGCGAGCACGACTCTCTGGGCGTCGTCGGGAGCACGTACAACGCGCCTTGCACCAACGCGGGGGGTACCCCCCTGCCGGGATATGCAAGTCCGTCGCAATGCAACGGCGTTACCAGTTTCACGAATCCGAATTACCTCAAGGTTCTTGCGCCTTACGACCTGACGCGCGGCGGCAGCGAGTACGTCTCGTTTGGCCATGCGGATGTGAAAGAGCTGGCGCTCTATCTCGAAGATCAGATCAAGGCAGGGAATTGGAACTTCAACGTGGGCTTGCGCGGCGATCTCTACAACGGCCTGACCGCGGCCAGCCAGGTGGAACCACGCGTGGGCGTCGCCTACAACATCAAGCGCACCAGCACGGTTCCGAGCGTCTCCTACGCGCGCACGCTGGAAACGCCTTTCAACGAGAATCTCGTACTTTCCAGCATCGGTTGCGACAACCCGGTGCTGGCGCCGCTGCTTGCGTGCACTGCGGGCGTTGAGGGCAGGCTGCAACCCGGCTTCCGCAACGAGTTCCACGCCAGCTTACAACAGGCCCTGGGAAAACACGCCGTGATCAGCGGCGAATACATCTGGAAGTACACGCACAACGCCTTCGACTTCAGCGTGCTGGGCAATACGCCCATCACGTTCCCCATCGACTGGCACAACTCCAAGATTCCCGGCTACGCCCTCCGCGCGGACTTCCCTGAGCTGCACGGCTTCAGCGCCTATTTCGTTGCGTCCTCGGTGGCGGCGCGATTCTTCCCGCCGCAAGTGGCCGGCGCGGGCGCAACCGTGGGCCACGCCGGCCTGCCCTTCCGCATCGATCACGATGAAAAGTTCAACCAGACCAGTCACGTGCAATACACGGTTTCACGCGACGGCTGGTGGAACGGCCTGTGGGGCGGCTTCAACTGGCGGTACGATAGCGGCCAGGTGGCCGGAAATGCGCCCTGCTATGGGACCACGGATCCCAATAGCCCCTGCCTGCTGTCTTCAACTACGCTCGGCGGCCAGCCGGCCATCAGTATGGTCGATGCCTCTGGCGCGCCGCTCACGGCGGACGAGGAGTTCGAGGCAGGATTCATGTGCAATGGCCAGTCGGCGACTCCGTTCGTAGCTCTGCCCAGCGTTTGCCCGGCCTCGAAGTTCTCCTCCAGCCTCATCAACATTCCCGCTCCCAACACCGGCGACAACGACAAGAATCCGCAACGCGTTGCGCCGCGCAGCTTTTTCGATGCATCCCTTGGCAAGAGCAACATCTT
>Ga0302140_10006445_pt1 | contig 14727 bp, 12 predicted proteins | sample I_Bog_E1_1_FD_202095 | JGI IMG/M metagenome (GOLD analysis project Ga0302140, IMG submission 202095) | Peat permafrost microbial communities from Stordalen Mire near Abisko, Sweden - I_Bog_E1_1 | ecosystem: Environmental > Terrestrial > Soil > Wetlands > Peat | place: Sweden: Abisko, Stordalen...
CGATGCGATCTTGCGCCGCCACGGCAGTTCCAACGTTACCTTCAGCCATTTGGCGTGCTGGCTGAACATCGAATCGATAATCCGAATGAAGGCTTCGTAGCTGTTGAAGAGCCCGTGGCGCCCCGTAAGCAGGTATCCTTCTAACCATCCCTCACACTGATGCTCGCTCAGCATTGAGTCATGCACACGTCCGGAGGGAGCGAGGAATTCATCGTTCTTCACCTCCCTCGCATCCCACTGACGGTTGGTGACCTCGAAAACGGCACTCAGAAGATTTGAGACTGTCTCATCAGGACCGAAGACGCGAAAATTATGCTGATCTTCGTTCAACTTCGCCACATCACGTAGGAAATTTCCAAGCACCTGCGTATCTTGGGCTTCCACCGCGCCGGGCGAAGGCACGTTAACGGCGTGAAGGTGAAAGTCAGGCATGCGCAGGTCGCGCAGCAAAATTCCGCCGTTGGCGTGCGGATTTGCACCCATACGCCGGTCGCCTTTCGGCGCCAGATCGGCCAGTTCAGGTATAAGGCGGCCATTCGAGTCGAACAACTCTTCCGCCTTGTAACTTTTCATCCACTCTTCAAGTAGTTTGACGTGATCGGGATGATCTGGATCTACCAGCAGCGGCACTTGGTGCGCCCTGAAAGTACCTTCAATCTGCAAACCATCGACAACCTTCGGCCCCGTCCATCCCTTGGGAGACCTAAGCACAATCATCGGCCAGCGCGGCCTGCTGTTGTCGTTCTTGCTCCGCGCATCATGTTGGATCTGGCGGATGTGCTCGATGGCTTTTTCCAACGTGGCGGCCATGAGCGGGTGCATCTTTTCCGGGTCGTCACCTTCCACAAAGTAAGGAGTCCACCCACAGCCGCGAAAGAATTGTTCCAGTTCGTCATGCTCGATCCGAGCCAAGACAGTCGGATTGCTGATCTTGTAGCCATTGAGGTGCAAAATTGGCAATACCGCACCGTCGGTAATTGGATTGAGTAGCTTGTTCGATTGCCAAGCGGTGGCCAACGGACCGGTTTCCGCCTCGCCATCGCCAACGACACAAGCAACGATCAGACCAGGATTGTCAAACGCGGCGCCAAACGCATGGCTTATCGAATACCCCAACTCGCCACCTTCGTGAATCGAGCCCGGTGTGGTGGGCGCGACGTGACTGGAGATCCCGCCAGGGAATGAGAATTGCGTGAATAGTTTTTTTAGCCCTTCTTCGTCCTGGCTCACGTTTGGATAAATCTCGCTCCAGGTGCCTTCCAGGTAGACGTTGCCCACAATCGCCGGGCCGCCGTGGCCGGGGCCGGCGATATAGAACATATCCAAGTCGTACTTCTTGATGACCCGGTTCAGGTGAACGTAGATGAAGTTCTGCCCCGGCGTCGTACCCCAGTGGCCAACCACTAAGGGTTTTACGTGGGAAAGCTTGAGCGGCTCACGCAGCAGAGGGTTGTCATAAAGATAGATCTGGCCGACCGAGAGATAGTTTGCGGCACGCCAATAGGCGTTCATCTTTGCTAGCAGATCGGCAGACAAAGGATGGTACGTAGGGTTAGCCTGACCGGCATTTACTTGTGTGCCGGTCTCGTCGGCGAAAGGTGACGTATTTATTGGAGGTTCAGCGGTAAGTTCAATCATTGTTGTTCCGTTGCGCGCTCAAGAGCGACCTAAGGTCATGCCCCAAATGTAATTGGAAAAAGGTCAAAAGGATGTCAAAAACGCCGGATAGCCGTCATTGCCCAAATTTGGATATACGAAATGACCGCATTTGGTCATCCGACACTCCATCAACGGCGAGGTAAGCCTAATATTAGTGTTCGCGGCGCGAAACCCTAATGGAATCTGTTCCAATCTGCTTTTTGAATTCGGTACGTGGATTGCCTACAGGTGGTTGGCGGTAATCAAAAGATTTGAGGTGCCATGGCAACTTTACAGCAGGGCTTTCGGTCGATGATCGAAGATAGTGCAGCAAATGACAAAAAGAGAAAAGAGGGTCTTCGAATCCTGCTTGTCGGCGAAGACGGCTCGGTGATCGAAATCCTCAGCGCGGCGTTGACGTCAGCGGGATATACGGTTTATCAGGTCGGAACCGGGAAAGAGAGTCTTCGAAAATTTCAATCGGTGCGGCCCGACCTGATCCTGCTGGATCTGTATTTGCCCGATATGGACGGCAAGCAAGCCTTGCGGCGTCTACGAGAATGGACGGTTGCGCCAATCATCGTGATGTCGGTGCGCCAGGAGGAATCCGAAAAGATCGCATGTCTCGACACAGGCGCGGATGATTACGTAACGAAGCCCTACAGCATGGGTGAGCTACTTGCCCGGCTACGGGCTGCTTTGCGAAGGGCCTTTGGCAGAACTGAGGTCTTTCAGGCCGGCGAGTTGAGGCTCGATTTCTATAGGCGAGAGGTATTCGTTGGAAACGAGAAGGTGAAACTTACGGCGACCGAATACGATCTTCTGAAGCTTCTCGCGACGCATGCCGGAGCCGTGAGAACGCACTATCAATTGGTTCACGAGCTTTGGGGCAGCTCTCAATACCAGGACGTTGTCCACCTGCTGCGCGTCACGGTTAGCAATCTACGCCGGAAATTGGAGTGCGACGCCGGAATTGTCCGTCACATCGTTACAGAACCCGGCGTCGGATACAGGCTTCGGGACGATTACGATTGCTTCCAAGCGCGAGAATCTCTTTGACACCGTCATCGCCGGTGAGACGAATCGGGAAAGCGGCTCCCATCACCTGCATGTTCGTAGATATCGGCGGTGTTCTGCTTACGAATGGCTGGGACCATCTGGCGCGTAAGCGAGCGGCCAAACATTTCAAGCTCGGTTGGGCTGAAATGGACACGCGGCATCGCTTGAACTTCGAAATCCACGAGCAGGGAAAGCTTAGCTTCGAAGATTACTTAAGCCGAGTGGTCTTCTATGAGAAGCGACCGTTCACCAGGGCTCAGTTTCGAAGCTTCATGTGCGCGCAATCGAAAGCCTACCCGGAGATGATCAGCCTCGTTACTAAGCTCAAGCAGCGCTACGGGCTGAAGATTGCGGTTGTCAGTAACGAATCCCGCGAACTAAATGCTCATCGGATTCGCGAGTTCAAGTTAGACGCGTTCGTGGATTTCTTCATTTCCTCCTGCTACGTACACCTTCGCAAGCCAGACGTGGAGATCTTCCGGCTTGCGCTGGACGTAGCCCAGGCACCGGAACGACACATCGTTTATATCGAAAACACTCCACTGTTCGTAGAAATCGCGAGAGATTTGGGGATACGAAGCATTTTGCACACAGACTACAAAACTACGTGCGCAAAACTCGCTTTGCTGGGATTACGGTGTGACGCATGAGGCATCCATGAAGCCGGCTATTCCGCGAATCCTCAGCATCAACGGCGGATCGTCGAGCATCAAGTTCGCGCTTTACCAGGAGGGCGAACCACTGAAGCGAATGCTTTACGGACAGGTTGATCGAATCGGCTTGAGTGGGACAAACCTAACCTTCAACGACCCTGACGGCAACCGGCAAAACAGTCTCAACCTCAGTGCCTCCGACCACAAATCGGCAGTCCTGTTCCTGATTGATTGGCTCGAGAAGCAGAACGCCCTTCAACCGGTTCAGGGGGTTGGACATCGCGTGGTACACGGCATGCAGCATACGGCGCCTGAACTGGTTAGCCAAGAATTGTTGGAAGAACTGCATAGCATCAGCCCATATGATCCGGAACACTTGCCTTTCGAGATCGAACTGATTGAGGTGTTTCGCCAACGGCATCCCAAGCTTCCTCAGATCGCTTGCTTCGACACGGCATTTCACCACAATATGCCGCGCGTTGCCAAGATGCTTCCCATTCCACGCCGCTATGAGGCGAAGGGAGTTCAGCGCTACGGTTTCCACGGCTTGTCTTATGAGTATCTGATGGAAGAACTTGTGAGACTTGGCGACCCTGCGGCGAAGAATGGCCGGGTAATTCTGGCTCATTTAGGAAATGGCGCGAGCATGGCGGCCGTATGCAACGGGAGGAGCATTGACACCAGCATGGCTTTCACTCCGACGGCTGGATTGGTGATGAGCACTCGCAGCGGCGATTTAGACCCGGGCGTGGCGCCGTATCTGGCGCGAACCGAGCAGCTTACGATAAGTCAGTTTTACGAAATGGTGAACCGCAAGTCAGGTCTGCTGGGCGTTTCGGAGACTAGTTCCGACATGCGAGACTTACTCAGCGCGGAAGCGCATGACGCGCGCGCGGCAGAAGCAGTGGCGTTGTTCTGCTATCAGGCAAAAAAGTGGATAGGCGCGTTCGCCGCCGCGCTCGGCGGATTGGACACTTTGGTTTTCGCCGGCGGTATTGGCGAAAACGCGCCCCAGGTTCGCGCACGGATCTGCGAGGGCCTCGGTTTCCTTGGCGTGGACTTGAATGAATTGCGCAACATGGAGACGGCCGGAATCGTTTCCGCGCATGGAGGCCGGGTGACTGTTCGAGTGATTCATACCGACGAGGAACTGATGATTGCCCGCTCGGTAGACCGCATTCTTAAATCCGCCGCCGTAAAGAAAACAGCTTGAAACAAGTCCTTAAAGGAAGAATTCAAAATGAACGAGCAACAACTGATTGATGCCGCCCGCAGCATGGTGGCTAACGACAAAGGCCTGCTGGCAATGGATGAAAGCAATCCAACGTGCAACAAGCGCTTTGCGAAATTGGGCATCCCGCAAAATGTGGAGACCAGGCGCGCCTATCGGGAGTTGATTGTAACTACGCGCCATCTTGGCGAATGCATCAGTGGCGCGATACTTTATGACGAAACGATCCGCCAACATAAAAAGGATGGTACGCCGTTTATCAAAGTACTTTTAGATGCGGGAATCATTCCCGGCATCAAAGTCGATACTGGAGCGAAAGATCTGGCGGCTCATCCCGGGGAGAAGATCACCGAAGGGCTTGACGGATTGCGCGACCGCCTCAAAGAATATTTTCAGATGGGTGCGCGCTTCGCCAAGTGGCGCGCGGTGATCGCCATCGGACCTGGAATTCCCAGCCTTGGTTGCATTGAAGCCAACGCGCAGGCGCTGGCTCGCTATGCCGGGTTGTGCCAGGAAGCAGGGCTGGTACCGGTGGTTGAGCCAGAGGTGTTGATGGAGGGCGATCATTCCTTGGAGCGTTGCCGCGAAACGACCACGAGCGTCTTGCGGACTGTTTTCAGCCATCTCTACACACAAAGGGTGATGCTTGAAGGGATGATTTTGAAGGCCAACATGGTGCTTCCGGGACTGGCTTGTCCCAAGCAGGAATCGGTGAACGAGGTTGCGGACGCAACCGTGAGGTGCCTATTGCGAGCCGTTCCTGCCGCAGTTCCGGCGATTGCGTTCTTGTCGGGGGGTCAATCCTGTGAGCTGGCCTCGGCGCGTTTAAACGCCATGAATGCCAGATCCAAGCCATCTTTGCCTTGGGCTCTGGCATTTTCCTTCGCCCGCGCCATCCAGCAGCCGGCGCTAGAAATATGGAAAGGCGACGAGGCCAACGTGCCGGCGGCGCAAGACGCTCTTTATCACCGTGCGCAGTGTAATCGGGCGGCGCGCCGCGGTGAATACAGCGCCGCGATGGAAGAGACATCGGTCTTGGCGAGTGTGTAATTTAGAACGAATAACGCAACATAAAGACGAGGATAAATATATTTTGTGAGTGAGAGTAAGCAGAGTCACCACCCGCACCGAGAGTCAGTTAACGCTCTTCCCTACTGGAAGCGAGCGCACCACGATTGGCGTTTCTGGGTCGCGTTGGTGCTGATGTTTTTGGCGATAACAGTGTACATTGTGAGCGACAACTTGGCGTTTGTGAATCACTGACGCTGGCCGGGCCAGATCGAAGATCGACAGATTCGAAGTGACCCCCGTGGCTGAGAGATGATCGATTTCCCGGCGTCTAGCGTCCCACTCGCCAGTAGCTTCCGCTTCAGACCGCTGCGCGGAGAAGCATCGTCAAAAATGTGCAAGCCCTAGACGATCAGTCGCTCACAAGGAAGAGGCGTGGATGCTCCCGGGGCGCTTTCGCGGCCTTCCAAAGATGTTGCAAGATCGTGTAAACCATCAGGGCCGTTTCACCTTCGCCCAGCAGAAAGTAGCGAAAAGATTGCCGCATCAAATTCTGCCCGCTCAGCACAAGATAAATCGCAGCCGGCCGCAGTTCCTGGCTAAGATAGGCGATGGCGTTCGCGGTGGCGACGGCTTGGGAAGCTTCCACAAGATACTGTTCACCCTCCTGCCGGACCGAAATTCGGAGCGGCGACAGAAACTCGCTGCGATTGTCGAGAAGAGTGATGTGGACGAAAGCCAGCGCACCCTCGACTTTGTAGTATTGGCGTATTCTTCCGGCCCGGGCGGCGCGGAGTTCCGGGTCGAGACTCGGTACCGGCGCCATATTCACGTTTTGCCCGGCGATTACCTTCCACAGACGCTCTGATTCAGTGTCCGAGAAAAGGCACGCTCCTACGCGCAGCTCTTTGGCCCGCCAGTAGCGGCTAATTCCGCTCACAATCAGGATGAGGATGATGAAGCAACTCGCAATGACGATGCCGTCCGGACGTTCAGTGACATTCGTCAAAGTAGTATAGGCAAAAACCAAGACTACTCCCCAACAATAGACGCTGAGGGCGTAAGAGCGTTCCTTCCAAAGTGTGATAGATGCCGCAGCAGCGGCGGAAAACATCAAGACGAGAACACCGGTAGCATACGCGCCGCCTTGGGCATCGACGTTCGCCCGGAAGATCAGGGTTACCACAACATTTGAGCCGAAAAGCAGCAGCACCAGCGGACGCGTAGAGGCTACCCATTCCGGCGCCAGGCCAACACGCGGCAGGTAGCGCGGCACTAGATAGAGCAGGCCGGCCATCGCTGAAGCGCCCGCGAACCACAGGACAAGAATAGTGGAGACGTCGTAGAGCGAACCAAAAATATTGCCTAGATACTTATGCGCCAGGTAGGCTATGGCTCGACCGTTCGCCGGACCGCCTTCCCGGTACGCTTCTTTGGGAATCAGCAGTACCGAGATGAAACTTGAAGCGAGTAGAAGAATACTCATGATGAGCGCCGCGGTTGCGAGGAGCTTGCGGGTGTTGCGGATGCGCCCGCGCGGCGGGTTAGCCGTTTCATCGCCAGCAATCAGCGGCATCACGGAGACGCCGGTTTCGAAGCCGCTCAAGCCGAGCGCCAACCTTGGGAAGAGAATCGCCGCCGCCAGCGCGATCTGATGCCAATCCCCCTGTGCCTTAAGCGCATCCCGCCAGTGCGGCAACACGCTGGGATGCGAGACCACTTCGAAAAATGCACGAGTGAGCACCGCGACATTGAGCAGCAGGTAAGGAATGCAAACGGCGGTTGCCAGACTGATTGCTTCCTTGAAACCTTTGAGAAAGACAGCGGCCAGCAGCACAAGCAGAACAACGGTTACCCCCAGGCTCGCATCGCCGAGAAACGGATGCAGATATGGATTTTTCGTTGCGTGCAACGCTGCGTCGGAAGCGGACAAGGTCATGGTGATGACGAAATCCGTCGCTGCAAATCCCAGCAGAACCAGCACCATCAGCTTGCCCCACCAGCCAGGCAAGAGGTGTTCCAGCATGGCAATCGAACCCAGTCCGGCGTAGGAGCGGCCCGCGACTTGGAAATAAACGGGCAGAGCACAGAGAAGAGTTACTCCTACAAGAACAGCAGTTGCGATTGGAGAGATCGAGCCGGCTGCCAGCAAAGCGATGCCAGGTTGGTATCCCAGAGTAGAAAAATAGTCGACACCCGTCAACCACATGACCAGATACCACGGGTGGACGCCCCGCCCTTGGGCGTCGTGATCAACAGCTTCGTCCTGAGACAACCAGCGCCGGCACGCCGATAGTAGCGGCGCCTCCGGACCCTTGGTATCGGATGGAAGCGTGGATCCCATACTTTCTATTGTGACCATTCGGCTTGGTCATTTTAAATTCTTTTTCAATTTTCAGCGGAAAAAGCATCCAATTTGATGGAGGCGATCGAAATGTTTAGGCGACTTGCAGCACTTTGGTTGATGGCGGCAGTGCTTCCACTGGGCGCCGCACAAATACAGGGCTACCTGGCCGATTGGAATTGCGTAAAGAAAATTGTTAAGGATGGCGCCGAACAGACGTTCAAGAACCATAGCAACTGCTCTTTGCAGAACAACTACAAGCGGCAGGTTTATGGGCTGATTACCGACAACAAGAGATTTTACCGGTTGGACGCAGTTGGCAATGCCCACGTACGAGAACTGCTCCCCCGATCGCGTAGGAGAGACCAGTTGTACGTAATTGTGACGGGCGAATTGACTGGGGATGTCATCAAAGTGACTGCAATGAGTCTCCTGTAGCGTGCCATCGCAGTACGACTACCTAAGATTGTACTGAAAAACCCACGGTGCTACCGCAGCGCTTTTTGACGGCATTTTGACATCTTTCGATTCAGAATAGGTAGAACGTGATCAATAGCGAACTGAGTAACATTGATGGGTTTGATTCCCTGGCCCACTTGGCCCTCAATTTGCGTTGGTCGTGGAATCATGCGACGGACGAAGTTTGGCGGCAGCTCGATCCCGAACTTTGGGAGATTACGCAGAACCCATGGGTCGTATTGCAAACTACTTCCCGCGACAAGATCAAAGGGCTATTGACCGATCCCGCTTTCCGCAAAAAAATTGACGAACTTGCTGAAACCCGGCGCGAATCGTTAGCGGCGCCCGCGTGGTTTCAAAAGAACTACCAGAACACGTCGCTTACCTGTGCTGCTTATTTCAGCATGGAGTTTATGTTGAGCGAAGCGCTGCCCATTTATTCGGGTGGACTTGGCAATGTGGCCGGAGATCAACTGAAAGCAGCCAGCGATCTTGGTGTGCCCGTTTTCGGTGTGGGATTGCTGTACCAGCAGGGATATTTTCGCCAAGTGATCGACAAGGACGGCGGGCAGCAAGCACTGTACCCGTATAACGATCCCGGGCAGTTGCCCATCACGCCTCTGCGCCAGCCGAACGGCGAGTGGTTGCGTTTGGAGATTGCGCTGCCCGGATACTCCGTGTGGCTCCGCACTTGGCAAGTCCAAGTGGGCAGAACGAAACTTTACTTGCTCGACAGCAATGACGCGGCTAACTTTCCAGCGCATCGAGGCATTACCAGTGAGCTATACGGGGGCGGGCCTGAGCTGCGTTTGGCGCAGGAAATGCTGCTCGGTATTGGCGGATGGCGTCTTCTCAATACGCTTGGGTTAAGTCCCGAAGTCTGTCACTTGAATGAAGGGCATGCGGCTTTTGCGGTCTTGGAGCGTGCTCGCAGCTTTATGGAAGCAACGGGCCAGCCATTTAACGTGGCCATGGCCGCGACTCGAGTAGGAAATCTTTTCACAACTCACACTGCGGTCGCCGCTGGTTTTGATCGCTTCGACCCGGCCCTGATCCAGCAATACCTGGGTGGATATGCACAGGATAAACTCGGCATTTCGCTGCATGACCTGCTCGCTCTGGGCCGCCAGAATGCTGAAGATTCTTCAGAGCCATTCAATATGGCGTATTTGGCTATTCGAGGGTGCGGAGCCGTCAGTGGCGTGAGTGAACTGCATGGCAAAGTGAGCCGGCATATCTTTCAGCCTCTCTTCCCGCGTTGGCCGGAGGAGGAAATCCCCATTGGATCTGTGACCAATGGCGTGCACGTGCCCACCTGGGACTCCGCCGCAGCCGACAGCCTTTGGACAGAAGCTTGCGGGAAGGATCGCTGGCTCGGAACAGCAAAGAATCTCGAGCGGGATATTCGCCGCGTTTCCGATTCAAAGCTCTGGCAATTCAGAAGTGCTACGAGCAAAGCGTTAGTCGAATATGCCCGCCAGCGCTTGTCTCAGCAACTCGCGGTTGCCGGTTCGTCGCCCCAGAGCGTCGAAGCTGCCAAGCATCTCTTTAATCCCGACATTCTGACACTGGGGTTTGCCCGCCGTTTTGCCGCCTATAAGAGACCGGACCTGCTGCTGCACGACCCACAGCGTCTACTGCGAATCTTGAGTAATGTTGAGCATCCAGTGCAACTTATCATCGCCGGCAAGGCTCACCCGGCAGACGTTGCAGGGCAAGACTTAATCAAGAAATGGGTGCAATTTATCCGGCGGCCGGAAGTCCGTCCGCATGCTGTTTTCCTGGCCGACTATGACATGCTTCTCACGGAGCACCTTGTGCAGGGAGTGGATGTCTGGATCAACACGCCGCGCCGTCCTTGGGAAGCATGTGGCACTAGCGGGATGAAGGTTTTAGTAAACGGTGGAATTAATCTATCGGAGCTCGACGGCTGGTGGGTGGAGGCTTACACTCCCGAAGTTGGTTGGGCCTTGGGAGATGGCAAGGAACACGGTGCAGACCTTGCCTGGGATTGTGCCGAGGCCGAAGCGCTCTATCGCTTGCTGGAGCGTGAAGTGATTCCCCAGTTCTATAACCGGAACGCAGAAGGAATCCCGATCGCTTGGGTAGGCCGAATGCGCGAGAGTATGGCTCAGCTAACACCGCGCTTTTCCGCCAGTCGCGCCGTGTGCGAATACGCTGAGAAACACTATATTCCGGCGGCAGCGGCTTATCGAGCGCGCGCGGCCGACAAAGGCGCGGCGGGGAAGCGCGTGGCCGATTGGCAACAATCTCTGCAGGAACATTGGAGAAAGCTGCGATTCGGCGAAATGAAAATTGAAGCCAAAGGCGACATAAACTCCTTTGAAGTGGAGGTCTTTGCCGGCGGGTTGGATCTGAATTCAGTGCGCGTGGAGCTTTATGCGGACAGAGTCAACGGAGCCCTTCCCCTACAGCGGGAGATGAAGCGACTGAGTCCATTGCCGGGAACTCCCGGCATTCAGAGATATGGGTTGGATTTGCCCAAAACTCGGCCAGCCGCCGACTACACAGCGCGCGCGATACCCTGCTTCCCGGGTGCCGCTATTCCGCTGGAAGCCCCGCAGATTTTGTGGCAACGGTGACGAAGATGGCAAAGCGTGAACCGCTCGATCATCTTGCCGTTCGTAGAATTCTTGTCCCTATTGTTTTCACAGATTTGTCCAAGCACATTTTGCCTCAGGCCGCGTGGCTGGCAAGCCGCTTACAAGCGGAGATCGTTCTCCTGCATGTGGTTGAACCACTCAACTTTCCCGCCGGTATTTTCGAGGTCGGAGATAAGATCAATCCGCACGATCTGACTTCCCGTGTCGTCTATCAGGCTCACTGTGATTTGGACCAGACCCCCCTTCCGGAACTAGCTGGGATTGCTGCCACACGTCTGCTGCTCCACGGCAACCCAGCCGTTGAAATTGCCAACACGGCGTTAAACAAGAACGTCGATCTCATCATGATGGCAACGCGCGGCTTTGGCGCCTTCCATCGTTTTCTGGTAGGCTCTGTAACCGCCAAGGTGCTGCATGAAAGCGATTGCCCGGTATGGACAGGAGTTCATTTGGAAGACCCGGCGGTGGGAGAGTTCACCGTGCGAAACGTTCTCTGCTCAGTAGATCTTAGCCACCACAGTTACCGGACGGCAGCGCTGGCGGCCCAATTGGCAACTTCCATAGGCGCGGCTCTTACCCTCGTTCACATAACTGATAGCGTCGGGATCTATGGTCCGGGAGGATTGCGCGTCGACCCCACGTGGAAGGAAACGATCGTCGGTTATGCGACGAAAGAAATGGCTAGGCTGCAACAAAGTGTCGGGACTAAAGCCGAAGTGATCATAGATAGCGGCAACGTCTTACACCTATTGAATCAGGCGGCGGAACAGACGAAAGCTGATTTGTTGGTAATTGGACACAGCCCCGTCCGCGGCCACTTGGGAGATAACGGCAACGGCTATGCGATTATTCGCGAGTCTCGGATTCCGGTGCTAAGCGTTTGATAGATGCGGGTGGAGCAGTAAAACTTCTTTCACTCGACTGAGCAATTCGAAAGTAGTAAAAGGCTTTGGAAATATCTCGAATTCCTGAACAGCCTCGCGAGTTTCTAGGTCAACATCGTCTAGCAGGCCAGCCACGATGAGAACCGGAATTCCGGGGCTCCTGAGGCGTAGGTACATCGCGGCATCATGCCCGGAAACATTCGCCGTATAGGGACGGACAATGAGCAGGTCGAATTTGTACTCCTTCACCAAATCCGCCGCCGCTCCCACATCCGCTGCGGTGAACACGGAGTAACCCGCTGATTCAAGTGCTTTTTCAATTACACTTCGGATACCTTGGTCGGATGCGAGAAGCAGAATGGTTTCGTTCATCGAATTCTTGCGTCGATTCGGAAGCGGGACCGCGGGAACTTCAAGTTGCCGCGGTCTTGGCTTTCAGTTCGAGGACGTCGCTTTCTGATTCTTCACTTGTAGTTCGTTGACTACCTGACTCACATTTTGAATCGCGGCGGCGGCTTGCTGACCCTCTGTTCGCTTAGATTTAGACTCAACGTTGCCAGTCAGAGTCACCACCCCATTCTTAACCGTAAACTTCACGTTGTCATCAAGCTTCGCTTGAATCAGCGCGGCATTCAGGTTTCCGCTAATCCCCTTGTCAATGTCTAGATCTACGGTCTTCACATCCGGTTGGCCCGGAGGAATCACCGCAATTTGATTCGCCACCACTTCGCTGCCTGCCACTGACTTGGCAAGATTTTCCGCCTGCGCTTTATCGCTTTCTGCAGGAACGTGTCCGCCTAAAGTAATAACGCCCTTTTCAGCGTCCTGGTTCGACGTCACGTCTTTGAGGCCCGCTTGATCAAGTGATGTACGGAGCGTGGTGTTAAGATCGGGAACTTTTGATGCGGTACTTGAGCATCCTAGCAGCGACCCGAGAGAGACAGTCGCCATTAGAGCGAACGCCGGTTTGAGACTTTTCATGTTGTTTCCTTTTATTGATTGAGGTCGTAGAACTACTTTGGTGCAGACTTTGGTCAAATCTGGTCAAGTGACGGCATATGACCGTTTTACGATCCTGCGCCTGTTCAAGTGGCAAGCCCCTCAACAAAAAAGAAGGGCTTGCCAATTTTAGTTATTTTGCGCCAACCGCAACGGCCGGATGTGCCGACTTCTCATGCGCCAGCTTTGATGACGCTTGCGCCTTTGTAGAATGATCCAAAGCTTCTTTGGCGTGCTGCTGACAAGCTTCGTGATGTCCCTTGCTGCAATATTCTGCTGCAGCACGGTGGCTCTTGGCTGTCGTCTCATGTTCCTGCGCCGCGGCAGTATGTGCTTCAACTACATGGTTGTCTTTGCTCATGGAAATACTCCTTTGGGGATGCCCCGCGATGCGGGATCATCTTTAGAAGTTGATGCACGCGGGTGGCCTTCCGCGCTGATGGCGTTTTCAATTTCTTTTGACGTTATATTGACGATATTTCCATTACAGTAAAGCAGTGAATTCATCACTAGAGATCAACGAACCGGCTAGCTCGCAATCCATCATGCGCCTGCCTGTGATGGGCGCGAACTGGAAATTGCACAAAGATCCCGCTGGCACCCAGTCCTTCTTCGAGCGATTTCGATCACTCGTAAAGGATTTCGGCTACTGCGAGATCGTGATCTGCCCATCATTTCTGGATATCCCAATCGCAGTCAGCGCCTCCGAACAAACCACGATCCACATTGGCGCCCAAAATCTCTACTGGGAGACGGAGGGTGCCTTCACCGGCGAAGTTTCCGGCCCAATGATCAAGGCATCCGGCTGTTCGCATGTGATCGTCGGACATAGCGAAAGGCGCCGCTATTTTGGAGAAACGGACGCGAGCGTGTTGAAGAAAACAGTGGCTGCTTTAGACGCCGGACTCATCCCGATAGTCTGCATCGGAGAACGCGACAAAAAGGACGTGGAGGCGGTGTTAAAGGAGCAGTTTAGCAACGGTATTGCGCCGCTTTCGGCGGAGCGGTTCGCGAAAATTATTATCGCCTATGAACCCATCTGGGCCATTGGCGCGGGCGAAACGGCCACGCCGGAAGTGGCCGCCGTCGCCCATCGGCTCATCCGCGGTCAAGTCAAAGAGCGATTCGGCGCAGAAGCGGCGAATAAAGTCCGCGTTATATATGGCGGCAGTGTCAAGCCCGGCAACGCCGAGAGTCTCATGGCGCAGACGGAGATCGACGGGTTTCTTGTGGGTGGCGCCAGTCTTGATCCAGTCAGTTTCGCCGCGCTCGTGAATCTCAGAAAATCGGCAGAGGAGTTTCAGGCGGGAGTAGAAAAAGGTCAAATTATGTCTAGAACAACGGTAGGTTTGTTTGAAATGCAAGCGTCGCCGGCCAAGTAGTTCACGATCTCGGCGCGCATTCTTTTCCGCGTAACGATATCCGCGTTCTGCAAGAACCCGCCGATATTCCAGTCACTGGCGTCATGAGCGTACCGCATACCGACTTCCAGGGTCTGGCCCGCCTGATCGGCAGCGGCACGCCTCTTGCTTACATCAGGATCGACAAACCAGACCGGCAGAACCCGTCAATCCGTCGGCGATGCCTGCATGCCTTAGGAAAGAGATGACACTTTGCTCACCATCGCCGCAGTCGACCCATTCGAATCCAGGAGCTTGGAAATCCACTTCGTACAGTGACGGTTGAGCGCGGTAAAACGTATTCAAATCCCGCACCCAGCGACGTAAGCCTGAATGCAGCGGCTGCTCCAACAATTGCCAATCGAGGCTACCATCGTGGTTCCATTCGATCCATTGGCCAAATTCGCCGCCCATGAAATTGAGTTTCT
>Ga0302140_10006446_pt1 | contig 14724 bp, 13 predicted proteins | sample I_Bog_E1_1_FD_202095 | JGI IMG/M metagenome (GOLD analysis project Ga0302140, IMG submission 202095) | Peat permafrost microbial communities from Stordalen Mire near Abisko, Sweden - I_Bog_E1_1 | ecosystem: Environmental > Terrestrial > Soil > Wetlands > Peat | place: Sweden: Abisko, Stordalen...
GCACTGGTCCGGAGCGACCCCGATCCTTGGATCCGTCCATCCTCGTGTGCCAGTTCGGCGCAGGAACAGGGAAACCGCCGGCTGAGCACCTACGCGAAACAGGTAGACCCCTCGATCATCGACCATATCGCGTCATGGGAGACGGTTTGCGATGACTGCAATGGGAGGCGTGCCGCGGTCACGATGGAATTGCATGCCCTCGAGCAGGAACTCGCCCACCGCGAGGGCGTCAACGACCAGGCCAGACCCGACGTCGATCGCACGGCAAAGCGCGAACAGGCGGACTGGGAGGCGATCACGAGGGAATCGGACGCGGCCACGAGGCAGAAGATGATCCATCAACATCGGGCCGAGCGGAAGCGGATAGCACGCTACAAGGAGGAGATGGTCGTGGAGGCCCATCGCCTCATGGGGTCGGTCTCCAGCGCCGCCGGCGCACGGTCAGAGGGCTCGCCGGTCGGCGCCTTCCCGGAGGCCATCGCGTGCCACAATCCCAACTCCACCATCGTCGGCGCCTTCGCGGAGCTGACCTGCATTCCCTGGGAGGATGGCATTGCCAACGCATTGCCCGTCGCCGCCGCGGTATTGGCTTCCCAGGCGCCGTGCCACCGGTCCCGCAATGCCATTCGCCACGTTGGCCACATGACGATGTCGCTCCCGCAGCACCATGGTACCTTCCCCTGCAGCTGGTCACCGCACCAGGCGGTGATCGCGGCGCGCCACGCCCTCCTCAGCCTCGGGGGAGATCCTGACTGCCACGATGCCGCAATCTTCATCCACAGCCAGCGCATGTCCCGCGGCGATCCCCACGACGAGGAGACGGTCCACCTCCTCTATTCCCGAATCCACTCTGACGGCCGCTGCCTGTTCACGCCCAACGCGGTCGTCGCCGCCCAGCTGGGCCGCGGTCGCCATGCGGTGTCGAGCGGACTCGATCCCGCGAACGTCGGCATCGCCCGTCTATCGTCAGCGCCGGTCAGGAGGGGTTACCGGCTGGTGATGGAGGGGCGCCTGGCGTCCTACTACCTGGATCTCAACACACGCGAACGCACGCTCATCAATCTGCAATCACCGGAGTTCATGGAGGCCATCCTGCGTGAGTGCGCGCCTGTACCGCTCTCGCACAGCGGGCTCTGGATTCCCAAACCGCACTATCGTTCCTATGACGACATCGCCGGTATCCTCGCACACCTCTATGACCCGTCGAAACGGGTGCCATGATCCCATTGCGCCAGCTTCGCGACCAGGTTGCCACCCTCCGTCAGCGATGCACGGAGACGGATGGCCGTCTCCGCACTGCGGTAGCGACCATCACGGCGCTCCGCCGCTCGCTGGAGACCGCGTCGACGGACCGCACTGGGAGCCCCCTGTCGCTGTCCGTGGCATTCTCGCGGCTATCAGACCTTCTCGACCGACATCCCGAGGCGGTCAGCCCCTTCCACGGCACTCAGAGGGAGGACATCAGCGACTACTTCCAGGGGATTCCCCAATCCCTCCCTGCGTCGGTCTTCCAATGGCTGGAAAGGGTCAATGGGGTGGTTGTCGGGGGCTTCACGCTCATGGGGATCCCTGTCAGGTCGGGAAGCATGCGCATCCACCAGAGGAATCGTGTGTATCCCCGGCTGCTGCAGTCCAGATTCCTGACTATAGCCAAGGAGCATTCGTGGATCCACTTCGCCCTGGATCTCAGGCGCCCCGAACCACCGGTCCTCTGCTTCAATCCCCTGGACCAATTCAGGGTCCCGCCTGAGATCGTCGCCTCGAGCTTCACGAAATTCCTCATCATGCTCATGGAGGAAGTCGCATTCCGCCTCACACATGAGCGGATGGTGAGATGGCCCATCACCAAGGCCTTCATGGACACGCGGGATCCCGGGTTGGACCTCCTCGGCTATCGCACGCCCTGGAGGATAACGTGATGTCTTCGACCGGTTGCCAGAGGCGGACTTTCACCGTCATTGGCGGCTCTGCGATGAAACCCCGCGGAAGCTGTCGATCCAGACCTTACCCTCCTCTGCTATATGTCGGTAGCGCGCGGTGCGGTATGGGCACCGGAGGATGTCTTCCACCCCGCGCGTGCGCACGATGTGACCGCGGTGGTCCAACCAACCGCGCCCGTGGCCGAGGCGGACTACAATGGGGAACTGATGGAAGCCCATTATGCGGCCCTCCGAAGCGCCTTGGCTGCACTGGCAGGCAAGGAACGGAATCCCAGCGGAATTGGGCGTCACCCGCTGGGTTGCAGTGAAATGCGGTATCCCCACATGGTAGATTAATTTCATAATTGGGAAAACATGTGCTGTATGAATTTCTTGGGACATGGCGCATGAATTACCATACGATTTTACCAGCTAATGACCCCACACTCCAATAATCCATCAATGACTCTATTTATCTCCGCGATTGAAGTTCCCACCCTTGGTACGTAAATAAAGAAATGCACTCTATGCTCATTGCCAGAAAAGCGCATTTCCGAAGTTATATTAAAAGAAAATTGCAATCCGTTTTTATACTGGAATGCACGCCAATTTCCATCAATTATTTGATGGAAGTTATTTGATAATCTTCCAGTTATTGAATGTAAGTTAGCGGGCAGGTGAAGTCTAGACGATAACAAAATTTGGGCCGGGATTTGTTCTCTGACTTCCCCATAAACATCGTCCGAGAATTTGACGATTGATTCCCAAATGCTCTCAAATGCGAACGGATCGATTCGCACATCATAGGACGCCTTGTCATCCCCAAGCTTTCCGGATCCAATTACACTCCGACTAATTACAACACCCTTTCCTAAATAACTCGTAGATGATGAATGTGATGGCTCAATTTCACTTTTTGATTTAAAGATTGATGCCACTGTATCACTAAACCATTTAAGTTCACTGTTTTTTATTGATATTTTATGTCCACTAAAAAAAGTCTCCTGATGCTGAAACTCCACAAGCATCTCACTTATATTTTCTGTTACATTTCCGCCATTTTCCAATGTGGGCCATTCGAAATCAGAAAATACATTTTGAAAGCTTAGTTTAAATTCTTCATTAATTAATCCGATAATGTTTTCTAACGTCTTATTATCAGTGACATTAAATCCATGTAATAAACTTATAGGCGGCTCTAATATTCCAATATCAATTCCAATTAACCCCAATGGAACTACCTTTATTTTCTTCGAATATGCGTGACCTGACTCAAAATATATCCATTCTGACCTTAAACTATTTGGCGTCATAAAGACAAACATTAATTTGCAATTATCCAAATTCCGCTCAACCTCAATGACCCAATTTGTTCCTCCACGAATGCTGGTTCCGTCACTTGAGAGAAATATATCTAACGAATTTCCGGTTTTTAAATTTATTCTATCCTTAATTGCCTTTATTAATTCCGCATCTCTACCAGAGTGCGAGAAGAATATTATTGGCTTAGTCATATTTGATCTTTATTAGTTAATTTTCGAACATTTAGATCGATACTTCCCGAATCGCGTCAACAATAGATCCACTATTCCATTTTACAATTATATCGGCGTTGTCCTTTACAATCTGTGATGTTCTTTCTGCACCCAATGGCTGGATTGCCACAAGAGGCTTAGAGAATACTCGCTTTGCTAAATTTATTTCCTTTTTGATCCACTTAGAATGCGTTGAATAAACTCCGGCTAGCATTACAATGCAATTTGTAAAATGCATCTGGTCCTTTATCGAGTCGTATAACTCATCCTCATTCTTTGCATAATGGACGGGATCATCCTTGGGAAATGAATAATCAGCCCAATCAAATCGCGGATGTTCATTAAAGAATTTAACTAATTTATCGTATGCATCACCATAAGTCCACGAATGGCTAATAAATAGTTTATACTTTTTTAGTGCCGTCATAATTCAATCATTAATTTATTCTAGATTTCCACATACTATGCTCTCTCGATATTGCGGCCTCAACTTCTGATACCATCAGCTTGAACTCATCTTGGGTACTAGCGCCACGCCTTGCTTCCGAAATCCTTATCAAATCCTCTCTGGCAACGGCATAGCTGTTGGCCAAGTCTGAATAGCGCTTTAACTGAATCCATGCAATCCCGGCAGCGGATAATGCGGAAAGACCACCTACAATGTTTAAAGTAAATAACGACCATATTTGAAATGCTGAGTAAGCTACTCCTATAAATTCAATTACAAAAATTGACCAAAACCAAGGGGTTTCCCATGATAGATTGGACCTAGCCTTTCCTGTATACCAATTTATTTGATTTTCCAATCTTTCGCGTCGATATATGTCAATCTTTTGATCTATTGGCAAATTCCAGATAGCATTCATGGAACTTGTTATAATTTCGTTTCCAACGTTATATTTAATTAAGTGTTTTGGATCTACCGGGAATTGCCTTTTGATTTCATCAATTTGGTCAATGAGGGCAATTCGACTTGCCTGAATATCAAGACCATTAGGCAACATTCCTGTCATGTAAAACCACGATGCGCTTTTTATATTTTCAGCGAGTGCACGACACTGGAACCATCGGTCATCAAATTTTCCAATCCTAAGTGCGTAGTTCACTGCAAGAACAATAAGCAATAAAATAGCAACTACTGTGGCTACACATTGAATATGCCCACTCTCAATTGGTGTAATCCCTGAAATGAAACCTGTAAGTACAATTAATAGTAATTGTGCAATGTTTAAACGGACAAAGCATATTTGCGCAAAACGAGACGCCAAATCTGAAGAACGATAAATTGAAGGAAAAATAATTTCCATGTTATCGGCCGTCCTCCAAAGCCCATCTCCTAACTGCATCTACTACTGATGACGTACTCCACCCAACAATCTCCTTGGCTCCATTTTGCACTATGAGCGGAACGGTGGTACTCCCCCATGGCTGAATTCCAATAATTGGCCTCCCAACCCGTCGCGCGAAATTTACTTCGTACTCGATCCAATCACTATGGGCGACATACATCCCCGATAAGATTAAAAATATATTCGCATTCCGCATTTGAGTATTCAATGCCGCTGCGAGCTTATCCCCCGTATTAAGAATTGGATCGTGTTCGGGTACACTTAGGTTTGTCCACTCAAAATGATTGGCCTCATTTAGCAACTTTACCATGCGGTAATAGTCATCGTTATAATCCCATGCATGGCTAATAAATATTTTATAATCTCGTAATGCAGGCATGCCTACCTCCGTTTTTTTTATTTGCTGATCGATTGAATTGAATGGGAACTCATGCTGTCGATCCTGCCAAGGCTGGGTCCGCTTGCTAGTGCCTTTTTTGATCTCCGTATGCCAGCAGACCAAACAGAATATGGGTATATTCAGACCGCATTCCGGAGCAGGAATTGGGATTAAGGTAATTCGCTAACTCTTTTTCGTCCACTTCTCAAAATTAAATTTTGATCTTCGCCTTGGCCGATTAAACATAGGCAGCAATCGGTCTATATACGGTCCAGAAGAACGATCATCAAACTCGTCAGCCTCTCTACGAATATCCCTTAACTGTGACCAAATTGCCTCCATCCATGGTAGCTTTCCACTAGATTCTGCTACCGAAGTTTTATCGTATATCCTTAAATATCTCGTAGAATTTCCGCGACTACCAGCAATATAAACTCACAACTTTACCATTTCATCAATTTTTTACTATGGAAAAATACGTTGATTCGCATTACATCTCGGATGCATCAGGTTGAATCACTGGACAAGGTGTGTGATTAACAAACCTTGAACTCTAATGCCTGATTGTGAATTTATTTGAATTGCCAAATATAGCTATTTATATCTGTGCATCCATCGCCGGATGTCGGGGATGGATCACTCCGAGAAAGTTAAGTAGAATGACATGCTATTTATAGTGACGAAGTAAAATAAATTTAAATCCATTCTCATGAATATTAATCTTCAATTTCCTCAGTACCAATCTCAAAATCTCAATCCGAAGATATTGAGGTCGGCAACATGTGCCTGCCCTCTATTTTTGACCGTGCATCGCGGTCGAAAACGAGAACGTGACTTCACTACGCATCACGTTGCTCTGGGGTTAAGTTGCTTTATAAATAGTTGCTATAAGTGGCTAGCGTAAAGGCGAGGGCAGCACATGTTGTCGGCTTCATTAAAAAGAAGTCCAGAAGAAGCATTGGCCATATTAAGATCCGCAAATCGTGGAGCATCTGCAGCAGATGCTCTCGAAATTCCCGAAGGACAGCTGAATTTCATTTTGTATGGCGCCAATTCCAAGAAAAATTATAAAAAATTTAGCATACCCAAAAAGCGGGGCGGCCATCGCCATATTACAGCTCCCGGTAAAAGCATAAATATTTTACATGGTAAATTACTTAAGATTCTTTCGCCGCTATATTTAGCTCCAAAGTGGGTGCACGGATTTGTTGACGGAAAGGGCATTCTAACCAACGCAATTTGTCACACCAAGAGAAAATGGGTATTAAATATTGATCTGGAAGATTTCTATGGGAGTATCAATTTTGGAAGAGTTCGTGGAATTCTCCAGAATAAGCCATGGAATTTTCCAGATAAAGTATCCAGTGTTCTAGCACAAATACTTACATTCGAAAATAAATTGCCACAAGGGGCGCGCACTTCACCGCTGATTTCAAATGTAATCGCCAGAAGTCTCGATAAGAACATGATTTCCTTAGCGAAAAAACACAAAATTACATATTCACGATATGCTGATGATTTAACATTCTCATCAACACTCAAAAGCGTCCCTGCAAATATTGCAACTTGGGTCGGAAGTAATCCATTTACGGGAAACCTTGAGCCGGGTAATGATATAATAAAAGCAGTCTCAGATTCCGGATTTAAAATTAATAGTAGTAAATTCAGAATTCAATTTCCAGGGACAAGGCAAGAAGTAACCGGACTGACTGTAAATCAATTTCCAAATGTCAGTCGAGATTTTGTGCGGAAAATTCGCTGCATTATCCACGAATGGAAAGTCAAGGGACTATGCCCTGCAGAAAAATGGTACATTGCCAATCACGCCAAGAAAAAGCCAAAGATCCCTGACGATAAATTAAATGGACAATATTTAAAAAACGTTGTATATGGACACATTGCATATATCAAACAGATTAGAGGCGAGAATGATAGTATATTCCTAAAATTATGCAGTGATATGGCATTAATCGACAACAAACCCCCTGAATTTATCGTTCTAGGGAAAGGAAAATTAAATATGTTTGATTTTTTTCTATGCCATGCATCAGAAGATAAAGATGCAATTGCAAGACCAATAGATGAAGCGCTGAAGTTACTGAGCGTTAAATCGTTCATAGATGAAAATTATATAAAACTTGGGGATTCATTCGTAAAAAAGATAAATGACGCAATGGGAAGAAGCAAATACATTGTTGCAATTATTAGCACGAATTCAATTAAGAAGTCATGGCCACTGGCTGAAATAAACGCTGCTATAGCTATGGACATTGCAAATAAAAAAAAGATAGTTCCGATAATGGTTGGCACTAAAGAAGAAATTGATTTATTTCTGACTGACTTGCCCCTTTTAAGTGATCGCCTATACCATCCATGGGATGGTGATGCAACGAAGGCCGCCAAAGCTTTGGCAGGTCTACTTGCCAGTCCCTAGCTTTTTATCTTCCCCATCCATGCTCTTGTACGTCTTGCTATTTTTGAGTTTTATCTGATTTAGAATCATATTTATGGTTCATCAGAAACTCGTGTGGGTGAATTACCAAAATGCGAATAGCTCGGGCATAAGGTTGAGCCCTCCGAAGTGGAAGAGGATCGCCCGACGGAACCTTTCTCGGCTTCGAAATCCACATGCACCCGCCTTGATCTTCTGAATGCCAGCATTCTTCGCCTCGGACATGGCATTGTTCGCCTTGTGCATGATGGCATTTAGGATTCCCCATAGATGTTCTCGCACCATCTGCCCCACCTTGACGACAGGCGAAAGACGGCAGCGGGCAATCCAGGAGAGAATGCACTTCCAGGACTTTTCGGCTGATCCCATCTTGACGTAGCTCCAGAGGGACGCGGCTGTCTCCTTGATCGCCCAGGCACGCGCCGTTCTCAACTTGGTCTTGGTCAAGGCAAAGAAGGATCTCCGCGATCGATTATCGATGTTCCGCGAATTGCGAAGCCAGTGGTGAAGCCACCCGAATCCGCCCGCCCGATCAACTGTGACTTCCGGAAATTATGGCCGCGGTCTTCCGTTTATTCTGGTGCGTCAGGACAAGCCTGACCATCCTTGTCGACTGAAAGGAGTCGATCATGTAAGTGCCTGTGAACATGTAGCCAACTGGGCGTCAGTTATCTCCGGGCAACCGGGCTGACGGTGCCCCAGAAGGCGCACGGTGCGAGCCGCAATGCGAAAGCGTGAACCGATTCCGGCCCCGACATAGAAGACGGGGATGGCCAGCCCCCCAGAATGGGTGAAGCCAGAATGGATGATGAAGCCACAGGCATGTGCAGTCGTCCAGTCCCCCGGGGTGTAAGCGGGCAGCGCGTACCGAGAGGATAGTCAAGGAACCTGAGATGGCCGCCACTGCTGGGGTTGTACCCCGAGTCCAAAACGGGAATGAATAACCGTGGGAGATGCGGTGGCGGAGGTCGGAGGGGGACATAGTAGCGATGAAGCCGGTGAAAGCTGGTGGAGCGAAGGACCCCTGCCGGCGGAAAGCGGATGTAGCAGCCTGGAGATCTGATTGCAGATGAACTCTGCCATGACAGAAGACGCGGACGAATCACCGGTTTGGTCATCGACCAATCTGGCGAGGATGCCGCCGGCCATCTTCGGGCTGCAACAGAAGCTCTATCACAAGGCGAAGCAGGAACCGGGATTCAGGTTTTACTCGTTATTTGGCCTGATTCTCCGGCGTGATGTGCTGCAGTCGGCATGGGACCGGGTTGCCTCGAACAACGGCAGTCCCGGTGTGGATAAAGTCTCCATCGCTGAGGTGGAGGCTCGCCCAAGTGGGGTGGAGAACCTGCTCAATAACATTGAGTCGGAACTTCGCTCCAAGAGTTACCGACCAGCAGCTGTGCGACGGGTGATGATCCCGAAGGCGAATGGGAAGCTGCGTCCGCTGGGCATTCCTACGGTCAAGGACCGGGTGGTGCAGACAGCGGTGAAGATCATCATTGAACCGATCTTCGAGGCAGACTTCCTGGAGTGCTCTCACGGATACCGGCCTGACCGCTCGGCGCATGACGCCCTGCGGGAGGTGATCGGCAACGTGAAGGAAGGGCGATCAGAGGTGTACGATGCGGATCTGTCCTCCTATTTCGACACGATCCCCCACGATAAGCTGATGCTGGCAGTCGAGCGACGCATTGCGGACCGATCGGTCCTCTCGTTGCTTCGACTCTGGCTGAAGGCGGAAGTGGAGGAACGGGATGAACATGGGGGGCCGCCAAAACGTTCACGTCCGAACGCGGGAACGCCGCAGGGAGGGGTGATATCGCCCCTGCTGGCCAACCTATACCTGCACTGGTTCGACAAGCTCTTCCACCGGGCGGATGGTCCGCGGTGGTGGGCGAATGCGAGGTTGGTACGATTTGCCGATGACCTGACTATCCATGCGAAATACATCGGCGATCGCATCACTTCGTGGGTGGAGGAAACGCTGGAAGGCCGCTTTGGCCTGACGATCAACCGGTCCAAAACCTCAATCAGGCGGCTATCGCCGAAGAATGATGAGGCTTTGGATTTCCTCGGATACCGCACGTGGTATGCGCCCGATCAGTTCGGTCGCAAAACACGCTACCTGACTGCCCAGCCATCGCCCAAGGCGATGGCCACGGAAAGGGAGAATCTGCGGAAGATCATCTGTCGCGAGATGAGTTGGCTTCCTATCACGCAACTGATCGACCGGGTGAACCGGCAGACTGCGGGATGGGCTGTCTATCATCGCTTGGGACGTCCAGCCCGATGTTTTGCGCGCATCAATACCTTCATCGTCGGCCGCCTGTATCGCCACCTGAGACGACGGAGCCAACGTCCCTACCGGCCACCGGCAGGGGTCAGTTGGTGGCCACATCTGACCAATGATCTTGGCCTGGTGTTGCTGAAGACTCCGACTGCGAAAGTCCGGTGATGAATCCGTCGGGAAAGCTGGATGTGGGAAATCTGCAAGTCCAGTTTGACGAGGGGGACCAGAGGATGAAACCTCTGGTCCCTACTCTACGCCGCGTGCTGGGGTGATCAGAATGGCCTTCAAGGCAGAGGCAAGCCGATGAGTTACGTGACCGGTGGCCGCCACCACTCCGGCGCTTTAGTGGCGCCTACGCTGACCGGGGGCGGAGGGCCCCCGGCCTGTCGCCCACCTCGGTCAGCCTGACGGGAGAACGCCTCCCACAGGCTCTGCGTGCGAAGCTGACTCGGCGTGGGTATGACTCTCGACCGCCGTTCGCCAGGAGCGACCAGCGAGCTCGATGTGCCGCCCATTTTCCAGGATGCGGTCGAGGAGCGCCTCGGCGAGATCTTGGTCATGGAGCACATCACCCCATCGCCGCAGCGGCTTGTTGGTGGTGAAAAGGGTCGGTCGGCGCTGGATGTACCGGGCATCGATGATGGTGTACAGGACATTGGCCGCATCGGCGGCATGCGGGAGGTAGCCGAGCTCATCAATGATGAGCACTTTGGTGGCGATAAAGGGCTCTGCGGCATCTCGGAGCTGACCGATTTTTGCCGCCTTGGTGAGCTCATCGATGAGATGGGCGGCGATGATGTACCGGGCATCGTAGCCAGCTTGTATGGCAGCGAATGCAATGGCGATGGCCAGATGGGTCTTTCCGCGCCCAGGTTTTCCGGAAAGCACGAGATTCCGCCCAGAGACTGCGAAATCAGGGGTGAGATACGGGGCGATCAGGTCTCTGCGGACACCGCCCTTGGGGGCGAAGGTGAAGTCATCGATCGTCTTGAGATACGGGAAGCGCGCTGCACGGGTCAGTCGCTGCACCCTGGTCTGATCCCGGTTGAGCACCTCCGACACGATGAGATGGGCAAGGAATTCCCGGTGGCCCCACTGGCGATCGATGGCCAGTCGCTCGGTATCATCCAGCAGCCGACGGATGGTCGGCAGGGAAAGGCGCCGCAGAAGGAGCGGCAGGTCGCAGGTCGCCGGGGTGAGATTGGCCGGGAGAATGGCGCGCTTCTTCATGGCTGCGCTCCCGCCGACATGGCTGGGGATGGACGGAGTGCTGCGACCACGGCATTGACGTCATATCGCCCCTGAGCGCTGCAGGTGCCGAACGCCGCCTCGATGGCGCTATCGCCATGCTCCTCCAGCAGGGCGTACAGCCGCTTGACCGGCCCATACCACCCCGACGAGTCTGGTCCCAGTCGATGGATGAGGCGCTCCAGGAACAATTGGCCGTTCGGGCCGACCTCCCAGAGGCACTGCCGCTGGAAGCTGTTCCGTTTCCGCTCTCCGTGTACCACGCCCAGCATCTCACGGCGGTGCTCCGGCAGGCGCTGCGGGATCTCGCACCAGTCGATGCGCCGGTGGGTGCACCGCTTTCCCGAGATGACGATCTCCACCGTATCAGCCCGCATGAGCGCTATCGCGGGTGCTCCGACCTTGGTCGGGTCCACCGAATAGCTGGTGCCCATGACGTGGATCATCCCCGTCGGGAGGACGGTCAGGGGGATCCGCAGAGCGAAGGTTGCTGGCGAGAACGGCAGGATGCGATCACCCAGGACAGCGCGTTCATGCTCCAAGCGCACGGCGGGGATCACGCCTGTGGCATCGCTGGGACGACGCTGGTTCACCTCCTCCAGCCACTGGGTGCGCTGACTGGCCATGTCGTCCGCATCGAGGAAGTTCCTCTGGGCCAGGAAGCTGTTCTTGAACCAGCCAACGCCGCGTTCGACGGAACCCTTTTGCTGGGGTTGATGCGGCGTGCAGAGCAGCACGGCGGCGTTGAGTTCGGCAGCCAGTCCAGCCAGGTAGGGATGGATGATGATCGGCTCGCCGATCTTCGATGTCCTGACCGTCTTGGGATTGTCGAACACCCAGATCAGCGGCACGCAGCGCCACACGGCGAGGCACGATACCACGGCGCGTACCAAGGTTTCCGCCTTCTGATCGGGAACGACGACGACATGGACGTGTCGGCTGAATTTCAGCCGGCCAACAAACACGATGACCTTCCGTCGTTTGCCATCGGAATAGGTCATCCATCGCTCACCGAAGTCGAACTGGGCATATTCCCCAGCAACACCTTCAAATCGCACGATCGGCTCCGCGCCGAGACCCTCTGGCTTGCGTACGGATTTCACCAGCTTGTAGAATGCGGTCTTCTCTCCCTTGTAGGCCCAGAGGTCGCGCGCACGACGGAGCAGTTCAGACGTGAGAAGATGCGGCTCAGTCTCGAGGGTGGTCGCCACCTGCTCGCGCAGAGATTCGGCGACGCTCGGGCGACCGGGGCCAGATGCAGCACGCTTCTGGGGGTCCGCTGATAGCTCCAGAAGGCTGGGAGCGGGCTCTTGGAGGATGCGGCGCACCGACCGGATGGAGACCGGTTGCTCTGGGTGGAGGGAGGAGACAGCGGCGGCGATCTCGGCGTGGGTACGCGCGAGGGCAGCCTGGTGGTGGATGGCCAAACGGCTCATGGGGCTTATCACTTTCCGGGTCCCGGGGGTGGTGTAACCACCCTAGCAGACTGGGATTCCCGGATGGGGCCCACTGGGTGGGCACCGGCCAGAATAAACGGAAACTAAGCGGCCAGAATAAACGGAAGCCAGATCAACCGTCCGGACTCGAGCTGGAGCCGACGCCCGCGCCTTGCGTTCCATCGAACTCGCCGGACACCATCCGGGCGTACGTACCGGTCAGCGGGCCAGCGGCCAATGGCGGCCGCTCTGGCACTTCGAGCCCGGCCGGGGTCGCCTGCCAGGATGAGATCCAGTGACTCAGGGCGGCGGTCAACGGCGTGGAACGGATGGGACCGATAAAGCCTCGGATTACAGCTCTAGTTTCTCCACAGTTTCTCCATATGCCGATATGGATAAATCATAAATTACTATATGAAATACATTTATATAATAAAATACGACTATGCCTTCCAGAACTCCTCGATCAGGTAGGCGCCGATCCCCAGGCTGGCGATCGGCGCCTTGAGGTCCTCGATCATGCCGGGATTGCCGCAGCCCATGAACGCCACCTGGGCTGCACCACCGGCGAGCACGTGCGCCCGCAGCGCCGCGGCATCGACGCCCTCCGGCATGCTCACCGTGCGTCCGGCGGGGATGGGCTGGTCGAAGACGTGGCGCACCACCTCGTTGACGCGGCCCTGGGCGATGGCGGGGGTCCAGCCGCGCGCGGGGTCAGGGCGGCTGGAGGTGCAGATGAAGGTGAAGTCGAAGCCGTCCTTGCGCGCGGCGGCATAGCCTTCGAGCTCCTGGCGGTAGCCGAACTCGTCGCTGTAGCTCGCGCCGTAGAAGAGCACCACGCGGTGGCCGCTGGCGATGCCGCTCTGGTGCAGCTTCCACAGCGAGCGGATCTGGGCGACGAAGGGCGCCAGGCCGGTGCCGGTGGCGACCATGACGATGGTGTGCCTGCCGCTGTGCTTGATGGTGAAGCGGCCCTTGGGCGTGAGGTAGTGGAAGGTCGCTCCGAGCTCCTGGGCGAAGATGGTCGGCGTCAGCTGGCCCTTATCCACCAGGGCGATGTAGAATTCCAGGCTGCCATCGTCGAGCGGACTGCCGGCGATCGAGTACGCGCGCGGCACGAAGCCGTGTGCCGAGGTGTCGAGGCCGAGGGTGGTATACTGGCCGGCCTGGTACCACCAGCGGGTGCCGCTGGTGGGCTTGAGCTTGAAGATCCCCAGCCGTCCGCCGGCGAACACCTGCTTCTCGACCAGGGTGGCGGTCTGCATCTTCTTCTTCAGGGCATCGGACGACATGCGGCGCTCCTCGATGGCGTGCGGGGCACATCCATGGCTTGGTTCGTTTCGGTACGGTTCGCTAGGGTGGGATTCGATACAGCTCGGCAAGGTTCAGTTCGTGTCATTCCAGTCGGGCGGAGAGCTTGGTGACGGCAGCGCAGACGCCAATGCGTACCGTCATGGCGCTCTATGCACGTGGCGGATGGCGTCAGCCGCTGCAGCAGCTCCTGGCGCTCATCCGGTGACCCAGCGTCCTTCGCATTCGCCATACAGGTCGTTGGCCACCGGCGGACCCCATGTGCCCTTGGCGTAGGGCAGGACCGGCGTCCCCTGCATGGCCTCGCGCAGGCTGTCCGCCCAGCGCCAGGACTGCTCGACCTCATCGGAGCGGATGAAGAGCGCCTGGTCGCCGGTGACGACATCCTGGAGCAGGCGCTGGTAGGCGTCCGGGCTCGGCTTCTTGAAGTAGTTCTCGTAGTCGAAGTTCAGCTTCGCCGGGCGGACCACCAGGCCGCTGCCGGGCTCCTTGACGTCGAAATCGAGATCGATGCCGTCATTGGGCTGGATGCGCAGGGTGATCTTGTTCGGGCGCAGGTGGCATTCCTGGTAGGAGCCGAACAAGGTGGTCGGCGGCATGCGGAACTGCACCGTGATCGAGGTGAAGCGCGCCGGCAGGTTCTTGCCGGTGCGCAGCAGGAACGGCACGCCGCCCCAGCGCCAGTTGTCGATATAGGCGCGCGCAGCGATGTAGGTCTCGGTGCTGGACTGCGGGTTGACGCCAGCCTCCTGGCGGTAGCCCTCGTACTGCCCGCGCACGATGATCCTGGACGCATCGGGCATGT
>Ga0302140_10006448_pt1 | contig 14723 bp, 13 predicted proteins | sample I_Bog_E1_1_FD_202095 | JGI IMG/M metagenome (GOLD analysis project Ga0302140, IMG submission 202095) | Peat permafrost microbial communities from Stordalen Mire near Abisko, Sweden - I_Bog_E1_1 | ecosystem: Environmental > Terrestrial > Soil > Wetlands > Peat | place: Sweden: Abisko, Stordalen...
CCCTGGTCCCTTGTCCGTACGTCCCACGTCCCTGTAACTCTTCCTTTCAGTTACCATAGGACGAAGCACTTCCGACATCTTCATTGGGGCCGTTCATGTTCGCTGTTATTTGGCAATTCGAGATTGCCGAGGAGAAAATTCCAGCTTTTGAGGCCGCCTATGGCCCCGAAGGCACTTGGGCCCAGCTCTTTCGCACCTCCTCCAACTACCTCGGAACAGAGCTCTTACGCGACGCGTATATACCTGGCTCCTACCTCACTATTGACCGCTGGACCAGCGAGAATGCCTTCCGTTCATTCCGCAAAGACCATGACAAGGACTATGAGACGCTTGACCGTTCCTGCGACGCGCTCACCAGCCGCGAAACTCGCATAGGCGCCTATACCGTTTAGATTCAGCGCTTGACAGTCAAGGAACCATATTCGCCATATCTTCGCTGTTTTGTGCTGTCTTTGTCCTTGCAGCCCTGCTACAATCCCTTCGAAATCTATTTCCGCCGCCGCGCAGTTTCCTGCTCACGAGACCAGTCGTAAGGCGAGCATTATGAGGAGTTTCTGTAAATGGCAATCGCCGACGAACGCACTAAAGCTGTAGAACTGGCTCTCGCGCAGATCGAAAAACAATTTGGCAAAGGCTCCATCGTCCGCCTCGGCTCAAAGGAAGCGCTGCTCCCAATTGCCGTCATTTCAACGGGTTCCATCAGTTTCGATCTCGCCCTCGGCGTAGGCGGGATTCCCCGCGGTCGCGTTACTGAAGTATTTGGCCCTGAGTCATCAGGCAAAACCACAATCACCCTGCAAATCATCGCAGAGGCCCAGCGTTTGGGCGGACTCGCCGCCTTTGTAGACGCCGAGCACGCCCTCGATCCCGGCTATGCCAAGAAACTGGGCGTGGATGTTGATAACCTCCTGGTTTCACAGCCCGATAGCGGCGAACAGGCATTGGAGATTACCGAAGCCCTGGTCCGGTCCGGCGCCATTGATGTGCTCGTGCTTGATTCAGTGGCAGCCTTGGTTCCCAAAGCCGAACTGGACGGCGAAATGGGCGACTCCCACATGGGACTTCAGGCTCGCCTCATGTCCCAGGCCCTCCGCAAACTCACCGGCACAGTCTCCAAATCACGGACAGCGCTCATCTTCATCAACCAGATACGCGAGAAGATCGGCGTGATGTTCGGCAACCCGGAAACCACTACCGGTGGCCGCGCACTCAAGTTCTACTCGTCAGTCCGCGTCGACATCCGCCGCATCGCCGCTGTCAAAGAAGGCGACGTCGTAACCGGCTCTCGGACCAAGGTGAAGATCGTAAAAAACAAAGTCGCGGCCCCATTTCGCGAGGCTGAGTTCGACATCCTTTATGGAGAAGGCATCAGCCGCGAAGGCGACGTCCTCGACCTCGCCGTTGCTAACAATGTGGTCGAGAAATCCGGCGCCTGGTATAGCTATGCCGGCGAACGCATCGGCCAGGGTCGCGAAAATACGCGCGGCTTTCTTAAAGAAAACAAAGACATTTTCGCCAAGCTCGATACCGAGGTCCGCAAAAAGCTCGGCATCGGCGCCATAGCCAAAGCTGAGATACCCGAAGTCCCCGTTACTGGCCACGTAGAGGCCAAGGAGGCCGTCAAACCTCGTCGTGGGTAACCAGCTCGCACTGCTAAAATGCCAAAAGAGAGGCCTCAATGAGCGTAAAGGCCCTGTATCCCGGCACTTTTGACCCCCCGACCAACGGCCATGTCGACCTCATTCAGCGTGGGTCAAAGCTCTTCGAGCACCTCACCGTTGCCATTCTCAAAAACCCCATCAAGAATCCCCTCTTCACCGTCGACGAACGCGTCGAAATGCTGAAGGAAGTCACCAGCTCTTTGCCCAACGTGTCCATTTCAACCTTTAACGGAATGATGGTCACATTCGCTCGCCAGGAGGGCGCCTCAGCGGTCCTCAGAGGCATCCGCGCCATCTCCGATTACGAGTACGAGTTCCAAATGGCCCTCATGAATCGCCGTCTCGCGCCCGAAATCGAAACCGTCTTTCTCCAGCCAGCCGGCCGCTACTCCTTCATCAGCTCCAGAATGTTGAAAGAAGTCTTCAGCTTCGGTGGCGACGTCACGGGACTGGTCCCCCCCAACGTCCTGAAGCGCCTCCGCGCCCGCATCACCAAGCCCTAGCAACCGCCCCGTCAACCAGACTTCATCAGTAATCTCTCCTCTCCGCTTTGACCTTCCCCCAAAATCTGTAAAGATAGAACTGCTATGACCGTCTCCACTCCTTCTCAAGTATTTACTGACCGCATCGGCCGAATTGAAGTTTCCGCCACCATGGCTGTTGCCGCCGAGGCCGCCAAGCTCCGCGCCCAGGGTGTAAACCTGGTGGATTTTGGCGCCGGAGAACCGCATTTCCCCACCCCGCGCCACATCAAAGACGCCGCCATCGCCGCCATTGACGCTAACTTCACGCGTTATACGGTGGTCCCGGGGATTCCGGATGTTCGTAAAGCCATCGTCGACCGGCATGCCACCGACTTCGGATCGGATTACGGCCTCGACGAGGCAATCTTCACCACCGGCGGCAAGCTCGCGCTGTTCAATACCGTCCAGGTGCTGGTCGACCACGGCGACGAGGTCATTCTTCCCGTCCCCTACTGGGTCAGCTTCAAAGACATCATCCAGTACGCCGGCGGCAAAGTCGTCTTCCTCGAAACCAGAGAAGCTGAGAACTTTCGCATCACTGCCGACGCAATCGAGAAGGCCATCACCCCGAAAACCAAGGCCATTATCCTCAACTCGCCGTCAAACCCGGCAGGCTCGGTTGTCTCCGCAGAAGATCTCGAGCGAATCGTCCACCTGGCCCACGACCGCGGAATCTTTTTGCTCCTCGACGAGTGCTACGTTTACCTGAATTACGCTGGCAAGCCGGTTTCCGGCGGCTCCTTCACCTGGGCAAAGGAACACCTCGTTATCCTTGGTTCGCTCTCCAAAACGTATTCAATGACCGGCTGGCGCGCCGGCTTCGCCCTGGCGTCAAAACCGGTCATCGCCAACCTCAGCAAACTGCAGTCTCAATCCACGTCGAACGCTGCCAGCATGGTTCAGAAAGCTGCCATCGCCGCACTCACCGCTTCACAAGCATGCGTATGCGACTTTCGAGCCGAATTCCTCGACCTCAGGGACTACATTTTGGCGAAATTATCCGAGATTCCAGGAATTACCTGCACCAAGCCCCAAGGCGCCTTCTATGTTTACCCGAATGTGTCGGCGTTTCTGAAAAACAGCGGACTTCGCAGCGCAACTGAGTTGGCTACCAAGCTGCTCCACGAAGGGCACGTCGTCACCGTTCCGGGAGAGGCGTTTGGAACTTCCGAGCACATCCGGATTTCATACCCGGTAACGAAGCAGAACATTGACGAAGGCACTCGGCGAATGGGCGATTTCCTGGCGAAGCTGATATAACGCGCTACGTGTTTGCAGCTTTGACCTGGGCCCGGCGACGGGCCCATTCCTTTGCGCCAAGGAAAACGTCAATTCAAAACGCCAATTTTCGCCGACTCAGGCACCCATTCATGCATGGGAAACTGCCGCCTGCAATCAAGACAAGTTGTGTTCTCAAAGCGATTAGCGCAGTTAGGGCAGACCCCGCCTGCGGCGAAGGTGTCGAAGGTACGCTTGCACCGGCCACAGCCCCAATAAAGGCCGATAGGCGGCGCAGTGCGACAACTGGGGCAGGCAAATCCCGGGCGGCGCGGCAGCCGCTCCATTTTGCGAAGGGCCTGCGCCTGTTTGAATCCTGACCAGCAATTCATCACCAGGTAGATCGAAATGACCACGAGCCACACCGAGCGGTCCCAAACCGCGAGCCCGATGAAGCCGATCACACCAACCATGCCTAACACACTTGCGACCATGAGGCTGCGGGCGCGGCCCAACGCAAACCACAGCAATGAGCGCAGGATCTGGCCGCCGTCAAGTGGGTAAACAGGCAGGATGTTGAAGACGAGAAGGCCAATGTTGATGGCCAATATCGCGCGCACAAGGAGATACAGGTCAGGCATGGAATCATGCCATCCCAGCGTTCTGCCGGCGATCCACAACGCACCCAGAATGGGAAGCAAAACGACGTTTACCAATGGCCCGGCGGCAATGCTCCAAAGCAACGCGCCCGGCCGCTGGGGAGGATTCACGTAAGCCACACCGCCAAGAGGCCAAAGCATAATCCGGTCGGAATTGCCGCCCACCTGCCGGCAAGCCAGCGCGTGACCGAATTCATGCATCAACACAATGGCGAAAAGTGCCAGGTATTCCGCCGCATTCCAAAGCGGCGAACTGTAAGCTCCCTTTCTGGCCTCAACCTCGAAGAGAATGAAGATGAACCAGGACCAATGCATATAAACATCGATCCCACGAACCCGGAAGAGATGGATTGAGTTTTGATTCAGGCTGGGCATGCAGTTAGATTAGAGCACTTCTGCTCGCATCTTCATCTTTGAACGTCCACCAATTGAGCTTTTGGCGTCAGGATGCCAACAATTCCGTCGTGTCTTGCCAACTTCGATCGCAATCGGTAAAACCGCGGCAAGTAAAAGCCACCAGTGAGGGCGGATCGAAGGCCCCCGCTGCTGGTCGCGCTAACTCCATATGGGTCTTCGGGAAGAAGGCTCATAGCAGAGGTCTTAGCAGAAAGTGGTGGCCATCACTGTGCAAAGGTGGCGCTCGTCGAGTACGATGTCCTTTCGATGTCGAAGTCAATCGATTTTCGCCCTGTGATTCTTGCTGGTGGCAGCGGTACCCGCTTTTGGCCGCGTTCCCGGCGCGCGCGCGCCAAGCAGGTTTTGGCGCTTGATGGTGAGCGCTCCCTGATCCAGCAGACTGTGGAGAGACTGAAGCCGCTGGCTGGTCTGAACAATACTTGGATCATCACAAACGAGTATCTCGCTCATGAAATCGCCGATCAGTTGCCGGACCTGCCTGCCGCACAGATCATCCAGGAGCCTTGCGCGCGAAACACCGCGCCCGCCTGCGGACTTGCCGCGTTTCTGATTGAGAGGCAAAACCCGGATGCCGTGCTGGGGATATTTCCGTCAGATCACGTGATCGCCGACGAGCCACGTTTTCTGAAGGCGCTGCAAAAGAGCATTTCATTGGCTGCTGCTGGTGACAACATGGTGGTGATGGGCATCGAGCCCACTCGCGCAGAAACTGGATACGGGTACATTGAGGTCGGCGAGTACACCAAGGACGATTCGGCGTTGCACGTTCGCCGATTTACTGAGAAGCCTAACCAAAATCGGGCGGAAGAATTTGTAACCGCCGGAAATTACTACTGGAATTCTGGCATCTTTCTGTGGTCGGCAAGAACGTTGGCGAATGCCGTCCGCGAGCATCTGCCGGAATCTGCACCGCTGCTGGAAGGCATCGCCGCAGCCTATGGCACTCCCAAGTTCGAAGAAATATTTCACGAGCTTTATCCCAAGTGCGAAAACATCTCGGTCGACTATGCGGTACTTGAACCGCGCTCTGCCAAAGGCGAGCATCTTTCTCACCTGTATTGCCTGCCTGCCGAATTCAGCTGGAACGACCTGGGATCCTGGGCCTCGCTCTACGAATACCAGCTAGAGACCAGGTTGCTTGGCGATGGAGAAGGGAACGTATCCGAAACCGAAGGCCATCTCGCCATTGATGCGGGGAACAACTATGTCTTCAGCCCCAAGAAGTTCGTAGCGCTGGTCGGCGTAGAGAACCTGGTAATCGTCGATACTGAAGACGCCCTTCTCATCGCCCATCGAGATCACTCGCAGGATGTAGGCAAAATTGTGAAGGAGCTGGGCTTGACGGGCAGAACCGAACTCATCTGAGAGGAAGTTCCGATGCCCGAGATTTCCTGAAGCGCACGATGGCACGAACGGAAAGGCCTCCGCCTCCCCCTTCTGCCCATCCGGCCGTCTTAGCATCGGCGCTGTGATATCACTTATAGATAGCTTAAAGTCGCTCGCAACGCCGCGACACTTCTTTCGTAATTCAGCGTTTTGCCAGTCTACCTTGTAGAACGAGGGTGGTAGAAATGTTGCGTATTGGTGTCTTGCTCGATTCCTACACGTCGAGCGCGTGGGTGACCGGGATTCTAGAAGACATTCGCGCGAGCGATTTTGCGCGCATTGAACTCGTCGTCCTGAACACTCCGATTGCCGCAAAAAGACCAAACCTCCGCACCAGGTTACGCAACCATTGGAGAAGTACGCTTTATCGCGTTTACGAGCGATGGGACTATAAGCGAAACAAAGTTTCGGACGATGCATTGGCTGCAACCGATGTAGCGGCCCTGCTGAAAAATGTTCCATGCGTGCAAGTCCATCCCCTCCGCAAGGGATTTACCGATCGCATCCCGGAGGTTGAATTAGCAACGATTGCCTCCTACAACCTTGACGTGCTTTTCCGCTTTGGATTTCGCATCATCCGTGGCGGCATTCTAAGCGCGGCGCGATACGGGGTGTGGTCGTTCCATCACGATGACAATCTCGAGTATCGCGGCGGACCACCGCTTTTCTGGGAAATTTACCAACGGAACCCTGTGTCCGGGACCATTCTGCAAATCCTCACCGAATCCCTTGATGGCGGCAAAGTGATTTACCGCGGCCACGCGGCCACACATTTGAATTCGCTTTACCTTAACCGCAACCCCAATTATTGGAAGACCTCTCACTACGCCATGCGGCGCCTGAAAGATCTTCATGAGCATGGGTTCGAGTTCATCCAATCTCTCGATACTTTCAATGAAAAAGATACATACAAGGGCGGCGTCTACCGCACGCCCTCAACGCCGCAGATGATCAATTTCGCGGGGAGAATGCTTTTGGACCGGCTCACAATGCGGGTTCGATCGAAGTTAACCGGTCCGGACCAGCAGTGGTTTCTCGCCTATCGGCGCAGGCGGGAAGGTCGTCGTTTTGATGATCCCTCGGACTATCAATTCATAAAACCGGGCAATGACCGCTTCTATGCCGATCCACGGCTGGTTGAGAAGGATGGAAGGACATTCCTCTTCTTCGAGGACTATCGATACGCTGAACATCGGGCACTGATTTCATGCCTGGAAATTTTGCCTGACGGCACCGCGGGACCGCCCAGCGAGGTTCTGCGTCGCCCCTACCATCTGTCCTACCCTTTTGTTTTTGAGCACGAGGGTGAGATGTACATGATTCCGGAGACCAAGGAGAATAAGAAGGTCGAACTCTATCGCTCCAGTCGCTTCCCTTTCGAATGGGAGCTCGATAGCGTTCTGCTTGATAACGTCTTCGCGGTGGATGCCACCATTCACGCGGTTGACGGAAAGTTCTGGATGTTTGTTGGACTTTCAGATGGAAGGTATTCGAATTGCGATGAGCTCAGTATTTTCTATGCGGATTCGCTAAGAGGGCCCTGGACGCCCCACCATCGTAATCCGTTGATCACTGACGTTCGGCGGGCACGTCCGGCTGGTGCGTTGTTCTTGGACGAAGGCCGCTTGATACGTCCTTCCCAGGACAGCTCAAAGGCGTACGGCTACGCGCTCGTCTTTTCCGAGGTGCTGAAACTCACCGAGGACGAATACCAGGAACGGCCCGTCTCCGGACTCAAGCCTGATTGGTTGAAAGGAATTCTCGCCAACCACACGTACTCGCGGTCGGAACACTTCGAAGTGATTGATGCAAATCGCCGCTTCAAAATTGGCCCTCCCATTTGAAGGGCTCTTGCTTTCCCGCATCCTGATTCCTAAGCTCCAACCCTCTTGTATTTAGGTAAACGGTATAGGTCTGCCTAGAGACATCGTGAAACCCTGCCGTTTAAACTCTTTCCCAGAAGAAAGTGATCTCAAGATGCCCGATCCTCAAATCAAATTCGGTACTGACGGCTGGCGGGCGGTGATTGCCGATGACTTCACCTTTGCCAATGTGCGCATTGCTGCTGCGGCGGTTGCGGCCTATGTGCACGCAAAGGAAGATCCGGCCAAGGGGCTTTGCATTGCGTACGACACACGCTTCCAATCCAAAGCATTTGCGCGGGCCTGCGCGGAGGTTGTGGCTGCAACTGGAATTCCGGTACTGCTGGCCAAAGACATCACGCCCACGCCGGCGCTTAGCTTTGGTGTGCGTGAGCGCGGAGCGGCGGGTGGGATCATGATCACTTCCTCGCATAATCCGGCGCAGTGGAACGGGGTAAAGTACAAAGCATGGTACGGGGGGTCGGGCAAGCCTTCGATTATTGCGGAGATCGAGTCGCACCTGGGAAGGCCGGTCGCGCGTGCAGCAAAGGCTGCGCCGATTCAAGAAGTGGACTTTTTGCCGACGTATTGGAAAGCGGTGGAGAGTTTCGTCGATTTGGATTTGATCGCGAAATCCGGCAAGAAATTCGCGATTGACTCAATGTATGGGTGCGGGCGGATGATTATCTCCGATGTGTTCACGCGCATCGGCGTGGAGCATGTACAGATCCGCGGCAACATCGATCCGCTGTTTCCGGGCATCAATCCGGAACCCATCGAGCCGCACATCCGGGCGCTGGGTGAGGCGGCGCTGGCCAACCACTGCGACGCGGGGCTGTGCACGGATGGCGATGCGGACCGAATTGGTGCTACGGATGAACACGGCGAGTTTGTCGATCCACACAAAATTTTCTCGGTGCTGCTGAGTTGGGTGTTGAGGCGGAAAGGATGGCCGGGCGCGGTGACGCGAGCGTTCAACACGACCAAGATGCTTGACCGGATCTGCAAGAAGTATGGACGGGAGCTGATTGAGCATGGAATTGGCTTCAAGTATGTTTGCGATCTGATGCTGGAGCGGGAGATCGTGATGGGCGGCGAGGAGTCGGGCGGCATCGGATTCCAGCGCCACTTGCCGGAACGCGACGGGCTGCTCAACGCACTGCTGCTGGCGAACGTTATGGCGGAAGAGGGCAAGACCCTGGGGCAGCTTGTCGCCGATCTCCAAGCGGAGTACGGCGAGCATCAATACGGGCGCGTCGACCTGCACATTTCGGACGACTTGAAGAATGCCACCATCGCGCGCGCCAAGGCGTTGAAGGTCGGCGATCGGGCGCTGGCGGGAATGGCGGTGTTGCGGCAGGAGAACCTGGACGGAGTAAAGTTCTTTTTGGACAATCCTGAAGCCGCCACCAAGCCAAATGCGGCCGAGACGTGGATCCTGTTCCGTGCCAGCGGGACCGAGCCGCTGCTGCGGATTTATACCGAGTCATGCTCTAAGGAATCGGTGGCGAAGCTGCTGGAAGCCGGCCACGGATTCGCGATGGGAAACTGAATTTTCAAGGAGAACAGATGTTCATTCATATCTTCGGATTCCGCTGGAAGAAGGAGGCGACCGTGGCCGATCAGGCGCGGGCAGCGAAGGAGATTCTTGCCTTTCGCGGCACAATTCCAGGGTTGATTGAGGCGCATGTTGGACCGAATCTATCGCCGCGCGGACAGGGTTACACGTTTGCAGGAATGATGAAGTTCACCGACAAGGCCGCTGCCGACGCATATTCGCAACACGCCGAACATCTGGCGCTGCTGCAATGGCTGGTGCCCTTGATTGATCCAGTTGAGCTGGATTTCGACGCTTAGGAACAAGGCGAATCTCGGACTCCTGACGAACTCCGGTTTGGTATCAGCTCGCCAGCAAATACAGAGCTCTGGCCCCCGCGAAAAAGCAGCCATTACCTCGAAAACTGCCCCGATAACGACCGTTTCGCGCTGAAGTCGGGACCTTCGTCAGGAGATGATGGCGACTTTGGCCCGCTTGCCCAGGCGGACTACGAGGCGGGCAGGGAGTTTGGCGGCTGTGATGGTGTTGCCGGGGACGGTTTCGTTATCGAGCTTGACGGCTTTCTCCGCGATCTTGCGGTTGGCTTCGGCGCCCGAGACGGCAAGGCCGAGGTGGACCAAAAGCTTGGGCAGCCGAATCAGCAAAGAACCTTGAGCGTCTGCCGGACCGGCGATATCGGCATAGGCTACGGCAACTTCTTCAAGGTCTTCGGCCGTCTCTTTCTGCTGGAACATGCGGGCCCAGTTTTCATCGGCGCTGACTGCGGCCTCTTCGCCGTGGAAACCGCCAACGATAATTCGGGCAAGACGCTTCTTCGCCTCCATCGGATGGACCTTGCCGGCAGCAACCTCCGCTTGAAGAGCGTCGACTTCGGACTGCTTCAAGTCCGTCAAGTAGACGAAGTACTTGAACATGAGCTCGTCAGAAATGCTCATGAGCTTGCCGTACATTTCGGCGGGAGGCTCATTGATGCCGATTGCGTTGCCAAGGGATTTGGACATCTTCTGTACGCCGTCAAGCCCTTCCAGAATCGGCGTCATGAGGACAATCTGCGGCTTCTGGCCGTAGTCGCGCTGGAGCTCGCGGCCCATCAGGAGGTTGAATTTCTGATCTGTGCCGCCAAGCTCGACATCGCTGTTCAAGGCGACGGAGTCGTAGCCCTGCGCCAGCGGATAGAGGAGTTCGTGAAGACGTATGTCCTGCTCGGCGCGGAAGCGGGTCAGGAACTCCTTCCGGTCAAGCATCTGGGAGAGCGTGACCTTGGCGGAGAGGCCGATCATCCCGGCATAACCGAGTTGATCGAGCCATTCGGAGTTGTAGCGAACCTCGGTAGTTTTTTCGTCGAGGATCCTGAAGACTTGCTGTTTGTAGGTAACCGCATTCTCGTCAATTTGAGCGCGCGTAAGCGCCTTGCGAGTAACGTTGCGTCCCGTGGGGTCGCCAATGAGCGCCGTGGAGTCACCGATCAGGAAGATGACCTGGTGGCCGAGCTGCTGGAAGTGGCGCAGCTTCCGCATGAGCACGGTGTGGCCGAGGTGGAGGTCGGGAGCGGTGGGATCGAAGCCGGCCTTGACGCGCAGCGGGCGGCCGGTCTTGAGGCTGTCTTCAAGGCGCTCGCGGAGGTCGGAGACCCGGATGATTTCAGAGGCCCCTTTTTTGAGGAGGTCCATCTGTTCGTCGACTGGTGGGAAGTGGGGCATGCCGTATCAAGTATAGAGTTCTCGGGGGGAGTGGGCCGCGGCGGAACTCAATCTGCATCTTAGCGTGGTTTATCGTCATCCATAGGCAAGGAGAATAGACCCTTATGCCTTCAGTTTTTGGTCGCGCAGTGCAGGTTCCCGCCGTGGGCGGCGCGTTCGAGGTTGTGCAACGAGAATTTCCCGAACCCGGTCCCGGGCAGGTGCGCATCCGCGTACAGGCGTGTGGAGTTTGTCATAGCGATTCCATCACGAAGTTCGGGCTTTTTCCCGGCATTGCCTATCCGCGGGTTCCCGGGCACGAAGTTGCGGGGGTGGTGGATGCGGTGGCTGCGGATGTGCCCTTGTTCAAGCCGGGTATGCGCGTGGGCCTGGGCTGGCACGGCGGGCATTGCAACTTTTGCGCACCGTGCCGGCGTGGCGATTTTGTTCTCTGTGAGAACGGGCAAATCTCCGGCATCACATTCGACGGCGGGTATGCCGATTACGTGGTGGCACCTGCGAATGCGCTGGCGTTGATTCCCGACGATCTGGCCGATGTGGATGCTGCTCCGCTGATGTGTGCGGGGGTAACGACGTACAACAGTTTGCGGAACAGCGGTGCGCGTCCTGGGGATACGGTGGCTGTTTTGGGGATCGGCGGGCTTGGGCACCTGGGCGTGCAGTTCGCGGCCAAGAGCGGATTCCGCACGGTTGCGATTGCGCGCGGGCAGGATAAGGCGCCGCTGGCGCGACAGCTCGGAGCGCATGTGTATATAGACAGCACCACGCAGAATCCGGCGGCGGAGTTGCTGAAGCTGGGCGGAGCGACGGTGATCCTCTCGACGTTGACGGATGCAAAGTCTCTTGGAGACGCGGTGAATGGACTCGGGCCGAACGGGAAGCTCATCGTCCTCGGTGTGCCTGACAAGCCGTTCCAGGTGAACGCCATTCCATTGATCATGGGCAAGCGGACTATTGCGGGGTGGTCTTCAGGGACGGGGATGGATTCAGAGGACACGCTGAAGTTCAGCGCGCTGACGAGTGTGAAGCCCATGATCGAGACCTATCCTCTGGAAAAAGCGGCGGAGGCGTTTGACCGCATGATGAGCGGTAAGGCACGGTTCCGGGTGGTGCTGACGATTGGCGGATGACCCAGGGTGCCTTAGACTGGGGGAATGGAAGAGTTCAGTCGGATACAGCGGCTGCCGGCGTATGTGTTCAACATTACCGGCGAGATGAAGGTGGCTGCGCGGCGGCGTGGCGAGGACATTATTGACTTCGGGATGGGGAATCCCGATGGGGCCACACCGAAGCATATTGTTGACAAGCTGGTGGAGGCGGCGCGGAAGCCGGCAACGCATCGCTACTCCGTGTCCCGCGGATTGCCGCGGCTGCGCAAAGCGATTACGAAGTGGTACAAGACTCGGTACAACGTCGACCTTGATCCGGAGACGGAAGCGATTGTGACCATCGGGTCGAAGGAGGGCATTGCGCATCTGTGCCTGGCTATTCTCGATTCGCGGGACACGGTGCTGGTACCAAATCCGAGTTACCCGATCCATATCTACGGGCCGGTCATCGCGGGCGCGCACGTGGTGAGCGTGCCAGTGCATGACCGCGAGCAATTTCTGGCTCAGCTTGAGGATCTGATTCCCCGGATGGTGCCGCGGCCTAAGGCGTTGATTGTAAATTTTCCTTCGAATCCGACCACGGAGTGCGTGGAGCTGCCGTTTCTGGCGCGGCTGGTAGAGCTGGCGCGGGAGTACGGATTCCACCTGATTCAGGATTTGGCGTACGCGGATATTGCGTTCGACGGGTACAAGCCGCCGAGCGTGCTGGAGGTCCCGGGTGCGAAAGATGTCGCGGTGGAGTTCTTCACGCTTTCAAAAAGCTACAACATGCCGGGATGGCGGGTCGGATTTATGGTGGGAAACCCGGTGCTGGTAAGTGCGCTGGCGCGGCTGAAAAGCTATTTCGACTACGGGACGTTTACGCCCATCCAGGTGGCGTCGATCCAAGCGCTGGAAGGTCCGCAGGAATGCGTGGCGGAGATCTGCGAGAACTATAGGCTGCGGCGCAACGTTCTGGTGGAGGGGCTGAACAAGGCGGGGTGGGACGTGGCACTGCCGAAGGCGACCATGTTTGTGTGGGCGCGGATTCCCGAGCCTTATCGGAACTTGGGGTCGCTGGAGTTCTCGAAGCTGCTCTTGACTGAGGCCAAGGTGGCGGTGTCGCCGGGAATTGGATTTGGCGATTACGGCGACGGGCACGTGCGGTTCGCACTGATCGAGAACGAAGAGCGGACACGGCAGGCGCTGCGGGGGATACGGCAGATGCTGGCAAAGACGGTAAGCTCCGTTTGCATCTGAGTCCCTGCAATCCACGCCAGTCTATCTGCACATCAGATTCCCGCCAGAAGTTCGCCCACGGTGGGCAGGGGCGGGCTGTTGCCGGTAACCTGGTGGATTCTCTTGAGAAGATCCTTGGGGTGCACGGGCTTTACGAGGAGTTCGAAGTTGTGACCTTCGGCGCGAGCATCCGCCAGTATCTGCTGATCTGAGGATTGCCCGGAACAAATGAGGATTTTGCAACTCGGATGCAACTGCTGCATCCGGATGCCAAGATCGATGCCTGACATCCCAGGCATGAGCAAGTCAGAGATGAGTAGATCGGGGGCCTCCGCCTGTGCGGCTTGCAAGACGTCAAGCGGATGGGTGAACGCGATGGCGTCAAATCCCGAATGACGCAGGATCGTTGCGAGGCTCGAAGCAATCATGTGCTCGTCATCTACGATGAAAACGCGCGGCTGTCCGGTCCGATGGGGCATGAACGTTCCTTCTTGTTGCAAACGAATGTATTCAAGAACAGTCTCCTGAAAACATTAGATGCGAAGGTTGTGTCTGGCCTCGCGCTGCAACCGGTGAAATTCGAATTTATGTATGAAATCGAATACCCGGGAAGCCCGATTGAGCGGCTGCTACAGGGTGATCAAGGATTACCTCTACAATTACCTGGAGTTTGAAGCGGCAAACGGGGTGGTGGAATAGGAGATTCCTTATCTCGAAAGGGCCCCCAAGGTTTTTCATACGCGATAATGGCTTTGCTACTCTAAGGAATGAGGGGCCTGTGCGATGAATATTGCTTCACCTTTTGTGGTTGTACCGGTGATCGTGGTGGTATTTCTTGTTTCGATTTTATTTTCGACAAGCACCAAGGAAGACGGGCACTCGGCGCACTGAGTAGCCTCACCTGTCCTGCGGGGCGAATGATCATTGCTCGATGATTCGCACCAATAGGACGGCCTGGCGCGGGACAGCGAGCGCGAGGTCGATCTTTCTTCCTTCGTGAACCGCCAGTGCGTGACCGGGCATTGTTTGCTCCAGAGCGGCGGCGCGTTGGAGTTCGCTTACCTCGTCCGCGCTGGGGTGAGCTGGACTTCCCATCTGCTGCCAGGCACGGTAAGCGTTGCTGTGGGTCTCGTCCATTCGGAATTCAGCGGCCATCACAGTTTTGGTTTTCAGCCCATCAACGCTAAGGTTGACTCGGGACGCCGGAGCCGGAAGATCGGCGTCGTGATAATTCCACACCAGAATATCGATTTCGCTGCCGCTGCGCGTGGCCACCGCGTTGACGTCAGGGGCGGCGGTCACGCCGTGCTCGACGATGTCAGCGAGAGGGAGGGCGCCGGTACTTTCAGCCCCAACCCAGTTCCCATCTCTTCGGCCGCCACTTAACATACCGAACATGCGGAAGACGTTC
>Ga0302140_10006450_pt1 | contig 14721 bp, 12 predicted proteins | sample I_Bog_E1_1_FD_202095 | JGI IMG/M metagenome (GOLD analysis project Ga0302140, IMG submission 202095) | Peat permafrost microbial communities from Stordalen Mire near Abisko, Sweden - I_Bog_E1_1 | ecosystem: Environmental > Terrestrial > Soil > Wetlands > Peat | place: Sweden: Abisko, Stordalen...
CATTACTAGAACAATTAAATGATTTGAGAAGGATTTGCTTCTCCGTATCAACAAGCGAGAAGAAAAAGCCGATATGTGTCCTGCGAAGCTATTCACATGATATACTAAAATAACCGATTTTCCGCCAGTCAACTCAAGAAATTGGGTTGTAAGTTAGAACAAACACATTACAATTGCAATGTAATGCACTAACAAACGTCCCAAGTAAGACAAGTTAAACTGCTTTGTTACCGCGCAGTGACAAGAGAGACTGCCCGTCCCTGGATGACGTTAAACTAGACCCGTCCCGTAAAGCTTGACGTTAACTGCGAAAGCCTATAAACAATGCCTCGCGCTTGTACCATCCCCCCTGGCTCCTCGAGGAGCCAGGGGCAAAGGTTTTGTTGGCGATATCAATTTTTTTGGTGATGGCTCTATGCATATTTTTATACAATGTGATTCTCCTTTTTTTTTAATTACATGCTAATCCTACTCTGTGTTGAATTGAGGTTCTAAGTCACTACAATCCAGTCCCGGTCGACTCATCTTCTTTGGCTGTCTTTCGTTTTATACGCGGTCCAAATTTGTAGAAGACGTACGGCACCGGCCTCACTACCAGAGAGATACACCCCAAATGCAACTTGTCATGCTAGCTCTTCATGGTTTGATGTGATGCCATATGGATTCTCTTCTATATACATCTCTCACAACATCTATGGTATCTCCTGGAATACTACCCTAACGCCAGCTAGCAAGTCCCTGCATGCTATGCCCAAACTCCACAAATGCTTAGATACCGATACTTTATCTCTGCTTATCATGTTCGTGAACAACATCTATCAATGTCCCCACTTGGCCCTCAGCGTCTTGTTCTCTGTGACCATCTCTCCCACCTCTCTCCCAATCATCCCCTTTGCTACTGAGCCGAGGTTGAACGCATCCCAAAATAGATACTCTTCTGGCTCTTTACATACTAGCATCCCGTTCAGATCGATCAGGCCGTCGGTGTCATCGCTCTCCGCTTCGCGCACACAAGGTTGGTATACGCTTTCGAAGGGGCTTTCGCCTTTGCCATTTCCATGGGCATCAGATAGTCCTTCATCTTCGAGTTGGTGCTCGACTATGATATCCAAAAGTAGCTTGGGCAGGTCGTAGTAAAATACATCTTTCTGAATGGGTGGTGCCGGTTCTGCGGCTTCAGAACGTTCGTAATTGTTGCGGGCATCTTCGTGGGCTTCGCCTTCGCTTTGCTCGAATTCGGGAAGTGGAGGAGCAGGTGTAGTTACCACCCATTGAGCGACTTGATTCTCCATCATGTTATTCCAGCGTTCGGTCAGGTAGACGGCGTTCTTTTGTTGCTCCGCTACGCTGCTTGGCGCTGGGGCGTGAGGTCTCAAGGCGATCCAGCCTGGAAGGAGTGTGGGATCGAAGAGCCTGGGGAGGATGACGCGGAACGAGGGTGTTTGAGACGTCTCCGTGCCATCTACAGCATCCGTTAAGTAGAGGTTAGTAACGAAATAGTTGTACAGGATATCAAGTTGTTTGAAAATCTCCCTGATGGAGCTATCGGTGCCATTCTGCGCGATGGGAAAGTCCATCCTGGAGAAATCGTAGACGTCCCAGAAGCCGAATGAAACAACGAATATCGTTTCCGTTGGTCGTTCTTTCGGAGGTTGCAGGGCTATGTATGAATCGATTTGAGTAGCTAGGTCGGGAAGAAGTGATATTTGAGCAATCTCTAAAGGAATGGTGTATTTGGATTTCGTCAGCAGATCCTCGTGTATCGCATTCGATGTCATGGCGCCAGTAGCGGGAAAAGCCGGCCTACAAGATCGAATTAGCATACAAAGATTGCTGAACTGCAAAAAAGAGCTTGGTAGTTGTGAAGAGATGCGCCCAAGTCATATGCTTCCCCCGTGGGGACCCCAAGCTCTGACATATACTAGTAGACAGGAATTTAATATGGAAATAAGCTTACCATGCTTCGATAGGCTGAGATGCGGCGAAGTTGAGACGAGAGGTGCAATTTATCTGCGATCGTTAGTCAACACATCAATAAAGGAATGCGTCAGAGCCTTATCATACCTCTTCGCACAAATAATCGGCCCAGCTCTTCCCTTTTCCTTCCTGCCCACCCTCGTGGATATCATCAACCCACGAGTCACCAAAAATCACCAGTCTCGTTCCCTCCCCACCCAGATCCTCCTCTGCCTCTTCATAGCTCGCGCTCCAATGCCATAACGAGCCATCGATCGACGTGCCGAGCGCTATCTCCTGTAGTCGGGTGCTCACTTTCGAAGTGGGGAGGAGAAGGATGATGGAAACAATCGATAGCAGCGTCAACACAATCGACGCCCCGAGGCGCTTCCTCAGTACGGGCATCGAACCGTCCCCTTCAAACATCTAAGAGGCCTCGATGATGTTTGGGCCAAGCCAAGGCTGTCCCAAGGGGAGTTGTAGCCTTGTGTCTCCGTCCGGGTCGCGATATTGAATGCCAAGACTTTGGCTGCTGGTCAGCCAGTGGGAATGGCGGGATAAATTCGCCACGGCTGCTGCCAAGGTGCTGAAGGTGACACACTCCGGGTTGGCTAATGAGGCTGTGATGGTGACATCCAGCCTTGCGCGAGTCCTGGAATGTCACTGCGATGCATGTATAGAAGAACGAAGGGAATGGTGGTGGTTATGAGAGAGAAAAAATGGCCGAGTGGAGAGGAGGTACGAAGAGACTTGGGGATGGCAGCGGGCGTCGTCAGCCCGTGATTTCACCAAAAGTGGCGCATGAGCACCTTACAGGGCTGTCGTTTTTGCACGGCTGGGGGCTGCATTTGACCACCACCACTCATCGAAGCAACCTCTCACTTGGTTTGTTTTTCCACAACCACCAAAAAATCGGCAGGAAATATCGGGCTGGACATATGTATCTAATTGTACTGAGTCTCTTTGGGAAGCAAGTCGTGATAAAGGAAAGCCGAGGTTTTCGGACGAAAAGGGGAGGTCCCTGATAAACCCCTGATGCAACCTATTGAAGCAAGAGGGCGAATCCACCCTCGTGTGGAGAAACTCACACGTCTAAGGGTTATAAGTAGAAACAGGAGAGGCGCGTTGATGCACTTGTGTGCAGTTTGATTCGTAGCTGTCGTCATCTCTGGGCTGGACGGGTGGAGAAGGACTAGGTTTTAGACGGTGAAACATTTCCCAGGCTAGATTAGGGGATCGTCAACACGAGCGTTTGAGGAATCCCTAGAAGCGTCGTCCAAACAAATTCTACCGTCAAAAGGAGATAATTTTATCACTGATATCATATTTGGATCGAACCCCAAGTTGCTACCCAAGGCTAACATCCTAGGTATCACAGTATCACGTACTGATGCTATAACACAAGGCTCTCTGTCGTCACACAGCAGAAAATTGTCCACAGAACGCCGTACCATGCAACGCCCAAGATGCAAAACCAGCCAGACCGTTTTATCTTTTCTTAGAAAATAGACCACCAGTTCGAGGTAATTTGGCGGGAGGTCCTCCCTCGTCGCTTTCTTCCTCCCCCTCTGAATCCTGGTCATCGTGATCCACTTCATCTTCATCGCCAGAATCCGCATCGGTCTCTTCAGCCTCGTCGTCTATTAAGTCATCCTCATCGCTGCTATCATCCTCCTCGTCCGAATCTGCAACAATGCCGTTCGCCAGGGGCATATCTTCTGACACTTCACTCTCATCGTCCGAGATGTCCTCCAGATTTCCATTGGCAGCGAGCCTTTTTGGCTTAGCTTCCTCTTCCTCCTCACTGTCCTGACCTTCCACATAGATCACCCCATCATCCTCTTCTCCTTCATCTAACCGTCTGCGCTGAATTTGCATACTCCTCCGCAGCTCAATCTGTGCTTCCAGCATATCCAGCTTCCCTTTCAGTGACAGAAGGCTTTGTAAACCCTTAGCCCGCTCGTCGATCACTTTATTCAACTCCGCAAGCTTCTTGATCAAATCGGGTTGCGTTGCCAGGTATCCTCCATGACTGACTAACGTCCATTGTACCCATACCATCAAGCTCCCTGCTCTCCCCGGCTTTCTATGTAATCGTTCCGCAAGCTTCTGTAATAAAGTGCCCGCGAGAGGGGACTCGAGACGTTGTATTGTAGCTCGGATGGTGTTGACATCGGGCGTGTGGAGGCAGGATTCGAGGAGTGACACGTCGTTGGTCTTGAGAGCTTGTGTAAGGACCGTTCCTAAAGATGCGCCGGAAGGAGGTTGTATTTGCGTGCCTCGAGGGTAAGACACTGCGCGTAATGAGGGGTCTTCAAAAGCCCCTGCCACGTCTATGGGTTCTGCTGCGTTCGCTCGCACAAGATCACCGAAGGATGGTTCGCCCGATTCTTCGGCCTCTTCTGGTAATAATGGCGAATCTGCTGGTGAGTCTGCTTCTTCCATCGCCACGTCTGCCTCGGCTGCAGACTCTTCGTCCGCGCTCTCTGCGTCTGAATCTTCCTCTGCGCCCTCGTCCCCACTACTCGAGTCGCTGGATATGCTGATCACTCCATTGTTGCTAGCTTTCGTCGCATTCCCGCCAGCTGATACCACAGTCTTTGACTCATCAAGGTTCCCTTTGCCCAAGACTTTTGCGCTCTGCTTGACTGCGGGCAGACCAAGCTTCTGAGGGAGCTTTCGTTTCGTCGACATTGTAGAATATGAAGGATCGAACACGGAATAGCTGTCCAGTTCCAGCTGAGCGCGGATCGTGTCGGCGAGTCGAGTGGCTGCTAGAAGCAGAACCTGATGGCTGGTTGATTTACTCGCTGCTGGACTCGAGCTCTTGCTCGTTTCCTTCCTTAGGTTCTCAGAACTTTTTTTTCTGATTGTGTCACGTGCGATCAAAATTAAGCTCAGCCATGGCTTTCATTGGGTGGCGCAATCGACAGGGTCCGTTAGCACATTTTCCCTCGGCTGGACCAAAAAGGGGCAGTATTTACCAACCTCCGTCATCAAGATTCCGGGCAAAGTCACGACTTCATCCACAACAGCCAAACTCGTTTGTATCTTGTAGGATGGTAGCATAGCAGAGATTACATAAGAATCGAGTAATTTTATCTTTGGAATATCTTGGTGCTGCATTGTAAATTACACAAACCAGTGTTTCTTGGTGAACTGATTGATGAATACCATTGTCTGGCTAACGGCGAGGTGCTCTATTCCAGAACCGATTCTCCAAACCCACCATTTGCGGTGTCTCCATCATCGTCTGGGCTGTGTGCTGACAATGATGATCTCAAAATACCAGCTTTAACGGGTCACATTGGGGAAGCTAATAGACAATGAACAACCTCACGGCAGCAACGACATTGTTGATCGCACTTCTTGAGTTCGGCCATGCACCAAACCAATATTTTCTGGTGTCTGAGCCAATAGCCCGTAGCTCGTCAAGGAAGCTTGGAGCGAAGACGAGAGAACTAGAGCTTACTGACTGAAAGAGTCGAAGGAGATCAGTCGTCTGACTTTGAGGAATCGCCTGGATCCTATCGACTCCATGGTGATGAGTTGATTTGGTCACCTCAAACGCTGGAAAAGACCATCCACTTGTTTCGACAGCTTTCTTCCCCCACGAGGTTCTATTTCCCCATAATGGGAGCACACTGGCTATCTTCGTCTACCACACAACCTCAACGCATTCCGACTCAACACCCGATACCAATGAGTAATAAGCAACTTTGAGATGCCAGTGTGTGAACAGGATCAAAGAAGGCCAAAAGTGCAGAGCAGGTTCGGATGAGATAGCGAGGTTCAGCAAGTGAAGACATCAAGCTTCGACGTATGAAAACTCACGTTCGAAGCTCGACTTCGGGCCTTCGTGAGATGAGTGAACTTGATCAAAGCAAGGATCTAGCTCGCATGAAGCTTCTTAGCAGCAGTTAGATTTATGAAATAGAAGAGGCCCATGTCTTTGGATAGATGGTGGTTGAAGGAAGGTTGGGCCCTCGGCAGGCTGGAGCTGCTGCACCTCTTCCAGGCCGGGACTGGTGGCCTCCCAGTGGCGGTCTAAGTAATATCATGAAAATTTGCGGAGGACGACGACGGCGGCTGATTGGCTACACTGGTTGACTCATCCTGGAAGGAGCGAGCGACATCATTGGAAGGGGCGACCGGGGTATGCATTAGCGCGGATTTGGCCTCGGCCGTCTTCTTCAAGAATAAATCGGCCGCCGTCCTCTTGAAAATATTTTGATCGCTGCGTGTCTTGTTTTATTCGCTGAGCCCCAGCACATGACCATATCGACAAAACACGCACCCAGCCCAGCCCCAGGCCACACCCACTTTCGACCACCACCACACATCTGCGCGCAATTCACTCTGCTTGATTTGCCGGCCACCGATCTTGGCCCGCCGCAGTGATTCTTGCGCTCCGACGCACAGCCCCTCGCCGTGGCTGTTGTCGCCGTTGCGTTGTTGGTATTTGTTCCGACCTCCCGCCTCGTGTATTTGGAGGGTCCCTTTCGCTAGTTGGCACCTTCAACCTCACCGACGCGCCTCTGCACCTTCACCATCACGCATCCATCTCAGTCGCGTTCGATTGGGACGGTCTGCTTCGCGCGCATTGGATCTCCATCGGCGGCCCATCTCTCTCGTTGATTTAGAGTCAGCGACGCGCTTCTAGACGTTGCGACAGGCCCAGGCGCACCACCTGCGGCCGTTTACCCGCGAGGCTCGCCTTTGCGACGAGGCTGCCACCTTAAAAGTCAACAACCCCCGCCACCCGCGCGCCCCCCACCTTGAGTCAGGCCCCGGGACATAAGTATCGGGCGTCGCATAACCTTTCGCAGGCCGGTAGACCATTTATCGCACTGCTCTGCTCGGTCTTGGCCTCGTAATTCCTGTCCTCGCTGCTCGCCGCCGGGTGCCGCGCTCTGTTTGTTGATGGCCGTCATGACATCTCAACATTCAGACGGTGTTGCATTCGATCAGAAGATCACGCCCGTTCCATCATCAGACAAGATGGCTTTGGATTTAGAAATCAACGGGTGAGTCTACCTCAATTTACCTTTTCCGTTGTTGCTTTCGTCTCCTTCCCTTCTTATTACTCTGTATACTTATTATGAATGAAAATATTGCAGAACCTCAAATCGAAATGAGACCAACCATGACATCACCTCGCCTGACCTCACCTTTGACAAAACCGTCGAGATTTCACCTCCAGCAGACCTGGAAGTGAATGGCGCATCCCAAAATGATTTCGCCTTTGAGTCGAACCATATTGCTGTGCCGGGCTCCATAGATGCTGCTGTCGACTCGCAAGCAACAAATATCTCCCCTGCTTCGGCTCAAAATTCTTCACAACTTCCCGACACAAACACAACATCAGAGGGTCCTCTCTCAACGTCACCCGTCGTCCAGCATCTTGATACTTCAAACCTACTCATCTCTGCTGAATCTGCGATCGACTCTGCAATTGACGAATTCGCCGCGACATCTTCGGTCCCACCCGTCATCGAGGCGCAAGAATCCGATCTACGAGATACAACCTCGTCTCTCGCCTTGGGACAACCGGTGGAGGAGCAAGCTGCAGAACAGCCAGCAGAAGAGCAGTCGCCCGATCTGAGCTTCGACAATCGGCCTGACGAGATTGCCACTATTGAGTCCGAACTCGGCGCAAACACTGAAGTGAATGACCTTCGGTTTGAGTCCCCTGTCGCGGCAAACGAACCATCTCTAGATGAGCCGGCTCCACCGCAATCAGAAACTGTTCTCAGCCTAAACCCGTCGATCCCATCCGAACCTACACCAGAGCCTCAAGTCGGACAAGAAGAAAGTATGGCTGCCGAGCCCAAGATCGAGCAAAAGGATACGGATATGGAGGATGCGCCAGGAACATTTGCGCAGCCGAAAATTACACATGAACGCGAAGATGATGATGAGCTGGAGCCATCTGCAAAGAGAACCAAGACCGAAGACGAAGACATGGCTTCTCTCCCACAAACTACTCAAAACGGCAATTCAACTCCTGTCAAGGTTGAGGGCTCCGAAATTACACCATTTCAACAGAAGGAGATCATCAAGATATTGAAGAATGGAGCTAGAACACATTCCGGCAAGAACTTTCGAGGTCCAGTCGCACAATTGTGGCCGAACTTCGCTGAGGCCTACAATGCTAAAATCTTGAACCAGATTGATCTCGCAGCAATGGAGAAGAAGCTGCGCGACGGAGTTTACCTTACCTTGCAAGCTATTAAGGACGATGTTCAACTGCTCTACGATAATGCTTTGCTTTTCAATGGCGAAGGACACGTGATCGAAATCGCAGCCAAGGCGGTTCGAGTTGCTCTCTTAGAAAAGCTGGACAACCTTCCCACCGAACCGGCGCCGATTCCAAAGAGAGAGAAAAAGTCAAAGAGATCAACTCCTGTCCCTGAGCCCGCCCCCGCTGTTGCTTCCGGATCAGCCTTGCGTGCACCAGCACGAAGACAGTCGAGAGGCGCCCATACCGCTCCAGCACCTGTAGCCGCTCCAGCCGCTCCCACATTTGCTCTGGACCCGACTACAAGCATGCCGTTAATTCGCCGGGATTCCACGAAGATCGAGGGCGGAAGACCGAAGCGCGAGATCCACCCCCCGAAGAACAAAGACTTGCCTTACACGGTACGACCGAAGAGCAAAAAGTACGCCACCGAGCTCAAGTTCTGCAAGGAAGTGCTTGTCGAAATCCAAAAGCCAAAGTACTACCAACTCACGACCCCATTTATGGTCCCTGTCGATCCGGTAGCCCTCAACATTCCAAACTACTTTACAATCATCAAGAAGCCAATGGACATCTCGACTGTTGCTAAGAAGCTTGAAGAAGGCAACTATTCCACTGCTCAGGAATTCGAGAAGGATTTCAGACAAATCATTTGGAACTGTTTGAAATTCAATCCTCCTGGAAATCCGGTTCATCTGATGGGCAAGCAGTTGGAGGAACTCTTTGATGGTCAATGGGCTAAGAAGGACGAATGGATTGCGGAGCACTCACCGGCACTTGCCAGTCCTGAGCGCACGCCAGAGTCTGAGGATGAGGAGAGCGAGGAAGAGGTGCCAGAAACAACGATGACAGCTGCTTCTCACGCTCGGATGCGACTCATTGAGGAGCAAGGAAAACTGATTGCCATGATGAGTGCCAAGAACAAGGAGCCCAGACTTATTGAAATGCAACAGCAACTGGTGGATGTCGTCCAGAGGCTCGTGAACGATGAGGAGGCAGCCCTCAAGACCAAAAAGGTCAAGAAAACCAAGGCGCCAAAGGCTGTCAAGAAAGCTGCTCCGGTGAAGAAAGCTGCCGCTCCAAAGAAAGGCAATTCGCAGAAGCAGAAATATATGGGCACTTTGGAGAAGGAAACAATCTCAGCCGGCCTTATGTCGCTTCCGGACGACGTATCAGGAACTGTTCTGGATATGATCAAGGCGGACCAGCCTGATGTTGATGTAAGCCCACCCTTTCAAAGCTGCGTGTCCTTTTCTAACATCAAACCAGGTCGGTGAGGACGGCACTCTTGAGCTTGACATCGATCTTATCAGCACCCCTACCCTCTGGAAGATCCACGGCTTAATCATGCAATATGCTCCCGAGGTTGAGGCAACAATCAAGAAGCAGATGCGGGATCGGGAAAGCCCTCGCGCTGTCTCCAAGCCGGCCCCCAAGAAGAAGAACAAGCCGATGAGTAAGTCTGAGCAAGAAAGCAAAATCCAGCAACTCCAAAAGACAGCGGCCGAATTTGAGAGACAGAGTTCTGGATCGCAAGAGCCTGTCATGCCCAGTATTACTTCCCCATTGATGGTTTGGTTATCAATTGCTAACAGTGGTGCAGCTGTCGAAGACTCGAGCGGTGATGAGTCCGATTCTGAAGAGGAATAGATTGCTCTCGGTATTTGGCCTCGACGATCGACATCTTGCCCATTCCCCCTTCCCGACTTGTATCATACACTTTCACAACGACACATCCAATGTACATTACATATTCGCATTTCGATATGCTTTCTTCGACACCCTTTTTCAACCCGTATCCGCCTGCAATAACTTGGTGGTGGATTAGAGGTTCTCTTTGCATTGATCGAGGGGTTTCATGCGCAAGACCAGGCGGGATGTGACACCACATCAGGAAAATTTGCGTTTATTGACGAGAGGAGAAAAAGTGCAATGCAAATGGCATGGGATACAAAGCTATTTTGCTTTTCCCCACAACTTTGCTGCTTGCATTGCATTACTGTGGGAATAGGAAGCGAAAAGCCAAATGTGTATGATAGAACCTCCAGAGTGGTATCGCGAGCGTGCAGCGAGAGGCGATATGGCTGCTGCTAAGGTTCGCCGATGCTGATAGTCTGCCAACGAGCAGTAGCATTGAAATAAGAAAAGAAATCAATTCCCCCAAAGCGCCTTCTTCAGCTGAATTGTGTTCCTTACTTCTCCAAGTGGAGCGTTTTCATCCTCATGTTTTGTAAGAGAACCATGTAGATGTTCGCATCCTGCTTTCTAATTAATATTACTCGAGCTTTCAACTCCGGCCACCGAGCCTTTCCTTGTCTCTTGATATCTTCTTGGCAGACGTTTCAATCTTACACTAATTCTCCTTTTGCTCTACAAAACTCGCTGTTTTCTAGCAGAGACTTCGCCGCCCCTTGTTGGAACGTTCTTTTCAAACAGATTCACGACTGTCCCCTTTCTCGCCTGCACCAATTTCGGACCCAAGAAGCTATCTTCTTAGGGCGACACATTTCTCGAAGTATGGGACACCCCTTTTGGTTCTCTGGTAGCGAAGTTAGCGCCGCCTTTGATGAGCTTGCGATACGGACTGGTAAGAACCCAGGCTTCCTATCATGGGATAGTGTATAAGTCAACTGCATCTTCAGCCCGGAAAGCAATTGGAAAGTCGACCGGCCAACAGCCTCTATATATGGCCTGGCTCACCAGCCATCCCCCAACTTCTGTCTCGTTATAACGAACACGATTACGACCTCAAGCCACCTCCACCAGAACCACATCCAAATCATTTGAATATATCAGAGAATTCTCTCCGCATCTCCAACAACACGTCTTCACGATGTTGGGCCGAAACGTGTTCAGCACGTCGAATCCCAATTTCTACACACTCCTGGGTGTAAGCACTTCCTGGTCTTGCACACTTCAACACTGACACTTGTTTTCAGGTCCCAGAAAACTGCCCACAAAAGGATCTGAGGAAGGCTTACCTAGAAGCAGCACTCCTCAAACATCCAGACAAGAACGGGAATACCGCCGAAGCCACTCGAGACTTTCAAATCTTTGGTCCCCTCGTCCCTACTGTGTATGCTTCAGTCGGCTGACCATTGTTCGCAGCTCTCAGATGCATATATAGTTCTTAATAACAGCTCCATGCGAGTAGAATACGATGAATGGCTTCGTGACGTCGAAGCAACGGTCAAAATTCCCGATAAATCCTCTCCCAATCCCGATGATTCCTCTTCCAATCCCGATGGTTCCTCTCCCAGACAGGAAGGCGGGTGCAAATGCTACTACTGCTCGATGCATGACAAATTTGACGATGAGCCTTCAGTCCATCGCATAGATCGTCATCTCCGCGAAGCGCGGTGGAAAGGCTGCCTGATCCCAAAGACGGATGAAGAGGTGCTAGCAACGTACGAGGAGCTGATGCAAGAGTACGAGGAACTCGAGGGGGAGTGCGCGAAAGCTAGCCTGCAGTATGAAATCGATATCCGCAATCGAAGTGAGCCGGATGATCCGAGGCCATACATCAAAGCCAGGGTCGTGTTCATGAGGGCCGAAGAGATAGAGAAGGATTTGGAACGTCTCAAGAACCCGACGAAGAATGTCGAGTGGATGGGTGAGCAGTATTGGATACCGAGCACAAAGTTTTGTCGCGCGACGAGTCCGAAGGAGATTGAGAGCGACCCCGACGAAATCATTATTGTAAGTCCTCTCCCGCTTTCTGTTCTTCCCGACCCAGTGAAGCCTAGGGTGCATGTTAGTCGATTCGTGCTTACTGAAGAGCAGGATCCCTGGGGAGATCAATTCTGGAACGAGTGGTTCTGGGAGGATTTTGCAGCTCGGGAGGCCAAGGCTGAGCAAAGGGCCTTAGTACATCAAACGCCTACCAACGATATGCTCGGCCTACAATGGACGCGCGCACCGAGGATGAACAAAACCAAAGCTAAGATTGAGAAGAGGAGGTTGATATCGGCACAGAAATCCGAGCAAGCTCAGAAAGTAATCCCGCCCTCGCGCTCAGAGTCTATAACCAAAAATGAAGCTCAGGCTGAGCTGAGGAAGTTGCCATTTGAACAGAGTGCCGAGGAAGCACAGCTACTTGTTGAAGAGCATTTACCTCGATGTAAATGTCGAGCATGTCGCAGTGGATAAGCTGCTGGTAATGAGGAGGGCTGAGAGAAAAAGATGATCAGTTGTGTTGTATGACCTGAGCCATTCCTTATTATAGAGCCAGGTCGTTTCTGCTTAATTCTTGCTCTGTTTGCGTACTTCAGCTCTCACTTTTCACTCAAGCCTTTCTTCTCACTTAAGTTTCTCTCGTTTATTATGGACGCAAAAAGCGGCCCCATCTTTCATTGCCCTCGGTCGTTGGGGAACATTCACCCCTATACCTTGGGAGGCTAAGACACAAATATTGTCAAATCAAGCGTCTCCTAGACTTTAGATAAATGTGCTATGTATGTACCACAGCTAGAAAGAACATTGGGCAAGAAGTCGTCGTATTATCTCTTAAGGTTTGGACATTTGGTGCCGCTTTTTGCGTTCACCTCGAGCCTCGTCGCCCGCCTTGTGCTTCCTCCCCTTTTCACACCAATGCTAAAATCCTCTTTTCCCAACCACGGTGAAAGCTCTTGATCAGTTGATTTGCATGTCCCGAATCAGTCCTCGTCATGATGTCATATCTGGAGTTTCGACTCTCGTCAGTAGCTTTTGGCTGAAGGTGAATTGAGAGTCCTGTTTGCGATGTTTGACTCTCGCTTCTCATTCACGCCTTTCCTCTCGCTTAAAGTATATAAAAGGTCCTCTCTTCGCTGGTCTTGGGCTTCCTCCTCTTTTCAACACCAAGGCAAAATCCTCTTCCCCAAACCACGACATACCAACAACCACAGTCAGCCTCTTCAGCTCATATGGAAAACGTGTTCGACGAGTTTGATGAGGTATTGATGAAGGACATACTCGCAATTTGTGGCGATACCGACGGCTCAAACTATCCTGGAAATTTGTCTTCGACAGCATCAACAGACATACTCTCACCTCACAACGCTGCCAATGCCGAAGAAGGCAGTGAACCATCAGCTTATCCTATCATGAGGCTACTGGCATCTTTCTCGGGCTCTCGTCAAGCACAGCAAGACACCAAAACCCTGTCATCGTTCACTTTGTTCCCCAAGCTGCCTTTTGAGGTTCGACTTATGATCTGGGGATTCGCCTGCCATCACACTCGGAATGTGGATATTTGGGCCAAAAGTATTCCAGACATTTATCTCAGAGAATGCGCGACTTTCAGATATGTCTCGTCGTGCCCGCCACCGGCCATCCTTGGGTCATCAAAAGAAGGCAGGACTGAAGGTCTTAAGCACTATGAGCTGGCATTTGGCTCTACCTTCAACCTTGCCTTCGACATCAAGATCACAGTCCCTCCACGCATCTACTTCAACTTCCAAGCTGATCGAGCTTGTCCCTTGGGCCAGTATGAGAGAGGAGCCTTTGACGACTTTTGCCTACGGGGTCTATCTCGAATAGCGATAAACACCAAGGAAATCTCCGTCAGCCTGACATTTTTGGACGGGCAAATTCTAGATCTCAATCCGTTCACACGGGGTTCACTCGAATGGATTGATAACGAATACGACGAAGTCCTCATATACGAGTCCATGGAGGAGCCGAAGTTTCCGCTTACTGTTGAGTTCGAAGATACCGGGCTGGACCGCACCGCTGGTGGAGAAGGCAGCAAGCTGGAAGGATTCAAGAGTCAGCTGAACTCAAGGAGGGATTGGATGATCAAGAAAGAAAGGCAGGCCAGCGTCAAAAAAGTCGAGGAAGAACATGAAAAAGCCGGCATCGAGTTTCCACAGAGCCTGCGAGAAGAGATGGAGGGCGCAGCAACGAATCGGCCTTTTATCAAGATCATGAAGCTGAAGGAGGCCTCTCCAGAAATACCTGTATGAAAGTTCTTCGCGTGGATGCTGCTGCAGAACGGTTCACGGGGCTTTGCTAATTTGCAAACTTTGACTTGGCTTCTTATTGCAGAAATGAATGCTCCAGCATGTTCGCAAGGATAGAACGAGCTTGTATTTAGCCGAATCAGGGTAACAAGAAGAGATTTAAAAGATCATCACCCAGAGAACAACGCATGGTCCACTAATGTGATGCATATGTAAATCTGTTGTATTCTGATGCCCGGCTATGAATTCCTCTCTTTAGATCTTTACAGCTACATTCCCTGAATACGTTTTACTCCTCATCTCTCTCTGCTTTCAGAAACATAAGAAAGGTAGCTACTTGATAGCATTATCTCTGTCGCCTGAAGGAACATCTTTTTGCTTTGTTGTCCTTTGCCTTAGCCAAGAGAGAATTTAGCTTGGCCTGTTTGGAATGAATTGTTTCTTCTTGAATTCCTGTACAGTACAACGCAAAACCTAGTGCTTCGTTCTCTTGGACGTGGCTTGATGATAAGGAAAGGGTGACGAGTTCTTACCAGAATTCATGGCGAAATGCTGGCTTTCAATGTACGATGACTTGAGAGA
>Ga0302140_10006451_pt1 | contig 14720 bp, 16 predicted proteins | sample I_Bog_E1_1_FD_202095 | JGI IMG/M metagenome (GOLD analysis project Ga0302140, IMG submission 202095) | Peat permafrost microbial communities from Stordalen Mire near Abisko, Sweden - I_Bog_E1_1 | ecosystem: Environmental > Terrestrial > Soil > Wetlands > Peat | place: Sweden: Abisko, Stordalen...
TAATTCGCCATTCTTGACAATCAGCGCATTCAGCAGCTTGTAAACCGGAATAGCCAGCTTCTTTGCTGTCTCAGGATCGGTCGTGGTTCTCAGACGATTGACCAAAGTCTTCAAGGCCCAGCATTTGGCCTGTAACTCCTCATCTAGCTCACCGGATTGCCACGCATCATCATCATCAGCTTTTGGTGTTCGTGTCTTCAAGAGGATCTGCTGAGTCGTAATGTCAAGAATCTCGTCATTTGAATCCTCAGTTGTCGTTGGATCAAGCAGCGTCAATTGACAGATTGTTGCCAATTTTGTCAAGAAATGAGCTCCTCCGTATTCCCAATCCTGCGTCGCATAATCCAGCAGATCCTTCGTATGCATCTCCTTTCGGTCCGTGGCAGCCATCAAGATGGAGACGGCATATTTAGCCGCCTTTGGTGGAGTGCCGTACTTGGCGAAGCTGAGAAGAGTGGAGACGAATTTCCGGTCCTTAGGAATCTTGTTCTCGGGGCTTTTGGCAAATGAGGCCAGAGCTTTCAACGTGTCCACACTTCCCGGCAGGTTCGGCTTCTTTTCTGAAGGCGCTTGCTCCTGAAGAGATTTGCAAAGCTCAGTAACACTTGCCTCAAAGATCAGCGGGTGCTTGTCCGAAATCTCCTGCATGACAATATGTGCCGTCGAGCCCAGATCCTTGTCATCGGTCCGAGCGAATTGCAAGATGACTGGTTGATGACTTCTGTTGTAGACGAGGTGGGCGGAACGGTAAATGATGGGAATCAACGTATCGAGAAGACCAGCAGGAGCACTAGGTGCAGACTGAATGCGCTTTTGAAACTCCTTGAAGGCTTTGTAAACGGTGTTGAAATCGCTGGCTGGGGCTATCATAAATCTCAAAAGCTGATAGCTTCGTCGATCATGAAGTTTGGCGTACTTGTGCAAATCATGAATGGCTCGTAATGGATCGGGAAGAAGGTCAGCAAGCCACTTGATCACTGAATCAAGCTTGTTCTTGATGCCCTGAGAGTCCTCTTCCATCACACCTCCATTGAAGTCTTCGCAGCGTTTCAATAATTGCTCCAACACAGCTGAGAAGGTTGGTTGTCGACCTTGCATGGCAAAGAAGGCTTTCCTAGACTTCTGGTCAAGGCATTTCACAACCAGGAGAATGCGCTCAGTTCGGATCTTGTCTGCATCAAAGGGTCCGTCTCCGTTGACTTGCGACTCGCCATTTGCTTTGCCCTTTGCCTTCGCAGGTGGATAGCTTAAGGGAATGAGTTGCTCGAACATGACATGATCCAAAAGAACATTGAGTTCTTTGTCGTTGGCATAAAATGCATCGAAGATCTTAGTTGGAATTGCACCGAGAGCGTCGTTGACTGCCTCATTTCCTGCTGCAATCTCACCTGCTGCAACACCCCAGATTCTTCCCAGAGTCGTCATTCCCTCAATTCTCACTGCATGTTTGCGATCTCGAGCTCGGTCCGCTAAACTGCAAAGCACCGAACCAGATTTGCTCACACCTCCGTTGGGAGCAAGCTTGGCAATAATGTCTCGGAAGCCGAATCCTCCAACTGCCTTGACAGCAGCAAGTCTAACTTTCTCGTCTGCATCATTCATCTTCTCTGCAAGGCCTTTCACCAAAGCACTCTCTTCGTGAGAACTTAAACCGATTCCACCACCTGAAGTCACCAGTATTCGGCCAATCGCTGTTGTCCATCCTGCTCGAATCACAGCTGATTTATCATTCTTTCTCCCCATAAAACTCTGGTAAACGCCGGGGTGAGTTTGCGCAAATGATTGCGGCGAGCTCGGTGTTGTCAGGATATTTTCGTTGGCAGGTGGTGGAGAATTGTCGTCAAGCTTTGCAGGTGGATAGGCCGCAGGATCCATAGCTGGAGGCGGCGGTGGCCCAGCGGCTCCAATGCCCGAAATAATATCCCCCAAGGTCTCCGTAGCTAGAAGTCGCAGTTGAATGTTCTCGGCAGACAATTCTGCTTCCAACTGAGGAATAACATTCTGCAAGACAGGCGCTGAGGCTCTCCATAACTCTCTGAGCAATTTGTGGGCTTTCCGAAGCTCAATCATGTCGGCCTCAGTAGGACCAGCTGGACCATCTTCATCATCCGAATCGGGGGCCGCATCACTCTTTCTCCGATGCCCATTCGTCTTTGTTGCATCACCAGAAACATCCATGATCACATCATTGAAGTATTGACTGATATATCGAGCCATCTTTTCCGGACACGCATTGCAGATCGTCTTAGCCATGTTGTATGCTTCTGGGAGTTCTTTCAACAAGAGAGTCGACTGCTTCTCGTCTGGCGCTTCTCCTTTCTTGCCACCTCCTGGAGTACTTGCTCGCAGGAATTGGGCAACAATAACGTCCACAGCTTCTGCTGGCAAACTCTGAGCTTCATCGACTAATGTAACAAGAATTTGTGTCATGTTGTACTGCACATCTCGGGAAATCTCCTCGCCCGTGGAAGACTTTGACGAACCAGAGATGGTATCGAAGAAATTTGTGAATAGATGTATGATCAATGGATCTGAATTTGGAATATCGCAGAGGAGAACGATGCTCTTGACTTCCGCGAGAGAGACCAAGACGTATTTATGTTGCGTATTATAGGCATGTGAGGGGTCGGAGAGGGCAGGTAATGTCGTGGTAATGAACAGAGTAAAGATGTCCTATCCTAGAGTTAGTTGCGAACATCCCAAGCTTTATTGGGCATACCTTGAGCTGTGTTGGAGTGAACGGCGCATCTGGAGCACAAATCTTCAATACATCCACTAGACAACAAGCTGTAAATGCGCGAACACCTTTGTCCTTGTGCCCGAGGAGGTTCTGCCCCGCAAGTTCTTTCGCGACGTTGGTCAACGAGTCCTTATCCGTTTCCTCCTGGTCCATCTCACGAAGCTCGGTGGCCAAAACGTCGAGTCGCCGTAGCAGCTCGCCCGTGGGAATCGGCTTGCCTGCGCGCCATGATAGAGGTTCATTGAAGACCAACCCCCCGAGCTTTGCCTCCTCGGGTTCGATGTCCGCACCGCGGCGCGGGGCCATTTTGAAGGGAGTACGCCAGTCGCGGAGCTGTAGGTACACGAAAGAGGATATCTGCGGTGGGAATTGGGCGTGTGGGCGTGCGTTTGTCGAGGATTGGGAGAGGTGTTGGGCGGAAAGTCGTTGGAGTAATCGCGTGTCGCACAAGCGCCGCCATTTTGGGACGCGTCTCCGAGAGCTCGATGCGAACACGCTAGGCGACGTCAACTTCCACGATTCACTATCAACTTCACTTAAATGTCTTCACAGTCACCGAGTCCAGAAAGAGGAGTGTTCTTCTCTGGTCATCCTGTCTTCAAAGCCAACTTCCACCAGGTTTGCTCTTCGCGTGTCATTTGACTGAGCAGACTCACTGCTTCGAAGAGTCTACCAGTAATGACTGGAATTTCTGCGTCAATTACTGATTCAACCTGCAATTTGATTCTCTTTCATGGCTGTGGCATTCTTGCTCAAAGCTGCTTCTCTTGATCGTCATTGAAAGCATCATAGCTGATGATTGTTGGCCCTCTCTCGAAACATAACCGCCAGTCATGGCTTCAAAGCATTCCTGACTCTTGAAAGGTACACCGCCCTTGCGAGATGTGGATCTGCTTTGCAACAGTGTCTTGGTAACCATAGCTGCTTTTGCCGTCTAAGAGAATGATGGTTCCTGTCGCCTTTCTTGTAATTTTTTTGGTCACGTGCTCCCTCTTTTGGCTGTGTTTGCCCTTTTACCTTCCTCAGCACCATGGACAGAATGAAAGCCATGAGCAAGAAACGTCAAATTTTCACGATAGTCTGCTTCCGAGAATGATCATAATTCTTGTCCGGTTCACCTTTGATTGCATGTTCCATGTGCAGTCATGACCGGACGAAAGAGGCTTGCAGCTTGTTGTGACTACGTGAATTATCCTTCAATGCCAGGTGTGATGTGTATTTGAAGGTCCTGAAAATCGGTGGCCGGGTGGCCTGGATTTTAGCTTCGTTGAATATTCACTTTGCGTTGTGTTCGATAAGATAGCCAGGTAAACAAACGCGAGAAAATTCCTCCCCTCCCAACCTTAACCAACGACCTCCACATACCAGCACGTTCAACTCTACATTACGCCCTCTCGTTGCTTTCACGTCCCTCGTTGCTTATTGCTCCCAATTAGCATATCTGATACCATTCGCTTCCTTCCAAGGCCTTGCCGCCAACCCCGACGCGTCGAGATTGCCATCACTGTCGCTACCTTTGGAGCTGATCCATTGTGGTCAAGAACATCTTCATCATCGCCATTTGCAGTTGCTAGCCATAAGATGAAGCTCTCGATCGCATTTGCTTCCTTGCTGGGGGTTTTGTTTGGTGTCGTTCAAGGGGCATTCGATCTCGATGGCAACATTGAGAATATCAGACAACGTGAAGGTATGAATCATGAACCGGGATTGAGAATCTTTGAGGCTGAAACTCTCTAGTCTCCACAACTACAACTTCTTTGATTCCCTTGGACCATCGCGGCATTGCATTTTCCCAATCCAGCACTGATGACTGTGATGAATCAATCACGCTTCTCCGATCTACTTCCTCTGGTAAAGGCATCGCAACCATTCTCAGCTCCACCGAAATCTATACCCACACTTCGCCTGTTCCATCATCTTCAACACCGGTCACTGCGAGTCTCACGACCTCCTGGGGACCTTATATCTACAGCCTGCCTTCAACGACTTCCACCAGTCAGGGCGCTGCGTCCTCCAGCAGCTCCTCTGAACTCCACACCTATCCTATCTCTTCAAGAACAACCTCGGCACAAGGCGTTGCAACTTCTCCCAGTTCAACCGAAGACTGTAGCAAGAGTTCTGTTCTTGCAAGCTCATCGACAGCACAAGGCGTTGCCACCTATTCAAGCTCTACCTCTCGCAGCGTTGAGACTTCCAGCTCTTCTTATGCTTCGTCGGAGTCACAAACCTTTGGTCCGAGTTCTACAGAGAGCTGCAGTGAAACAACTTCAGTAACCTTTGTCTCGTCACCGACCCATAGAGTTCATACAACCCTCAGTTCCCGCAAGCACTCTAGAAGCCGAAGTTCTACGACGCATTCTACCAAATCGACCACCCAAACCTCAAGCACCTCGACTGCGCAAGCTGCTGTTACCTCCAGCTCCTTCGCGAGCTACTCGCAGACCTCCACGCCCTTCATCTCAAGTACACAAGCCATTCCGATTGTTTCAAGCTCGACCGAGAATTGCACTGAGAACCCCATCTCACCCGCAACTTCATCGACCGCGCAAGGCATCGCCACATCTTCAACCTCCGTCACCAGCTACCTTGCATCATCTCCATCGAGAACGTCGCACGTAACTACGGCGTCTTCGATCTCTACTGAAATCTGCAACGAGACTTCTTTCTCAGTTTTTCCCACCTCTCAGAGCCTTGCAATCAGCACATCTTCTGCAGTCACTCACTACTCCACGGTCACGGTGACTGCTCAAAGTCTACCAACGATTCTCAGTGGAGGTACCTACACTTATTCGACGACTAGCGTTCAATCAACGGTTACTTCAACGGCCCAGGGCGTCGCTTCATCTTCAACTCCCTCTGAGAGCTGCAGCGAGACCCTCAATGTTCCTTCGTCTGAATATCAGACTAGCACACCATCAAGCACTTCGGCCAACGCAGGAGAATTCACCGTGTTGAGTTCCCAGTCATCCCCAGTCGCATTAGTGAATGTGTCCAATCTTCCACGCAGTACCGCCTCGGATCTCATCAGCCTTACCACGCCCAACATCCTGGCATCTGAAGGTGTAGGCCACGCCCCTCTCGTTGACGAAACTGACACTGCCTCAACAACTACCGAGAACATTCTCTCTACTTCAACAGTTCTTTCGAGCTCCACGGTTCTTGTCTTGACCACCGTCACAGTATCTCCGCCTCTTCCTCAGACTGTTGCTGCGCTTGCTACCCCAAGTCCCGCCGGAATGCTGTCAGAAAAGGTAACAGTGGGTATCACTTCCACATTTACGTCCATGTCGACAGTGGTCGAGCTCACCACGATTATTCTAACTCCGTAAGTACGTCCGCCGGTACTAAGATGTTCTTTCTAATTCACCGCAGGCAAAGCTCGATTGCTTCCACCGAGTCGCAGCCTCAAGTCCCTTCCACTGCTGCCTCCCAGGTCCCCTCGTTGACATCATCGCCTCCTACGGTCTTCACAACAGGGCCGGTCTGCAACGGAGACAACTGCCTCAACGAGCTCAACAGGTTCAACTCCAGCGCTATTCCATTCTGCCTCACCTACACTACCACAATCAACACGAACCCAGCAGCTATCCCAACCTATCTCGAGAATTGCAATCAATCCACACGATCCGTCAGCTCGGCATGCACCTGCCTGATATACAACAGCTCTCAAAGCCCGACGGCCTACCTGAGCACCGCATCACCTTCAACCACAACCAAGGTAGTGAAGAACGCAAGCCCGACGCTGACAGAAACAATCATAGTAAGCACTCCCGCTGGTATCGTCGTATTGAACGATACATCCTCATCTTCCCAAGGTCCTCCATCTGTCACTGTCCCTGGTGCTGCTGCATCTTCTCTGGGCAGTGCTCCGCCACTAAGCTCGTACACCGCTTCCTTCTCGACCTACAACACCGATACGACATTGCAAACCTTCCTCACGCCTGGCGCCAAGCCTCCCGTATCCTACACCACCCCCGAGAGCGCGAATACTGTCTCCTTGTCAACCACTGGCTTCGGACCGTCGCTTTCTTCAAACACAAGCGGAGGAAACGGTATTGTTCCACCTACGCCTATACTTCCTTGGATCGGATCTGGGCAGGTTTCCCCTCCCACGGGCACCGTTGCCCCTTTGGTGATTACTCCCGTGGGCAACATCACAACGAGCGGTTCTCAGGGTGTTTCTATTGGTGGAGTCAAGCAATTTGCCCTCTTCGTAGGCTTTTTGACTTGGGCGATGTTGACTTAGAAGTTGGATATCACTGAGGTTCTCGAGGGCGCCTTTGGGGTCTGATGGAAGCTGCTTCCGATTCTTCATGGCATTGCGAGAGGGGAGTTTGTCAAAGTCATGTTCTTGAATTTCCTATCACTCCCTCCTGCGCATGAAAAGCAGGAGTCATCGAAAGATGACGCAAGATACCACTTCACAATCTGCATTCTCACAACGCTGGTTTAGTCCTTTGGAAAAATAGCCGTCACGTTCCCTTCCTCTCATTTTCGATACTTCACCAACACCGTGTAGGGTAGATAAGATAATGCAGCCGCAAATGCAGTCCATTTATGATCTTCATTGAACTTGTGACGCCTGATCGCCTCTTTGGTAGGGGAGGCGATCCCGTTCCCATCCACCCAATCCTTCTAAGTACTAGTTGTGCAGTCCTCACAGGCAAGATGCAGAGTCCCGCTTCCCAGAGAGACGCCTGAACTATGATCCTAAACGCCAGCCCGTCGACGAAAGCGCCATCAAACCATCCTTTCCCATCCTCTATACCCACAAAGTCAAGAAGTCGCCCATCAGCCTTTCCCCGGCGGCCCAGGACTGGGCCTACCACCACCTTGCTCATCAGCTTTCCTCTTGGCCCCTGGAACGCCGTTCGCACTCAAAACACCCAGGCTCGCCACCCTCTTCCTCTCCTCCTTAGCACTATCCTCAGCCGCCCTCCTCTTCCACTCATCTCTAATCCCTTTCGCCGCAGCAATCAGATCCTTCTCCGTGACTCTGTCCGTGATACTCTCTATAACCGACTCCACAGTGCTTATGTGATTCGCCGTGCTTTTGTCATCCCTGAATCGCATGTACCTCCAACGTTTTTTTGAATCCATGTAGCATTCCACAATCCTGTCATTCAAAGGCTGATTTAATGATTTCAGCGACTCCCATTCCGAAAGCTCGAGGAACATGGTGCTGTACCATGGATCCTCCTTCCCGTCTCCTTGGTAGACATGTAAGTTGCAAATGGGAAGGGCGTCGTAGTCTGGATATGGCTCCGTTATGCCTTCCGCGCGGTCTTGCTCGTCAGGCTGAATGAGAGGGAAGTCGAGGCAGAGACGGAAATCTATCGAGTTCTCTGATTCGGGCTTCCATTTCAGGATGTTGTGATCTGTGCCGTGCTGGTAATCCGTCATTCTGCAGGTGAAGATCAAGCCATCGTTGCCGTGAGGGAGGCCCGGTAATATTTGACGAAACATCATCTCAACGGCGTAGGAGAACTGCATGCTCTTTAATTCGACGATGAAGTGCATGTATTGCTTCTCATCGGGGTACTGGTTCAGCAGCTGTTTGTAGGGATCGAATATTCGTTCTTTGAAATAGGCAAGCCGTTTGTCAAGCGTCCGATTCATCAGACTGTTTCCATCAAGGACCATGCAGTCGAAAACTAGATATTTGGGTTGTGTTCCACCGCCTGCCACCTTGTCTATTACGAGCTCTCCGTCGATGAGGGTATTGATGTGGAAGCCTTCAACGTCTCGCGGAACAGGAAAATGGAGCCCTCCTTTGGGTATAAACCAGTAATCATTTTTGCGATCGATCAGGTAGTGTATTTCTCCGCCTTGGTCGTCTTGTGTGAGGTAGAGCAGATATCGAAAGCCATCGGACTTCTCGCAGACATAGAAGCTTGGGATGTTAGCTTGGACGAACAAACAAGGACAGTACTCACTCCTGCTTTGTTAACTCTTCCAGATGCCTCCGCGCAAAGCTGACGGGTTGGGCGCCTGGAAATCCGACGTGCTTTCTGTCCAAAAGCGACGCGACTTCTGCGCGCATGTTGTAGAGAAGTTCCCCATCGATCTTGATTCCAGGCGTCTCGATCGAAGCTACTGGACCACTCATCTTTGCAGCTCGAGACGCAGGGACAACGCTGCACAGTTGTACAGTCGACGCGGGATGTGGCGTATTGATCACGGAGACCTCGTATTATCTCGAGGTGAAGGTCTGATTTGATGTTGGTTGCGCCGCTGTCTTCAGCGGCGGTTTTTCGTTTGCAGCGGAATGTTGGGTCTTGCGCACTGCGTCTTCACTTCGATCTGGGTCGTATCTTCGTCGTGGATCTGGCGCAGACATCTATTCAGTTCCAGCTGCAGGCTATGCAGCTTGAAACTCGGTCGCATCTGTCAACAGTTGGGGCGCATTGCTTCTGACCTTGAGAGTGAAGTTTAGAGTCAATCTTTTACCGCAAAAGTTCTCGTCACGTGCACTTGTTGACATCGGAAAGCTTGGCCTCACTTCCGCACCTTCTCTTCAAAGTTATCACCTTCCCATAACAGTCAAGGATCACTTTGGGGAAGGTTCTTGTGCCACCCCAGTGGTTTGCATTCCAATGATGTTACTGCTTACGACACGGGTGGGCTGCACTCCATCGACGAGCATCTGAGCACGCTTTCCTTTTCTGCCTACGTCCCAGGAACCCAGAACTCGACAACATTGCATACGAATTTCATTATGGAGTTCTGATGTTCAAAGTCATACATGCTTGTTGTTAGGAGCAGGACGCCAAGCAGCCGTATCACCCACCTAGCCACCTTGTCTTCGACGGTCGATAAGTGCCATCAGTGTCACACAACAACCGTCAAACCATGTACGCGATTACCGGCGTCGCAGCTGGGGTAGCTAGTATCGGTGGATTGCTTTATTTTTCTCTAATATCATGGACAGCAGCGCGAGCAAAAGCACGAGAACAGGGACGCCGCGAAGTCCTGAGTCAATTGGCCAAGTTCGGACCCAATCGAGTGCGGTCTATGTGCTTGGAAGTGGGCATCAGATTCATCGAACCAGCGGACAGTGAGCTCAACGCAGAGCGGGTTTTAGAGAACGAACTGAATGATGAGATTCGAGCTGCATTGGAGGCTGAATTGCGCAAAAGTATGAGAGGGGAAGTGGAGGGCGAGGTGCGGGCTTCTTTGAGGAGCGAAGTGGAAAGAAATGCGGGACTCATGGGACGGCTGATGAATGAAGCCAGGGAATCGGTATACAAGCATCTCAGGAAATCAACTGCAGTGAAGGAGGAAGCCAGGACGCAAATCAAGCGAGACATCAGGGCTGAATTGGCTAGATCTGGAAGAGACGTTGCATTGATTGCAGAGGCAATGTCAGAATTGCGATTGGAGACGAGAGAGGCTTTGAGAAACGAGATGAGATTCGAGGTTAAGAATCAGCTAAGAAAAGAATTGGAGCCCAAAATCGAGGAGGAATTGAGGAAAGAGAAGGGACAGGCTCAACTCGGGATTCATGGGGATGAGACAGGGAATTCTTGGACATCATATGCCGAAAAGACTGTTCCTGCAAGTACGAAGAGGCGGTAGTACATTGGATCGGAGTGCCATCCACGAGTTACCACCCACTCGATATCTGTCGACACAAACGCTATCACCGATCGTTAACAAGAATCCAATGGTCATTCCTATCCCACAAATCACCAAACCCCAACTGGCTTCCCCTCTTTATCACCAGATTCCAGCTTTTGAAGCTCGCGCCTGAGCACATCTGCTCTATACCTCCGCACTGCACGCTCAATCCTAGCCTTTCTTTCAGCATCATCTGTTACGGCTCTCCTTGCAGACCAAGAACCAGCCAATAGCCCAAGCTCTCCACCAATGAACAGACCACCAGCGGAGAAGAAAACATATGCCGCGAAATCTCCCACAGGTGATGGCCTCAACAGATTACTAAGATCCGGAAGCGCTTCTGTTTTACTATCAATCCCAAAAGCCGAAACCTTAACTGGGAGAGCTTACCTTCCCTCCCATCGGCAAACTTCACATGAGTGGGTTTCTCAATCGCTCTAAAGGCCTTGAAGTACTCTGTTCGCGCTCGTCTTACCCTGAGGGCAAGAAGTGCACCTAGTCCCAAGCCAACTAATGATCCAATTGCGGTATATGAACCAAATCTTCGAGACGCGTTGTTTAGAGCATCGCGATCGGATTGCTGGAGGTCATGGTTCATATGCTCCTCAGCCAATTGGGCGAGCTCATGGCTGGCATTCTTGCGAGAAAGGGCGAAAGAATCGATTGACATTTTGGGATGAGCTGCAAGTAGGAAGCCTCGATATCAACCTGGACGAAATGTAAACATTCTTATCCACGAAAGCCTTCGGAACGATGGGGTGAGGATGGTATGACGTCGACGCACGTTGATTAGTACGAAAGCACGTGATAGCAAACTCACATCTTGCCTCTTCAGGTTGCCGTAGACCGGGCCAGGAAAACTCTGGAAATTTGCCCGAGAAGACAAACCATGACACCATGAAACCAGGAATGGAAGTCGGCAAGGCCGAGTACCTTGCACGAAGTTCTCAGAAGTTTCCTCCGTTGTCTGATTCAGTTTATTGAGAAAGCTTCTTAAAGGACCTACAAGAAACATCTATCGTGTCGGTTCTCAAGTCTTTGGAGCATTGCAAACACTGTGGATCAGGAACAGCTGCTGTCAAAGAAGTGTCTTCAGCCTTATGGAATTGACAGCTGATTTTAGTCTCCTGCCAAGAGGGCCCCAGGAAACTACCACGTCAAACGTCCCACTTCGAGCAAAGTTCTCGAGCACGCAATATGCTCCAAAGATTCTGAATATTAAATTTGGAAATTCCTTGCTTTCACATACTTCTCATTTAATACTTCCTTTCGACCTTTCTACTCCTTCCTCACTTGTTGCAAGGCAATGATAATTCTCCCTCCTCGTACCCTTCTTTACACGCCGCACCATTGTCATGGCGTCTCGTTCGAACTCCGATGATGTCCACGTGATCAACCATGCACAAGACAAAGACCTCGAAGACGCTCCCTTAGAGCCAGCCTACCCCACCAATGGCCATCCACCGATCGTCGCCGATAAACTTGCTAGAAAGCTTACCGCGAGGCAAGTCCAAATGATTGCCATCGGCGGGACAATTGGGACAGGGCTTTTCTTGGGAACTGGGAAGTCTCTTGCTACAGGTGGACCAGACTCGATGCTCATCGCCTATGCCATCGTCGGCGGCATAGTAATGCTCACCATGCTCGCTCTGGGAGAAATGGCTGCATTTGTACCTATTGCGGGATCATTTTGCACGTTTGCAGGTAGATATGTGGATGATGGGCTGGGCTTCGCACTGACTTGGAATTATTGGTTCAATGACGCCACATCTACGGCTGCTGATCTGGTGGCTCTGCAGCTAGTGTTTGCGTATTGGGATACGAATATGCCGGGGTGGGGATTAAGCTTGATTTTCTGGGTTCTGTTGATCTTGGCGAACATTATCACGGTGAAAGCTTACGGTGAAGTGTGACTACCGTTTTCCCGAGGTGGATCGAGGCTAATATGAACAGCTTGAATACTGGTTGAGCTTGCTCAAAGTCATCACTATCTCTGTCAGTTTCCATCAATCTCGATCGCTTGTTATGGATACTAACGTCGTCAGATATTCATCATCCTAGGAGTTGCGGTCAATTGCGGCGGCAACACTCAGCACCAGTACCTTGGAGCTCATAACTGGTATATTGGAGAAGCGCCGTTCGTCGGAGGCATAGGAGGCTTCGCTTCAGTCTTCGTCTCTGCATCCTTCGCATGTAAGCTTCCGAACCAACTCTCTCGAACTAAACTCACTCTTCTTAGACGGCGGCACAGAATCCATCGCCATCACCGCCGGCGAGACCAAGAACCCCACTAAGAACCTCCCGCGCGTAGTGAAGAATGTATTCTGGCGCATCCTTCTCTTCTACATCCTCTCCGTGCTCCTCATCGGCCTGAATGTACCATACAATTACCCCAATCTCTCGACAAAGGGATCCTCCACATCGCCATTCACAATCGTATTCCAAATGGCCGGCGCAAAAGCCGCAGGTTCATTCATCAACGCTGTGATCCTCACCTCCGTCATAAGCGCCGGCAACCACGCTCTTTTCGCGGGTACTCGACTTCTCTACTCACTTTCAGTCGACAAACACGCGCCCCAAGTGTTCGGGAAACTGAACAGGAACAAAGTCCCCTGGGTCGCCGTGCTAGCCACTTCTCTCATTAGCGGCCTCTGTTTCGGCGCCTCGTTCATCGGCGCAGGACAACTCTGGAGCTGGCTCCAGCAACTCGTCGGCGTCTCGAATCAGCTGGCCTGGATCGCTATCGGCGTGACCTCGATCAGATTCCGCGGCGCTCTTGCAGTGCAGAACAAAACGCACCTCCTTTCTTTCAAGAACTGGACGTATCCTTGGGGTCCATGGCTGAGTGTTGTGTTGAATATTGTGCTCGTTTTAGTGCAAGGGTGGAATAGCTTTAGTCCTAAGTTCCAGGCGGTCAATTTTGTGAGTTATTATATTGAGTTGCCGATTATGGCCATCATGTGGCTAGCTTGGAAGGCGTTGAAGAGGACGAAGGTGCCGAGTTATGCGGAGATGGATCTGGAGACTGATGTTTATGTTGTGAGTGAAGAGGATTTATTAGAGGCGGAGAGGGAGAAGAGTGCGAGAGGGAGGGTGGAGAGTGTTTTGCGGTTGATATTTTGAATGTTTTCTTATTCGCACGCATAGTGATGTTTATTGCTTGAGATACCATGGTTCACAGTCAAAAGACTTCAATTCCAAGCTCGCGATGCAGGATGACTCGGAATCAAATCACGTGCTCCTCTTTAATGATGTGATCTAATTTAGTTCTACTGCACACTTCATTATATCCGGAGGCACAGCTTGAGATCTGTTTCCTCTATTGGATCACATATTGACTAAGTACTCACAAATTTCACAAGCAATTGGCCTTCCTATACGCGTATACGACCCCACACTTTTCTGCCTGGAGATCATTCTCCACCTCCCTAAATGGGACCGGCGAATCTAAAAATTCCAAGCACACCTTATCTTTTGAAGGCAACCGCATGACTCTGCAACTTCGATGTCGCTCTCGCTGCCTAGAATCCGAGCTCGCAGCAGCTACCTTTCCCAAATCCTCAAGCCAGATTGGCCGCCTCGCTTTGTGAAACTGCCCGTTGAAGGGCGTTGTGCTTCAGCCTCGCTTCGGATACGGAGTTCAGAAGCCTTTTGGAGGACCTTGATAGCTAGACACGCCCTGCACGCTCTGCAAAGGACTTTCCAAGGCGAGATTATCCAGGCATCAACAAGTCTATATATGTTCCTCCTAGCTGCCTGAAAAGAATTCCTTGCATTATTCTCGCATGCAATGCAAAGTGCAGCCTATCGGGACAATTTGCAGCCTCCCGACGCCACTCGGCTCGCTCAGGGGTCGAAATAAGCTTCGCCGGAGATAAGATAGCGGGTCCAGCAGGCGTTTGATCGCTAAAAGCGCGTCGCGGCTGCCTGTGCACCTCACCGCTCATATTTACTTGCGTCCTGCAGGCACCGAGGCTTCGAGTGTTGTGTTGATCTTAAGCCTCACAGCAGGAGTGGTGTTGACGAGACGATGGCGGATCTGCTCACGTTTGGCAAGTACGCGGCGCCGGCGTTCGTGGTGGCGACCACGGTGCCGGTGGTGTGGAAGCTTGGGAAGCATTTGAGAAACCCGAGGCTGGTGAAGAGTGAGAGCTTGTATGAGGATCGGGATGGCAAGGCGAGCGAGGAGTCGATCAAGGCGTATTCGACGAAGAAGCAGTTCGTTGTTATCTTCGTTGGTGTGGGTATTGGGATCGCGGCTTCGTTCACGCTGCTTGTCAACACGTTCATCCAAGCCCAGGAATTCAATGAGCCGCCGCTGATATGGGTTACTTTTGGGTGCTGGGTAAGTCACAATCCC
>Ga0302140_10006452_pt1 | contig 14719 bp, 9 predicted proteins | sample I_Bog_E1_1_FD_202095 | JGI IMG/M metagenome (GOLD analysis project Ga0302140, IMG submission 202095) | Peat permafrost microbial communities from Stordalen Mire near Abisko, Sweden - I_Bog_E1_1 | ecosystem: Environmental > Terrestrial > Soil > Wetlands > Peat | place: Sweden: Abisko, Stordalen...
CTGGTTCCTCCACCACTTTTTCCGCTTCCGCAACCCACCAGCCACAACATGGCCAATCCAACCGCAACCATCCCTCTGCGCATACCCTTCTGTCCCCTCATTTTTTCCGGCGCAACCGTTTTTCCCCTAATCGGCATCGGCGATTCGGCATCGATAGCCAAGGCCTTGAAACCCACCGAGACCCGGCCTTCCCGGCCAGATATTTCGTGGACGAAATCCAACGGTTTTGTCCGACGAATGAGTGTACTCCCTCCAAACGGCGACGAGAAGTGACGACGTACACCCCCCAGGGCCGACGCATCTTAATTTCCCAGTAGATGCAGCAGGTATTCGTTGTCCCATCCTGCTTTGAGTCGCTTTCCTTTGATGCCGAGCTTACAGGTTTTGTCCTGTTTGAGCAGATTGAGGGCGATTCGGTTGAGCAGCGAGAAGTTCTGAGCGGCATTGCCGGCGCGTTTGCGATCCAGGTCTTCTCCGAAGCTGACATCCAGCGCCCAATGGAGCCTGTTTTCGATGCTCCAGTGCTGACGAATGGCTCGGTTCAGCCGCCCCGCGTCGGGCTTGAGGCTGGTAATGTAGTAGCGGATTTCCCTCTCGGTTTTGCCTGTTACCTTGTGGTAGCGTTCCGACTCGATGCGTACCAACCCCTGTAATGACGCCCACTCAGAGGCCTTTTCCAGCAGGCTAAGGTCTCCAATTACCGAGCAGCGGCGCTGCTCGACCCGACCGTGTCCGCAGTCGATTTCTTCCGCAGTTGCATCGGCTGCCAGCATCTGGAATGAGTCCTTGATCTCGGCCAGAAGATGGCCCTGATTCTCTTTCACTGCCAGGATGTAGTCCGCCTTTTTGTCGACGATGTTTGCGGCGATCGACCGCTGGCAACCCATCGCGTCGATAGTCACTACGGTCCCGCTCAACTCCAATGCGTCCAGCAGCCTGGGGATGGCGGTGATCTCGTTCGACTTGTCGTCCACCTTGCGTTGGGCCAACACCAGGTTGTTGGCGCTGGCCCAGGCAGAAACCATATGCACCAAGGTCTTTTTGCCAGCTTCTCGGGTCCCGCACAGGGCCTTGCCGTCGATAGCCACCACTTCGCCAGCCGTCAACTTGGCGATGGAAACCACCCAGTCCGAAAAGCTTCTCTCCATCTCGGCAGGGTCCAGCCCGGAGATCACCCGGTTGAATGTGTCATGGGAAGGAATGCCACCGGGCAGCTTCAGAAAACCCTTGAACCACGCGCGTTTGGCCTTGCCGTAGTCCTCAATCTCATTCCAGCTCCCGGCTCCGCTCAGTACCGCTGCGATGGCCATCAACAGGATCTCTTCAAGTAAATGCTCCCGCGTCCGCTCTACCCGGGGATCGCTCAACTCGGCGAAATACTTCAGGGGATTGTTCATTCCCCCATCTCACCCCTTGGCAACACTTCTTCATATAGCAATTAAGATGCGTCGGCCCTGCCCCTCTACTGCCATAAACTTCCCATTCCTATCCGGCTAGAGCATCTGCAGCAACCTTCTGCATGCTCACTGAATTCAGCTTTTGAATTGACTCCGTATCCAGCTTCAGTTTGGCCGCTTCAACCAGATCGGCCAGCTGCCTCTCGTTTGTCGCGCTGGCAATCGGAGCCGTAATTCCGGGTTGCGCCAGCAACCATGCCAGTGCCACGCGTGCAGGAGTCGATGCGTGGGCATGCGCCAATTCATCCAGTGCCTCAACCACAGCGAATCCCCAGTCATTCAGGTACTTTTGCACCATCGCTCCCCGCGCGGCCTTCTCGGCGTCCCCCTTGCTCCGATACTTGCCGGTCAAAAAGCCTGCAGCCAGCGAAAAGTATGGAATCACACCCACCTCGTACTTCTCCACCACTGGCAGAATATCCGATTCGTAGTTCTGTCGTTCCACCAGGTTGTAATGAGGCTGCAGGGAGACATAGCTTGCGAACCCATTTTTTCGGCTTGTCTCCAGCGCTTCCGCCAGACGAGCACCGCTGTAGTTAGACGCGCCGATATACCGGACCTTCCCTTCTTTCACGAGTTCGTTGAATGCACCCAGCGTTTCTTCCAGCGGCGTCTCCGAGTCATCCTTATGAGCCTGATAAACGTCGATGTAGTCGGTATGCAATCGCTGCAGCGACTCCTCAACCGCCTGTCGAATATAGGCCGCCTTCAATCCTTTTTTGTTTTCCCCCATTTCCATACCGACCTTCGTCGCCAGAATCACGTCCCTGCGCTTCCCGGTCTTCGCAAACCACTTGCCGATAATCGTCTCCGACTCGCCGCCCTTGTTCCCTGGAACCCAACGCGAGTACACATCGGCAGTATCCACAAAGTTCAGTCCGGCATCGAGCGCAGCGTCCAATTGCCGAAACGCCTCCGTCTCCGACAGCGTCCAGCCGTAGACGTTTCCACCCAAACAAATTACTGGCACTTCAGGCCCGGCAAATCCAAGCTTCCGCTTTTCCATCGATAAGTCTCCTCCCTTCATTAGAGGTGGGAAAACCGCAAATGGACGCATACAACCCAATCTTCCTTAATCCCGCAACCGGAAAAACGATTTTGGATCTAATCCTCTAATGATTGAGAGTGCGAGGTCGACAAGGAATCCCACATCGACCAGCCAAAAATGGAGAACATCGGCATGAGTTCCAAATATCGTATCGGAAGAGTAACTGCCATCATCGCCGGTGCCATCATCGCCGGAGCATCTTTGACAGCCGTACTTGCTCAGAGTGGCCCTCAAAACGTGGGGAGCGGCCATCGTGAAATCCTGTTGCAGACAACGCAATCCTGGAATGGCAAGCCTTACACACACTATCCCACGGGACAACCTCAACTGACAACGATCAAACTCACCATCGCACCTCATACCGCGTTGCCGTGGCATACTCATCCATTTCCAAATGTTGTCTATGTGCTATCTGGCTCCCTAACTCTGCACGACAAGGCCAGCGGAAAGACGCTGGTGGCTCATCAAGGGGAGGCCGTCGGGGAGTCCGTTGACGATGTACATCGGGGAGAGTCTGGCGACGAACCCACAGTACTGCTGATCACCTATGCTGGCAATCCGGGCGTCCCCACCTCAGTCCCCGCAAAGGGAGAGAAGGCGGAATACTGATGCGAATGTGTTTCAGTTCAATGCGCATGGCCTCGCGTCAGCGCCATTCATATGTAGCCACCGGTCCGCCACTCAGGAGTCGCAGCCACTAATGGTATATACGATTGGAATTTCTCCCTGGTCCGCCACAGTTCACTCCTCGGCTGTCATGCGGCATCAGATAAGCGCAGGGCCGGCACGAGAAGTTGGCGGATTTCCTAGAGAAGTTTATTTCTGAAATCGCTCGCTTAGAACTCACCTGGCATAAAAGCGCGTCCTCCATGCAAGTCGAGTCTTGCTAGGAAATTCTTGTTGTCGGTCACTCATAATTCAACGCGCACAAGGACTGGAGTAGGGCTGATTCCACACGATCAGCCCTTTGGCCACTTGGTTTAAGTTTAACCGCATTTTGCCCGCAAATAGCGCCCATTGGGCCGTTTCTGCCGGTTGTGCCGGTTCATAAGTACTGTGCCGTCTATTATTTGCGGTTCGAGACATTCCATGACATGGAAGAGGTCATCGGTTCGATCCCGATCAGGTCCACCAATCAATCTTTAGATTCAACTTGTAGGTTCAGGCTGCGAAGGATGCAGGTTGGCGCCGGAATTGTGCCTTGTCGTTCGTATGCGCTTTCAAGCCGGAGTGTGGACGCATCGAGCGCGCCCTAAGCGATGCGACAGCCGCGTCATTGTCGCTTCATATAACAGCGGCTGACCGGAATTCCGAGACAGCCGGGAAATTCCGGAATTTGCAAGTACCCTTCGGATTCATACAGGGCTATCGCCCCGGCGTTGTCGCATCCAGTCTCCAACACCGTCCAGCGAAATCCGCGACGATGCACTTCTTGTTCCAGGTGGCGCAGTATTTGGCGTGCTGCGCCGCGGCGCCTCTCGTCCGGCCGCACAAACATGCGCTTAATCTCCACGCACTCCGCGTCCACTGGCCTGAATCCACCGCACCCGATAGATTGGTTCCCTTGCTGCAGGATGACGAAATATCCGCCAGCTTTTTCAAACTCGATTTCGTCGATCCCACTTATCACGGACCCCGGATACAGTGCGGCGATCTCCGCATCCAACTGCTGCATCAATGCGCGGGCTTGTTCATCCTTTGGGCTTATCGCGAAAATTGCGCCGGCTGATGCCTGGTGGCCCAAAGCCGGAGCCAAAGTCGGCCCGTCCGCTGAATATGTGGAGTGAACATCATGCATGGTTGACGAGTCTATTATGCCTCCCAGCAAATCAGCAATCCTGAATTTTGAAACCTTCAGGAGCCAGGGGTCCCCGTAGAATTCGAGAACCCATTCTTCAGACTCTTTCGGATTCAAAGTCATCTCGCGTCGTGCATGGTTCTGTGTAAAGATGGGGCCAAGCCTGTAGCCTGGCGAGTCCGCACGGCCACTACCGAAAATTTCAGGACCACTCCGAGTGTGTTTCGTTCTTCCCAGGCGGAGGCAACCGAGGCGATAAACCGAAAGGAGCAGCGATGGTCGAATCCCTGGACGCTTGGTTGACCGCCCATGGCCTCTCGGAGTTCGAGGAAGTTTTTCGCCAGAACCAGGTAGACCTGAAAACGCTGCTCATCCTGACAGACTCGGATCTCAAGGAACTCGACCTCCCGTTTGGTCCGCGCAAGCGGATACTCAATGCGATCGCAGAATTAAAGAACCAAAATGGGGGGCGGCCCAGCTTCGATGCCCCTCCCAAGGCGCCCTCCCCTGGCGAGCGAAGGCAACTGACCGTCATGTTTTGCGATCTGGTGGGGTCAACAGCGCTCTCCACCATCCTCGATCCCGAAGAACTGAACTCACTCATCAAAATCTACCGGGGGACTTGCGGTGCTGTTGTCGCGCGTTATTCGGGACATGTGGCCCAGTATCTGGGGGACGGGATCCTGGCCTATTTCGGCTGGCCCATTGCTTACGAGGATTCCGCAGAACGCGCTGTACGGTCTGCTCTCGACATCATAGAGGCCGTCAAGGCCATGCCCTCCGCAAGGCCGCTTACTGTTCGCATCGGCCTGGCGACGGGTCCAGTAGTTGTGGGGGAAAATTCTCCGGACGGAAGCGGTGACGCCGGCCTGGCGGTGGGAGAAACACCGAACCTGGCTGCCCGCTTGCTTTCACTTGCCAACCCGAGTGAGATCGTGATCGCGTCTGCGACCCGGCGCCTTCTTGGCAACGCTTTCTCTTTAACCGATCTGGGACGGCACTCCCTCAAGGGTATTGAACAACCCGTGCAAGCGTGGCGCCTGGACGAAGCCCGCCGAGTGGAAGGCCGTTTCAAGGCCGCTCATGGCGGAGTTGAAATTGCACCGTTGATAGGACGCGAAGAAGAGGCTCTACTCCTCGAACACTGCTGGCAACGGACCCGCGATGGCTCCGGGCAGGTTGTGCAGATTGGTGGACAAGCGGGCATCGGCAAATCGCGCTTGATGCAGGATCTGCGGGATCGCATCACGGAGCCGCATACTGCATTGCACTACCAGTGCTCGCCCTATCATCTCAACTCACCGTTGCACCCCTTTATTGAGGAGCTTGAGGCGTCTGCGGGATTCACGCGCGAAGACACATCAGAGCAGCGGCTGGAGAAAATGGAGGCACTCCTCACTGAGCTGATCCCCCGCAAGGAGGATGCACTGCCACTGTTTGCAACATTGCTCTCTCTTCCAGCCGGGCGTTACCCGCCACTTCAGCTGTCGCCGCAGAAACAGAAAGAAGCAACACTGGAAGCTCTCACGGATCGAGTGCAGGCACTCGCAAGCCGCGGACCTGTGATCATAGCAATCGAGGACATTCACTGGATCGATCCCACCAGCCAGGATCTGCTTCAGCTACTGGTTCCGATTGTGAGTGGCCTTCCAGTACTGCTGGTCATGACTTACCGGCCCGAGTATCTGCCGCCATGGAATGGGACCCATGTGAAGACTGTCGCGCTGAATCGCCTCAGCCGCGAGCAAGGGGCCGTGTTGGTAGAGAGCGCAACGCGGGGCAAGACACTGCCGCCCGAAGTACTGGATGAAGTCCTTGCTCGCACCGATGGTATTCCGCTCTTTGTGGAGGAATTGACCCGGTCAGTCCTGGAATCGGGACTTCTGCGCGAAGCGGGCGATCACTACGAGCTTCAGGGACCGCTTTCGGCTCTCGCAATTCCAGTCTCCCTGCGCGACTCTTTGATGGCACGCCTTGATCGCCTGGGCACAGTAAAAGAGCTTGCACAGATGGGCGCATGCATCGGTCGAGAGTTTTCTTTTGAGTTGCTGCACCACATTTCGGCACTGCACACGGATGCTCTTTCCAGGGACTTGGAGACACTTGTCGAGGCCGGCCTCGTCTCACGAAGCGGTGCGCCGCCCGTCGCCGTCTATGTGTTCAAGCATGCTCTGGTTCAGGATGCGGCCTACGAATCGTTGCTAAAGAGCCGGCGCGGTGAGCTTCATTCAAGGATCGCGCATGTCCTGGAGAACGAATTCGCCGACCGAGTGGCCAACACACCGGAATGGCTCGCATACCACCACACACTGGCTGGACATCTCATGCAGGCGATCCCTCTATGGCAGACGGCGGGGACTTTGGCGGTCGCGCGTGTGGCACTGAAAGAAGCTGTTGCTCACTTCACCAAAGGACTGGGCTTGATCGAACAACTTGCGCCGTCTCAGGAGAGAGACAGCCTGGAGTTGGCAATCCGCGAGCCCCTCAATGCTGCGTGGACAGGATTGAGAGGATGGGCCGCTCCCGAGGTTGGCGTGAACGCGATGGCGATTCTACGCCTGGCCGAGAGTCGCGGAAATCAAAGAAATCTGTTTCTGGCGTTATGGTGGGTATGGACCAACACCATCACCCAAGGCCGTATCGCCGATTCCGAGCTATGGGCAGACCGCCTTCTCGCCGAAGGCGGCAAGGCAAGTGAAAGCGACCTGAAATGCTTCAGCCATCTGACTGCAATGGTCCAGTACATGATGAACGGCCGGTTCGCCGAGTCTCGGCAGCAGGCGGACCTGGCCCTGGCGCTTTACGATCCGAACAGCGCCGATGAGTGGATCCAGATGACAGGCCAGGATTTGCGTTCCTTTGTGGAAGAGTATGCCTGCCAGGTGATTTGGATCATGGGATATCCAGATCAAGCGGCGAGACTGAGCGACGAATGTGTAGTGCGAGCCCGTGCAGCAGGACACGCCTTCAATTTAGTTTCGGCGTTGACATTCGGCGCGTATGTTTTCGCATACAGGCGAGAGCCCATCCGCTTTCTTGACAGATTGGCCGAAGCCGACCAGTTGGCGCAAGAGCAGGGTTTGACTTTCATCCATGAAGTCGCTGTGCCACAAGCTCGAGGAATTGCCGCACTGCTGAATGATCGACCGCAAGAAGCTACTTCCCTTCTCCGGCAAGGGATTGAACGCTGGACGAAGAACGGTGGAAACGTGCGCATCCCCCTGATCAAATCGGCATTGGCGGTGGCAACTGAGTTGGAGGGCGATAAAAGCACAGCATTGCAACTGATTGACGAGTGTATTGCGCAGATCGAGCGTCCATCCGGGCAGGAACGTATTTGGTTATCCGAAGTATTGCGATGTAAAGGTTGGATATTGATGCGCGACGGCCGTGACCAAGAGGCGGAAGCAGTTCTGCGCGCATCCATCGAATGCGCACGTCAACAAAGGGCTCGGTCTTGGGAGCTGCGTAGTTCCACCACGCTTGCAACGCTTCTGGTGAGACAGGGCCAAAACGAAGCCGCGCGTCTCTTGCTCACTCCCATCTACGATTGGTTTACTGAAGGCGCAGAAACTCGAGATCTGGTCGAGGCCAAAGAATTACTCGAAAGCCTGCAGGCTAATAATTTCCACCTTCAGCAAAGCAGTTGACCTTACAGAACTACACTGTGTTATCGTCGTTTCGAACCGCCGATAGGAGAGCAAGATGACCACAAAGAAAGCATCCACTGCGAAACCGAAACCCAAATTGGATCCGGGCCTGCTGCGTGCGCATAAGGCATACGAAGCGGCGATCAATTCAAATGACACGGATCGCGTTATGGCAATGTACGACAAGGACGCTGAGATCCTGCAGCCGGATGGGCCGCTCGTAACTGGTCGCCGCAGCATTCGGAAATGGGTGAATGACTACTTTAAGGCCTACAAGACGCACTGGAAGAAGGTCCCGCTCAAAAATTTTGTGCTGGGCGAATATGGTTTCGATGAGGGTATGGATACCGCAGTGGATGTCCCGCGGAATGGCGGGAAGACCATAACCTGGGATTGCAAAGGCATCCTTGTTTACAAGCGGCAGAAAAATGGAGAGTGGCTGATCTTCCGCGACATCTGGAACAATAACACGCCACCAAAGCAGAGCTAGGAAGCTTAGTTTTCCATAAGGGTGATCGATCGGTGAGCGACAGCATACAATTCCTCCTTTCGGCTGATGAAATGCCGAAGTCCTGGTACAACCTACTGGCGGATTTCCCGGAGCAGATGCCTCCGCCTCTGCATCCCGGAACCCGTGAGCCCGTTACCCCCGACTTGATGCTGGCGCTCTTCCCCGAGGCTCTCGTAGCTCAGGAGATGAGTCCTGAGCGAACCATTGAAATCCCGCAGGAAGTTCGCGATGTTTACTCGCTGTATCGACCGACCCCCCTGCTGCGTGCTGTCCGACTTGAAAAGGCACTGCAGACGCCGGCGCACATTTACTACAAATACGAGGGAGTAAGCCCGGCCGGCAGCCACAAGCCCAACACTGCAATTCCGCAGGCTTTCTATAACAAAATTGCCGGAACCAAGCGGCTGGCTTCTGAAACGGGTGCGGGCCAGTGGGGATCTTCACTGGCATTTGCATGTTCCGTCTTCAACCTGGAATGCACCATCTACATGGTGAAGGTGAGCTTTGACCAAAAGCCCTACAGGAAGCTCCTTATCCAAACGTACGGCGCGACGGTACATGGCAGTCCAAGCACGCAAACGGAGTTTGGCCGCAAAGTCCTGGCCGATGATCCGAATAGCTCCGGAAGCCTGGGCATCGCCATCTCTGAAGCCATTGAAGACACAGTAAAAACACCAGGCACAAAGTACTCGCTTGGCAGTGTGCTGAACCATGTATGTTTGCATCAGTCCATCATCGGGCAGGAAACAATCAAACAGATGGAGATGGCCGGTGAATCTCCCGACATCGTCATCGGCTGCGCAGGTGGCGGAAGTAATTTTGCTGGTCTTGCGTTCCCCTTTATCGCGGGAAAAATCAAGTCAGGAAACAACTATCGCATCATCGCCGCTGAACCGGCGTCCTGCCCGTCTCTCACGCAGGGCGAACTCCGCTACGACTTCGGCGACACGGCGGGGATGACCCCGCTCATGATGATGCACACTCTCGGCAACGGGTTCATGCCACCGGTGATTCATGCCGGCGGTCTGCGCTACCACGGCATGTCGCCAATGGTGAGCCACTGCAAGAAGCTCGGCCTGATCGATGCGGTTGCAGTGCCGCAGATGAAGGTATTCAAGTCAGGAATCCAGTTTGCCCGAACGGAAGGCATCGTACCTGCCCCTGAATCTGCGCATGCGATCGCGGTCGCAATCGACGAGGCAATTCGTTGCCGGGAAGAAAATCGCAAACAGGTGATCGTCTTCAACCTGAGCGGCAATGGATTGCTCGATCTTGCAGCTTACGATAGCTATCTTTCCGGAAAGATGCATGAGACGGGCGAAGACTCCTGAAGGGTAGTATGTCTTCGCCAAAGCCTCAATGCCGCTCCAACCGCCCTCAGGCACCGCTCGAACTGTACGCATTCGAACCGCTGGGCACCCCATCCACTGCAGTTCGCTGCAACCGCAGCCACGCTTCAAGGCAGTAGTGCAACCAGCCGCGAATATAGTCGCATGCCGGCCGCCCGCGGTGAATCACTTCGTGATGACAGCCGCCGCCGCACAAGTAGCGCGCCCAGCAACTCCGGCATGGTTCCTGACGATGTACGTGACGCTCCGTGAGCCACTCGGCTTGCCGCTTTCGATCAATGCCCTCATTCAACGTGCCCATCGCGCCGGCTTCGTCCCCAACGAATCGATGACAGGCTGACAATTCGCCTTCAGCTGAGACACCCAGATAACCAGCGCCTGCACCGCAAGGGTACGGGCGATGCGTTCCGCGCTCTATCTCTCGCATGGCGTTGACCATGTTAGCGAATGGGTAGCGCTCCCGATTGAGTGTTCGCCGCTCGAATTCCCTACCGCAGTCGATCATTTCGCCCAGCATGATTTCAAGATCATTGCTCTGCATCTCGCCCAGACCACTCGGCGAGCTCAGCATCGGCGAAAATCCAACGCTGTGGAAACCCATCTCGATGAACTCGTCGAGCGCGCGCCGCAGCTCAAGGTTGGCGGGCGTAACGGTCACCCGCGCCGATACCTGCATGCGACGCTGCAAAGTAAGCAAGGGTCGAATTCGCTGAACGATCGCATCGAAGCTTCCGCTCCCGCTCTTGAAGGGTCGCAACAAGTTGTGTGCTTCCCGTGGCCCGTCCAAGCTAATGGTTACCGCGAAGCCGTGAGCTTCAAAGAATTCTGCGTCCGCCTCAGTCAGCAAAGTTCCGTTGGTAGTGATTGAGAAAGTGATTGGATTGCCGCGGCGTTCTGCCAATTGTGCCGCATACCGTGTGGCAGCGTATAGAACTGGCCGGTTGACCAACGGTTCGCCGCCGAGGAAAGCAAGGTTCAGCCGCGCCCCCTCGTCTGCGCCGTTCACCAGGAGTTCCACAGCTTTTGTGGCCTCTTCAAGGGGCATGCTCTTTGCCGCACCCCCGAATTCCCCCTGTTGCGCATAGCAATACGTGCAGCCCAGATTGCACTTCTGCGCGACTGCCAGCGAGAGAGCGTGAATCGCCGGCTGCGCGAGCGGAGCATCGTCGATAAGTGGACTTCCACCGAGACCAAGCTTTTCCAGCAGCGTTGTTATCCTGTGCTCGTCGCCGGTCATGACGGCCTCTTCGAAACGTCCGTAGAGATCCGAGCCCGCGGCGAAGAGCCGGCTGCCGTCGGCAACGAACAGGTTGCCGCCCTGAGCTGTTTCGATTAGATGGATCTGCGGAACGCGCGGCGCGGACGCCTGCATGTACCGCTTGGCCTCGGCGTTATTCACCAGTCACGCTCTGTAAGGACGAACCAATCGAATCGTGAGGGGGACCCTCGTGATAGTCTTTGCCGCCCACCTGGAACCTGAGCCAGTGTTCCCATTCCAGGAACAACTCGTCGTAAAGAACGAGTCGCGAATCCACGTAGTCATCCGGCACGTAAGCCCCCGTGCCATGCTCCTTCTGGAACCAGTTATCACCTTTGCTCAGGCCGTTGCCCGCCGGTTCTACGTTGACGTAATCCGGGCGTGCGGAGGCCCAGTAGTAGCATGAACACTCGCGATAGTCGTTCTGCCACGGAGAACAAAGCCCCTGCGTAAGCTCGCCGGCGCTGGCCAGGGCATTTGAAATCACAGCCGTATTCCCATCGAAGAACTTCCGAACTTCCATTTCAACTGTAATGAAGTTAGGCGGATCATCGCTCAAGGGCTGCTGAATGTCTTTTTGGTCTTCGGGGAGGTTCTTTGTGAAATCGCAAAGGACAGTCTTGCCTTGGTGACCGCTCAGAATATGTGCCAGCGCATTCGACCATTCCACGGCAGCCAGACCGTTCGGATTGAACTGGGTGGTTAAAGCGATTTCGCCATCCGGGTCCGAAGATGCCGGTCCCTTGATCGGTGTCGTCATCGGAAACTTCTTCTGCCTTTCGAGTGGCAGATTCTCTTGTTCCTTCAGCCGAACGCGCAACAGCCGCTGGCCAACCAGCGCCTTGATCTTCCGATCTTTGACGTCCGGATCCACCTCCATCACCAGGTTGTCGTACTCCCGCAGGACGATCCCTCTGAACATGCGCCGCCAGACTGCGCGAAAATCCACCTCCAGACCGGGACAGCAGTTGGCTACCGATGTGACGGGGCGCGAACTGATTGGATTGCCCAGGGCTTCGTAGCGAAGCTGAGCGGTCAGATTGAGCGCGGTTAAAGAATCCGGATCCGGCTCCTCGTGCGAGGATTGATTTCGAAACGGGGCCTCCTCGGCCACTTTGCGGATCGTATCTATTTGCCGGTAGGTTAGGGCTAGGTAATTGTTATCCGCGCCACACATCAGCGCGGGCATTTTTCTCCGTCCGCGGTCGGTAAAGTCGGCAACCTCATCGGGACGCCGCAACAGTTTCACAAACCACGGCGCAGCACCGCCGCGTAACGCTGCAAAAACCTGCTCATGCAGCGTCATAATTCCGAACGTGTCAACGGACCCTGGGGCCATCACGGGACGAATGGCGCGCTCTGTATCGGCTGCTTCTTCTTCCGGCATTGAATCCAGCGAAAGAGCGGGGCGCCCCTGAAAATTGTTGCCGTTCATAACCGCGACGTTCATAAACCGAACGGTTTCGTACGCCCGCCGGATAATGTCAATGGCGCGATTGCGCGTTTTTGCGAAGGGCTCGTTGGACGAAACTTTCGGTCCGTGGATCACCTGCTCAAGATCGTCGGCCAGGCTGCGAATGAACAGCGAATCGGGAACCACCGCCGGAGGCGCGGAGCAAATTCGCGCGGTTGCTGCAAGCGGTTCCGCTCCGTCCATCGTCAAACGCACTTCAACAAACCCGTCACATGCATCGTCCAGATAACCCCGGCTCACCGCGATGTTGTTATTCAGCCAGGAAGGAGCCGGAGGTTCAATTGCGTAGAGCGAAGGCGGTACGGTCTGGTTTGTGACTTTGTCAGGATTTTTACCGAAGCCGACCCAGTCTTTCGACGCTTTGTAGATCGCCCGTTCCAAGGGAATGGCCGGATCGGGTTTGCCCGTTTTGGGTCCGTAGATCAGCCCCTGCCCTGGCGTAAAACGAAGCCGGATCTCCCCGAAAACATTGTTCGGACGGATGAAGCGCACGTCCCCGAAATGGATGGAGCCCCCGCGCACAAAGTTATCTGAGGTCCCTTGTAAGGCGTGGCTATCATGATCAGAAAACCAGCCCGTATCCGCCGACACCATATCGTGGGGATCTCCCGTACGTCGCATCACCTTGCGGTTCGCGACAGACACCTTCCACTCGATCTGGCCCCCGAGTTTGGTCAGCAGGTCTTGATCGAGCGGCACCATTTTTTCAGACAAGACTTTGCCTTTGCTGACCTCTTTCGATACGAGGAACACTTCCAGAAACGGCGCCACTGGACGAATCTTCCCTCCGCTCTTGAATTCGATCGTGTGCGGAATGCCCTTACTCACGATCTCACCGGTCGTCTCGTCCACAGTCAGCGTTTCCGCGCAGACAATCCGCCGATAGCCCAACGGCTCGTCGGGATTATTTTCGATCGTGTAATTGTCCAGAGGTTCCTTTGCCGAGCCAAGCCGTCCGATGGCGAACGGAGGAAGAATACGCAACTCGCTGATCGTCATGCTCCATACCTCGCAGTGGAGTTCATTCCCGCCAGGATCTTGTCGATCCAAGTCTCGGCCTGCGCATCCAGGCTACCAAGCGTAGTGATGTACGCTTTCTGGTGGGCAGTCAATTGCGTTTTCAAAATTGCATCGCAGGCATCTCGCGAGGCACTCAGAATATCCCTGTGGAGGCACCAGCAATCGACGTCATTGACCGGTATTCGCAAATTCCACGGCATCTCAAACGGCGGACCGGCGGTTCGGCGTTGCCCGGCCGGAATTCCTGGTTTGGCATCCTTATCTCGCAAAGGCATCTGGAACAGCTTCTCGGACAAAGTCTTCAGTTGATACATTTCTCCGAAGACTCGATGCATCACCATTGCGCGCACATTGGGCACATCGGGTCGGGTCGAAGGTGCGAGTTGGTAGGTGTGCATCAGATACGTCAACAGCATCCGGTATCGCACGTTAAACAGAATGGCCCAGTTGCGCGTCTGTTCGTTGGAAATGTAGTTATCGCGATCGGGCAACTGGGGATTGGTGTGCGGGTTGGTCGCCGCGGGCGCTGCCGGGCTCCAACTCCCATCGCTGGTCTTTTTGAACTCCCGGTAGATCTTGATGAAGCGGCGGAAATGCGACCACTCTCCTCCCCCCGGTTTGTCATTGTCAGGGACCTCCGTTCCTTCGCCCTGCAAGCTGATCGCTTCGATCGCCGCCAGGGCATCCGTCCGGGTCGCAACTTGGAAAACCAGAACGTGCGAATCGAACTGCGCGGCGCGATCCACTTCTCTTGAGACCTTGACCAGATTGCCTTCGGGATCAAGCGGCCGCGGATCCGGCTTATAACCGCGTCCCCATTCATCCCACGAAGCCTGCGATAAATAGGTCTCAGGATGGAGGGCACTTTCTGGAATTCGACCCGCATCTTTCAACAAAGTCATGATCTCGCGATAGATCTCTGCCACCGGATGCACTGGCTTCGCATCCTTCTTCAGGTGTTTCTTCGCCAGCGCTTCGATCTCTTCCCTTTCCGGAAACGCTTCCGTTTCCGGCATCTCCGCATTGACGTAACAAGCTAGTGAACCGAGACTCAACGGCTCAATATCGAACCACTCAATGGCCCACGGAAATCTGTCGCGATCCAGACTAAAGCCGGCGCCCAAATAGGTGAGAACATTCTGCACCGTGAGCAG
>Ga0302140_10006453_pt1 | contig 14718 bp, 7 predicted proteins | sample I_Bog_E1_1_FD_202095 | JGI IMG/M metagenome (GOLD analysis project Ga0302140, IMG submission 202095) | Peat permafrost microbial communities from Stordalen Mire near Abisko, Sweden - I_Bog_E1_1 | ecosystem: Environmental > Terrestrial > Soil > Wetlands > Peat | place: Sweden: Abisko, Stordalen...
CTGACGATGCCAGGCCGGAAGGCGCCGCTGTTTTAGCACAACTCTGGGTGCCCCATCCTTGGCACGTCCTTTTTTTGTGCCAAGGGTGGGAAACCACGAACCAGGACACACCATAGATTGAGGAGAATTTCTTATGGCGCTGACCGAATCCACCATGCTCTCGCTCGGCACCATCGCACCCGACTTTGCGCTCGCCAGCGCCGTGACCGGCAAAACCGTCCGCCGCGACGACTTCCACGGACAGAAGGGACTGCTGGTCATGTTCATCTGCGCCCACTGTCCTTACGTCAAACACATTAATGAAGGCCTGGCCGCACTCGGCAAGGATTATGCTACACAGCACATCGGCGTCGTCGCCATCAGCAGCAACGATGTAAATACACATCCAGCTGACAGCCCCGCTGGACTCAAGCAGCAGGCTGAGACATTCGGCTTTGTTTTTCCCTATTTGTATGATGAAACGCAAGCCGTGGCACATGCTTACAAGGCCGCATGTACGCCTGACTTTTTCCTCTTCGATAACGACATGCAGCTTGTTTATCGCGGTCAGTTTGATTCCAGCCGTCCCGGCAACGGAGTTCCCGTCACCGGCGAAGACCTCCGCGCCGCCATCGACCTTGTACTTACGGGTAAAGATGTGCCAACAGACCAGCAACCATCCATCGGCTGCAACATTAAATGGAAGGGATAAAAAAGCAGCAAGCCAGCATACTGATCCGCTGCCTTGCTGCCTTTTACAGCACAACCCCTGGTCCCTGATCTCTGACCCCTGGTCTCTGATTACAGCGCCAGCCCCTTCAAATACTCGCGAAACTGCGGCCCGAGATCGGCCCGCTTCAACGCGAATTCCACCGTCGCCTGTAACATGCCAAACTTGTCACCTGCATCATATCGCTTGCCCTCAAAGGTGTAGCCGAAGACCTTTTCCTCTTTCAGCAGCGCTTTGATGCCGTCAGTGAGTTGTATCTCGCCTCCTGCGCCAGGCGTGGTCTGTTCTAATAACTCGAAGATGCGCGGAGTAAGCACATAGCGGCCAATGATGGCTTGTTTTGAAGGCGCATCCTCAAACTTCGGTTTCTCCACCATTCCGGTGCAGTTATAGATACGCCAGTTATCGGGGTTCTGAGAGCCAGCTAGCACTCCATAAGCGCTGATCGACGGCCCCTCGACGGTCTGCGCCGCCAGTACTGAACCGCCTTCTTCGTCGAATACATTCATCATCTGCTTGATGCACGGCACATCGGCGTCGATCACATCGTCGGGTAGCATCACGGCGAAAGGCTCATTTCCCACTAAGTCTCTAGCACACAGCACGGCATGCCCCAGCCCCAGTGGATCCTTTTGTCGCACATAACTGATCTGCGCCAATGCGGAGACGCCGCGCGATACCGCCAGCAGTTCGTGCTTACCCCGCCGCTCCAGGGTCGCATCCAGCTCAAAGCTATGGTCGAAGTGGTCTTCCATCGCGCCCTTGCCCCGGCCCGTGACGATAATGATGTGCTCGATCCCCGACGCGATCGCCTCTTCTACCCCGTATTGAATGATGGGCTTGTCCACAAGCGCCAGCATCTCTTTGGGAATGACCTTGGTGGCCGGCAAAAAACGTGTACCCAATCCCCCTGCCGGAAAAACTGCCTTGCGTACCTGTCCAGTCATTTCATCTTCCTCTTCATAATAGAACTCTTAGCTGGTGCTGAGTGTCGAGATCTCGTCTACCTCGGCGGGCGAAACCTGAGGATCTGCATCCCTACCTACAGTGCCGGCGACTTATCCCCCAGCAGTGCCTCCCGCACAATCTTGATCGGCGGAAAACCCTGTTTCAAGAAGTTATCGTGAAATTGTTCAAGCGAAAATGCTGCGCCTTGCTTCCTCTTCATGTCTTCGCGCAGTTTCATGATCTCCAGCTTGCCCAGTGTGTAGTAGAGATACGTTGGGTCGCTCGCGCCGCGCTTGGTCTCAACCAGTGCCGTTTCCTTCGACTGGTAGCCTTCCTTCTGAAAAAACGCCACAGCCTCATCGAAGCTCATCTTACCTGTGTGCATTTCGATGCCGACAATGAAGCGCGCGTTGCGCAATAGCGCATCCTGCAGTTGGCCGAGCCGCAGGAATTTGGACTCACGCTCATCCTTCGCGCCAGCTCCTGGCTGGCCATATCCTTCGTCCAGCATCATCTGCTCAGTGTAGTGTGCCCAACCCTCGATGTCGGTGTTTGCTCCCAGCAGCTTCCGCACACGGCTCGGCGCCTGCGGCAGCCAGAGAAATTGAATATAGTGTCCTGGATAAGCCTCATGGACCGCCGTGGAAATCACTGTGCCCACATTGAAGGAATGCATGTAGCCTTCAACCTCCGCGGGCTTCATCGAAGGGTCGGGCAGCGTCACATTGAAGTAGGCCTCGGTCGCATGGGACTCAAACGGGCCCGGTGTGTCCATGCTGGCAAAGGTCGTTGCCCGCATAAAGGGCGGTGTCTCTTCCACGATCGGCCGCACATCGGATGGAATGGTCACAATATGATGCGAGCGGATAAAACTGACCAGACCGTCGAAGGTAGCGCGGAAGGCGTCAAGAAGTTCATTGGGAGCGGGATGATTTGCACCTAACTCTTCGAGCACTGCGCCCGGCGTCTTGTCTGGTTCCAGCTCTTTGGCAACCTCATTGAAGTGTGCCTGATTCTTGCGCAGGTCCGCCCAGCCGATCTCCAGCAGCTTGTCTAGCGGAAGATCAACCATCTCGTCATATTGAAGCTTCTTTGAAAACGCATCCGCGCCAATGCGGAAGTCGCCGTTCGACTTTGCCAGCAGATCCGTCGTCAGCCAATTGAGATAACTCCTCAGCGCCTCAATCACAGCTGCATTCGTCTTCGTAAACTCAGCTTTCAGCGTTGGATCTTGTGCATCGGCAAAAGCCGTTGGTACGTCGTGCTCAAAGAAGCTCACAATATCCGGCAACTGCTCGATGGCGATTTCCGTGAAGACGCGCGGCGGATTGTTGAGATTCCTGCGCGCAGCCGCCAGCAGCGCCGGCATCTGCTTTTCGCGCGCAATGAGTGAGCGCAGCCGCTCGTCTGGCGAAGCAAACTTGCGCTCCATCAGCGTGAACGCTCCATTCGCGCAAGTGCTTGAATAGTTGTCCGCGTTTTTCTCCCAGGGGCGGATTGTCTCGAGGGTCAGCAACCTTCCACGAATGTTGGCAAGTACGATCTCGCGGTCACTTCGTGAGACAAAAGCGGCGGCAGAATCGTCCGGCCGGATCGCCTCGATGCGCTTCTCTAAGGTTTTCAAGTCGGCAACCTCTGCGTCGATATTCCTGCGCGAGTAATCTTCCAGTTGCGTGTCGAACTGATGGTATCCCACCAGCGTTCCCTGCGTTGGCTGGTAGCGCAGAAATACTTGATCCAAATACTCGTCCGAGACCTTGGCAACCTGCTGCTTCCAGGTCTCATCCGCAGCATGAGCAGTTATAGCCGAAGACATACAAACTCCAATCGCAAAAGCCGAAAGAAACTTCTTCATCATGCCTCTCTTGGTCGAGATAGACATCTCATGCTGTTACCGGCGCGGGCTCCAGTTTGCCAAGCACTTCGTGAATCTCAAGCAACACTTCATCGGGCCGTGTTGCAGCCAAAGGATACTTCAAGAGCCCCTGCGGCGTGAACTGAGCGCCCCGCTTGGCATTCCGCGCCACCAATCGCATCAAGTGCGCCGGATCCACCGCCGCATTCTCCATGAAGCGAATCTGCAGTTCGCCGCGCTTGCGATCGACCTGAGCAATACCCATCCGCTCGCATTCCAGACGTAACAACGCCGCCTCAAGCAGGAACACGGTCGCATCGGGTGGAGCGCCATACCGGTCATCCATCTCCGCGCGAACCTCGGCCAGCCCCGCCTCGCTGGTTGCGCCGGCAATCTTCTTATAGAGCCGCAGCCGCTGGTTCTCTTCAGGTACATAACTCTCGTCGATGCGCAGCGCGATGCCAAGATTGAGCTGCGTGGCAGGGCGCTCTTCGCTGCTCTCGCCCTTCATTTCCTTTACAGCTGCCTCCAGCATAGACGTATATAACTCGAAGCCCACCGCCTCGATATGCCCGCTCTGCTCACCGCCCAGCATGTTACCTGCTCCTCGTAATTCCAGGTCGAGTGCCGCAATCTTGAAGCCAGCGCCCAGGTCGCTGAACTCCTTCAGTGCCGCCAGTCGCCGGCGCGCAATTTCAGTCAACTCATTCTCAGCCGGAATCAGCAGATAGGCATAGGCACGCCGGTTCGAGCGACCCACCCTGCCACGCAACTGGTATAACTCGCTCAATCCATGTCGGTCCGCCCGGTTGATGAGCATGGTGTTGGCCAGCGGAATATCCAATCCATTTTCAATGATGGTTGTTGCCACCAGCACATCGTATTCATGCCGCATGAAAGCCAGCATGACCCTCTCAAGTTCCGTCTCGCCCATCTGCCCGTGGCCCACTGTAACCCGGGCGGCAGGCACAAGTTCCTGAATCCGCGCTGCTATGTCATAGATGGACTCCACGCGGTTATGCACAAAATAAACCTGCCCGCCGCGCTCCAATTCCACTTCGACAGCAGATCGCACAATCTTCTCGTCGAACTTGGCGACAACGGTCTGAATTGCCATGCGGTCTTTCGGCGGCGTTTCAATTACACTCATATCCCTTAGACCTACCAACGACATATGCAGCGTACGCGGAATCGGCGTGGCGCTCATGGCCAGCACATCGATTTCCTTGCGCATCTGCTTGAGGCGCTCCTTGTGCCGCACGCCGAATCGCTGCTCTTCATCCACCACCAGCAGGCCTAGATCCTGAAACTTGATGTCCTTCGACAGCAGCCGGTGCGTGCCGATCAGGATGTCAACTTTGCCGGCCTCTACGCGCTCGACAATGTCTTTCTGTTCTTTCGCTGTTCGGAAGCGCGAGATCATCTCAACGTTGATGGGAAACTGCGCAAACCGCTTCTTGAATGTCTCGAAATGCTGAAAGCTCAGAATCGTCGTGGGCGTCAGTACGGCCACTTGTTTGCCGTCCTGCACGGCCTTGAACGCAGCGCGCATCGCGACTTCGGTTTTTCCGTAACCGACGTCGCCGCAAAGCAGCCGGTCCATCGGCGTTGTCGATTCCATGTCGTATTTGATGGCCCGTATCGCGGATAGCTGGTCGTCTGTCTCGTTATAGTCGAAAGAATCCTCAAACTCGCGCTGAAACTCGTTATCCTTTGAGAAAGCCGTTCCCTGGGCAGTTGTCCGCTCGGCATATAACTTCAATAACTCACCGGCCATATCCTGCATGGCCTTGCGCACACGGGCCTTGGTCTTGGTCCACTGCTGCGAGCCCAGGCGGTGCAGCACCGGCGCGGGCCCTGTATCTGTCGAGCGGTACTTTTGAATCAGGTCCAGCCGGGTCAGGGGAACATATAGCTTGGCCTGCTCGGCAAACTCAAGAATCATGAATTCAACGGAAAGCCCGTCCTGGACGATCTCTTTTAGTCCTTGATATTGCGCAATCCCGTGCTCCACGTGGACCACGTAATCGCCCACACCCAGGTCGCGGAAATCGGAGACAAACGCAGCGGTCTTCGATCTTTTCGGCTCAGGGCGCGCCGCCACATCCGCATCGTCGGATAAGTCATTGGCGCCGAAGAGAACAAGATTTGAATCCAGAAAGCTAACGCCCGCGGAAATCTGCGTTCGCACGATCACGGGCACGCGCAAATCGCCGGCCAGATAACTCCCCTCATCCAGCACTGTTTCGCCAGGATGTGGATTCCGGCTGCCGAGCCTATAGGGAATCTGATATTCGCGCAGCATGGTGGCCAGCCGCTCCACATCGCCCTGATGCGGCGCAGCCAGCACAATCCTCGTCTCCACAGCCATCATGGTCCGCAACTGCTCGGTCAGCGCAGGAATCGATCCATGAAACCGGAGCGTTGGCCGCGTGTTCAGCTCAATCTCGCCCAGAGTATTGTCCTCGTCCAGCACATCGATCACGCCCAACTGATCCAGGTCGAGGCCCATGTGCGCGTCGAGCGAGGCCTGCAATATCTCAGGCCGCAGATAGATGTCCTCAGGCCCAATCAGCGACCCGATCCCCGACCTCTCGTGCCTCTGCTCGACCTTGTTCCACCAGCGATCGATCTGGTTGCGCACCATGGCCGGCTCGTCAATAAATAGAGCGCATTTGGGCAGCAGAGTGAGCAGCGACTTATCAGCTCCTGCCACTGCGGAGAAGAACTCCCACCCCGGAAAGACACTGACTCCGCCGGCAGCGGCCAGATCGGAAGCCATCTCCTCGTCCTCGCCATCCACCCGAGCGCGGTTCAGCCGCCCATGCACTGCGGCCAGGAGCCGCTCCGTCACCGGGGTCTCAGTCAGCGGCAGCAACTGGGCTTCATCGAGCCCGCTCTGCGAGCGCTGCGTTTCGGGATCAAATTTCCGGATGGTCTCGATCTCGTCGCCGAAGAACTCGATGCGGATCGGCCGGTCGGCCTCTGGCGAGTACACGTCGAGAATTCCACCCCGGCGCGTAAACTGTCCCGGCATCTCTACCAGGTCCATCTGTGTGTAACCCACAGCAGCCAGATGCCCGGTGAGCACCTCTACGTCCACCTCTTCGCCGCGCTTGAGCATCACTGCCAGCCCGGCATAGTAGTCGCGGCCAAAGAGCTTGAGAGCCGCTGCCTCAACAGGCGCAATCAAAATGGACACCGCTCCGGTCGCTAGCTTCCACAAGGCCGCCGCGCGCTGCTCTTGCACGTCGGGATGAGGAGATAGATTCTCAAAAGGAAGCACATCGTGGGCGGGAAGACGCACCACTTGCGCAGGGTCCACTGCGCCGGTGAGATCGCACCCGGCGCGCAACAGCGGTTCCAGCGCCTCGGCCGCCTTGTTGTCGGCTACCACCACAATCACAGGCTGACGCGCTGCCCGGGCCATCAAGGGAATGTAAAGGGAACGCGCCGTAGCAGTCAGGCCAGAGACACGTCTCCGCCCCGCACCGAGGCTCAGATGCCTTCGTACGCGCTCAAACCCGGAAGAGTGCTCCAGCTCCGCAAAAACCTCGCGGACAAACGGGAGAATCATGGACTTTCAGTTTAGCAGCGAAGACCGGCTCGCAAAAGGCGGCGCGTCCTGTGTGCGCGAGAGAGCTCTGTAGATAGATATACGTATTGCGAACCAGAAGAAACGGCCTCCGAAACAAGGCGAGCCGGGGCGCGCTATAATCGGCAAAACTTCGCCGAGTCCATCTTATGACCGAGAACAGCTCCAATCCTGACGCCATGGATTTGCCCGCAATGCCCGCTGCACCGCGCAGTGAGCGCGGCTTCTGGGCGCTGATCGTCACGCAGTTTCAAGGAGCCTTCAGCGATAACGTGTTGCGTTACCTGCTGCTTTCGATCATTGTCGGCATGGGTCTCGGCAAGGATCAGCGCGAGAGTTTCGTCTCGATGGCCACGCTGCTGTTCTCCGTTCCGTTCGTGCTCTTCAGCATGACCGGCGGCTGGCTGGCAGACCGATTTAGCAAGCGGCAAATCACGATCTGGACCAAAGGGATGGAGATTACCTCAATGCTGGTAGCCCTTGCGGGGCTGGCCACGCACAGGCTGCCAATTTCCCTCGCAGCGCTAACACTGGTAGCGACACAGGCGGCGCTCTTTGGACCCTCCAAATACGGATTACTGCCGGAGTTGCTGCCCGCGAAGCGTTTGTCATGGGGCAACGGTGTTATCGAATTGGGCACCTTCCTGGCGATCATTCTCGGTACCGTCTCCGGCACAGCATTGGCGGAGCATTTCCAGGGACGCGAAGTTTACGCTGGTTATCTTCTTCTGGCGCTCTCAGTGTGTGGACTCGCCACCAGCATCGGCATTGATCGAGTTCCCGTAGCCGCACCTGAAAAGAAATTTCGGATCAATTTCGTTGGCGATCTCTGGCATCAGATAACGCTGATGCGCCGCGACCCGCCGCTTTTTCTCGCTGTTGCCGGCAATACCTATTTCTGGTTTCTCGGCTCGCTGTTGTCGCTGACGGTCTTTGTTTATGGCCCGGATGTGCTGCACATCGGTCCCTCCAAAACCGGCTTGCTCAGCGCCGCAATGGCCATGGGCATCGGCCTGGGCAGTCTGGTCGCTGGATACGTGAGCGGCAACAAGATCGAGTACGGGTTAATCCCCCTCGGCTCGATCGGCATGATCGTCACCGGACTATTTCTCGGCGGCATGCATCACGGCATTGCCGGTTCCGCAGCGCTGCTCGCCATTTTGGGATTCTGGGCAGGTTTCTATGCCGTGCCGGTCAATGCGCTGATTCAGCATCGTCCCAAAGAAGAAGACAAGGGCGGCATCATCGCCGCGTCCAATCTACTTTCCTTTGTCGGAATCACGCTCTCCTCGGGCGTCTACTATGTCTTCACAAAGTACATTCACCTCGATCCACGCGGAGTGATCGTTGCCGCGTCCCTGATTACTGCTGCGGGCACCGTGTATGTGCTGATGCTTCTGCCGGAGTGGTTTGGGCGGTTGATCCTGTTCTTCCTGACCCATAGCATCTATCGTGTGAAAGTGCTGGGGCGTGATAACTTCCCTGAGAAGACGGGCGCGCTGCTGGTGTGCAATCACATGTCGTTTGTGGATGCTATGCTGCTGATTGCCTCAACCGACAGGCCGATTCGATTCCTGATGTACAAAGGCATCTATGAGAACAGGATCATCAAGCCTTTTGCCAGGATGATGAAGGCGATTCCGATCTCAAGCGAACAGCGGCCTCGCGACATGATTCGCTCATTGCGCATGGCCAGCGACGCACTGCGCGACGATGAGATTGTGTGCATCTTTGCCGAGGGGCAGATTACGCGCACCGGGCAATTGCTGCCGTTCCGCCGTGGCCTCGAACGCATCATGAAGGGCGTCGATGTGCCGATCATTCCAGTGAACCTGGACGGTGTGTGGGGCAGCATCTTCAGCTTTGAGCGAGGCCGCTTTTTGTGGAAGATGCCGCGGCGCATTCCGTATCCCGTGACAGTGAGCTTTGGAACACCCATGGCGCCCACATCGACGGCCATTCAGGTGCGCGCATCGGTGCAGGAGTTGCACGCGGAAGCATTCCAGCGGCGCAAGCGGCGCATGAAGACACTGGATCGCGCCTTCGTGCGCACGGCCCGGCTTCACCCGTTGCGCTTCATGATGGCCGACGGCAAGACTCCCACAGTCAGCTTTGCTTCGGCGCTGAGCAAGACCATGTATATTGCGCGCAGGCTGCGCAACCAGATCGGCGAGCAGCACATGGTCGGCATGCTGCTGCCTCCATCCGTCGGCGGAGCGCTGACCAACTACGCGCTCATGCTGCTGGGCCGCGTTCCCATCAATCTCAATTACACATCATCCAGCGAAGTCATCGCATCCTGCGCACAGCAGTGCGGCGTGGATGTGGTCATTACTTCAAAAGCTTTTGTCGAGCGGTTTCCCAATCTCGCAATCCCTGGCCGGACGCTCTTTCTCGAAGATGCATTGGCCGCTCCGCGTTTTGGCGAAAAGCTGGCGGCCCTGTGGCTGGCGTGGTTTGTGCCTTCCGCGCTGCTGCACTCGGCGCTCGGAACGAGTCGCGCTGAAGCTGCCTTGTCCCGCGTGCCCGGAACGGACGATCGCAATCTGGCCGCTATCGATCGCGTGGCCACGGTGATCTTTTCCAGCGGCAGCACCGGCGACCCCAAGGGCGTGATGCTCACGCACTTCAACATCATGTCCAACATTCAGCAGGTGTCGCAGGTCTTCATGCTCGGCGGGCGCGACAAGATTCTCGGCATTCTGCCATTCTTTCATTCCTTCGGGTTCATGGCTGCTCTGTGGATGCCCGCGGCGAACGGTGTGGGCGTGGTCTACCATCCCAACCCGCTCGACGCGAAGGTGATCGGCGAACTGGTTGAGCGATACAGAGTGACCTTCCTTATCGCTACGCCGACCTTTCTGCAAGCGTATATGCGGCGCTGTTCGCCAGAGAGCTTTGGCAGCCTGCAATATGTGCTGGTGGGTGCGGAAAAGCTGCCGGAGCGCGTCGCACTGGCATTCGAAGATACCTTTGGCATTCGCCCGCTGGAGGGTTACGGCTGCACCGAGTGTTCGCCCGTGGTGACGGTGAATGGGCGCGACTTCCGCGCGCCGGGCTTTCGCCAGGTGGGCGGACGGCGCGGCAAGATCGGGCATCCGCTGCCAGGCGTGACGGTGAAGGTGGTGGATCTCGACACCGGCGAGCCGGTTGCGCCGGGAACCGCGGGGATGCTGCTGGTGAAGGGGCCGAACGTTATGAAGGGCTATCTGGGCAAACCGGAAAAGACGGCGGAGGTGCTGCGCGACGGCTGGTACACGACCGGCGACGTGGCGCTGATGGAAGAGGATGGCTTTCTGACCATCACGGACCGGCTCTCGCGCTTCAGCAAGATCGGCGGCGAGATGGTGCCGCACATCAAGATTGAAGACAAGCTGCACGATCTTGCCGGCGTAACCGAACAGGTGTTTGCCGTGACGGCGCTGCCCGACGAAAAGAAGGGCGAGCGCATTGTGGTAATCACAACGCTGTCTGCGGAGAAGCTGGCGCCGGTGCTGGAGAAGCTGCCGCAGTGCGATCTGCCGGCGCTGTGGAAGCCGCGCGCGAATCAGTTCTTCCATGTGGATGCGTTGCCCATGCTGGGAACGGGGAAGATCGACCTGCGCGGGGTGAAGGCGGCTGCGGCGGCGCTGGCGCAACAAGCCGAAGTGTAGGCTGTCGCTACTCGATATTCTTGAGGTCGATTCCTAACTGCTGACACTTCTTGTAAAGATGGCTGCGTTCCAGGCCGAGCGCTTTGGCGGTTTGCGTAATGTGCCGGTTGTGCCGCTCCAGTTCCCTGAGTACCTCTGCGCGTTCAAAGGTCAGCACCCGCTCGGATAGTGCGCCAATCTCGGTGCTGGAGGCATGGACTGAAGCCGCAGTAGCTCCATGATTGGCGTGGGCGGCGGGCAGCGCAAGGTCGACGGCTTCGGCGTCGACCTCGGCTCCGGCCAGCAGCAGAAGCCGCTCCACGACGTTGCGCAGCTCGCGGATATTGCCCGGCCATGCATACTGCTTGAGCGCGGCAATGGCGGAGTCGGCAAAGGGAACGGGCTTCCAGCCATTTTGCGCGCTCACCTGGCGGGCAAAGTGATCGACCAACGCGGGCAGGTCTTCAATGCGCCGACGCAGTGGGGGCAGCTCGACGGGAAAGACAACGACGCGATGATAGAGATCGCGCCGGAAGCCGCCGGATTCAACTAACTGCTCGAGATTGCGGTGCGTGGCCACCACAACGCGCACATTCACGGTGGTGGGCTTGTCCGCGCCGATGCGCTCCACCTCGCCCTCTTCCAGCACGCGCAGCAGCTTAGCTTGCATGGCAGGCGGCATGTCGCCGATTTCGTCGAGAAAAAGCGTGCCGCGATGCGCCTGCTCGAATTTGCCTGTGTGGCGCTGCGCAGCGCCGGTGAAGGAACCTTTCTCATGCCCAAAGAGTTCGCTCTCAATCAGCTCGGAGGGAACGGCGGCACAGTTGAGCGTGACAAAAGGCCCAGTTGCCCGGTTGCTCTTCTCGTGCAATGTGCGTGCCACCAGTTCCTTGCCGGTGCCGGTCTCGCCGTAGATGCAGATGCGCGCTTCGCTGGCGGCCACGCGCTCAATCTGCGCCATCACACGGCGCATCGTTTCGCCGGTAAAGACCAGCGCGTGCTTGCCCACGCGGGTGCGTAGGTCCTCATTTTCGGTTTCAAGGCGGGTGAGCTTAAGGGCGTTCTCAACGGTGACCAATAGCTTCTCAGTGGAGAGCGGCTTCTCAAGAAAATCAAGCGCGCCCAGCCGCGTGGCACGCACTGCCATCTCAATGTGCGCCTGGCCGCTCATCATCACTACAGGCGCGGCCACGCCGGCGGTCTTCAGGTCCTCAAGCAGCAGCAGCCCATCGCGGCGGGGCATCACCACATCGCTGAGGATGAGGTCGAAGGGCTGTGTGCGGGCCAGTTCCAGCGCGCGGGCTGCGTTGTCGCAGACCACGGCCTCGTGGCCCGCGAGGCGGAAGGCGCGGGAGAGCGAAGCCAGCGTGTTGGCCTCGTCATCGACAATGAGAATCTTTGCTTTGGCGGTCATAATCTGGCCTCGCTCGCCTTTGGAAGGGTAATCACAAACGTAGCGCCACCGCCCACGCGGCTCTCCACAGTGATGGAGCCCCCGTGATCGGCAATCACCGATTGCACAATCGCCAGGCCCAGCCCAGTGCCATGCTGCTTGGTTGTATAGTACGGGGTAAACAGCCGTTCGCATTCTTCAGGTGTCAAGCCCTCGCCCGTATCGGCCACGCGCAGTTCCACTGTTTCACCCTTTGTTTGAGCGCTGAGAGTCAACGTGCCACCCTCTGGCATAGCGTCCATTGCATTGAGAATCAGGTTGCTCAGCGCGCGATGGAGCAACTCGGGGTCGGCATCGAGCGGCATAGGCTTTGTGGAGAGCTGCACGTCGAACTGAATCTTTGCATCTTTTGGGTCTGCACCAGAGCCCGCCGCTTCATAAAGGGAGCGTACGCGCTCGATTGCATCTCTGGCGTCGATCCGCTCCAACTCCGGCTTGGGCATCTTGCTGAAGTCGCTGAAGCGGGCAATGATGGTCTTCAAATTAGCGATCTCCATACCCAAGGTTTGCGTGCTCTCGCGGAAGACTTCGTCAAATTCATCCTCTGGAAGTTGGCGCGCCCGCACAAGGTTTTCGACTGTCAGTTGGAGGGGAAACAGAGGGTTCTTAAGTTCGTGGGCAAGGCGCCTGGCTAGTTCGCGCCAGGCGGCTACGCGCTCGGTTTGCACCAGGCGCTCACGCTGCCCCACAAGTTGGGCCGTCATGTGGTTGAAGCTTCGCGCCAGCACGCCCACCTCATCGCGGCCACGCTCTGGAACGCGCGCCTCCCATTTGCCGCTGGCCACTTGCTCGGCCGCACGCGCCAACTGCTCAATGGGCCGCGAGATGCGCGCCGCGATCCACAGGCTGCACATAATGGCGAACAGGATGCCACCAGCTGCAACCGTGTAGGCGATGGCGCGAATATGCTGCTGCGCCTGAACCATGCCGCTGCGCGAGATGGCGACGGTGAGCACGGCCAGCACGGTTCCATCGTCGCTCTTGAGGGGGATGGCGGTTGCGTTTACGCTGTCTTCACGGCGATCAGTGAGGTAAAGAATGGAACTCGTTTGCTGACCGTTCCGGCGGGCTGCGTCGATCAGGGTTTGATAGCGGGCCGCGTTAGAAACTTCGTCATTGATTCCTACCAAATGAGTGGGATTGAACGGGACGGGGCTCGACGCAGCCGCCGAAGGAGCTGCGTCCGTCACCGACACTTCTGGATTTTGATTCAGGCCGGCCTCACTGTAAAGGCTGATCTGCATTCCCGGCGCGACTGGAAGATCGGCCAGAAAGCTCTGGTCGAGACGTTTTCCGCCAACAAGCCGGACGTTTGGATCGGCGGCGGACTCGGAGCGCTGTGCGAGGCGCATTGCGAAAAGCCCCAGGGCCGAAGTCCCATCGGGAAGATCTTCTCGCTTGAGAAAGGTCGTCTGGGCCGCTGTGGCCGCGGGTTCCGGATAACCAAACCGCGCCGGCCACTGCGCAGAGCTGACGATCTTTCCATCGGGGCCGACGATCTCAAGAAAATCGAGCTGGGCATCCTGCGCCAGCATTTGCGCCTCGTTCAAATATGGAGACGCATCGCCGGTCTGGGCCAGCTCGAAGGCGATACTGCGCACGCGCTCGCTGGCAGCCATGCGATCCACTGCCGCGGCTACTTCGGTGGAACGGTGTTGGAACTCGCGTTGAAACTGGCTGACAAAGAGCGCGGTCTCTTCCTGGTCGCGCTGTTCAAAGACAAGGCGAATGCGCACCAGCACTGTCCATGCCACGGCAGCCACGGCGGCCGCCACGGTGAGCGAAAAGAGGAGCAGCAGTTTTTGGCGCAGGCTCATCGCTCATCCTTCATGGCGCGTCCTCAAGGGAAACATCGGCCAGCAAAGGCGCGCCGTCCTGGCTCAGGCGCAGATCGCGTATGCGCCCACCCACTGCATAGGCGCGGGGAAGATAGAGCAGCGGAATCAGCGTGTGGGTCTCAAGAAACTCGTGCTCCACGCGGAAGAGGCCGGCGGGAGTGCTCTCAAGCACGGGATTAGCAACGCCCACGCCACGCAGCAGCGACTCAAGTGCGGCCTGCGGCTGGTTCGATTCAAGAGTGAGCCTGAGCAGGACAAGGTCCGTGTGCTGCGGCTTTCCAGCGGGGGCCACTTGCACATTGAACCCAGCCTCACGCAGATTGAGCGCAATGCGCTGCGCCGCCAACTGCATCGCCGCGCCGCTCTCTGTGCTGAGTGTGAGCGCTGGGGGTGTTAGCCCGCCGCGCAGTTCGTGAGCCTTGTTCACGTCGCGTTCGGTTGAAAAGAGAAACGAGTAGCCGGTGAGCGCGGAGGGCAGCAGACTGGCAGTGATCTCGCCCTGCTTTTGAAAGATGACGTTCGAGAGAGCGCTGCGATCCACGGCCAGAGCGATGGCCGCGCGCAGATGAGGGTCGCCGAGAACGCCGCCGTCGGCAACCGCCAGCGCAAGCAACTCAACCGGCTGCGAGGCCTCTACGGTGAGGTGCTGCTCGCGGGCCTGCCGCAACTGCTCGGCTGGAATCTCGAC
>Ga0302140_10006455_pt1 | contig 14713 bp, 10 predicted proteins | sample I_Bog_E1_1_FD_202095 | JGI IMG/M metagenome (GOLD analysis project Ga0302140, IMG submission 202095) | Peat permafrost microbial communities from Stordalen Mire near Abisko, Sweden - I_Bog_E1_1 | ecosystem: Environmental > Terrestrial > Soil > Wetlands > Peat | place: Sweden: Abisko, Stordalen...
GAAAGACTACGAGATGCGAAAAGGCTTCACGAGAAAACCACAACCAGACGCCCCCACGACGCCGGTCAAGAACTACATCACGCCGAGCGGCCTCGAGCGCCTCAAAGATGAGCACCGGTTTCTGCTCACCAGGGAACGCCCGGCCGTGACGGAGGTGGTGGCGTGGGCTGCCAGTAACGGCGATCGCAGTGAAAACGCCGACTATCAGTACGGCAAGCGGCGGCTGCGGCAGATCGATGGTCGCATTCGCTTTCTCACCAAGCGAATCGAAGCCGCGGAAGTGGTGGACCCGGAAGCTCCCAGATCGAGACAGGAAAGATCGGGGCAGGAAAGATCGGGGCAGGAAAGATCGGGGCAGGCCAATTCAAAGGAAAAGCCGAGGGCATTCTTCGGAGCGACCGTGCGCTATGCCAATGCTGCGGGAGCAGAGCGAGTGGTGAGCATCGTGGGCACAGACGAAATTGACCTCAACCGCAACCACATCAGTTGGGTGTCCCCTCTGGGGCGCGCGTTGATGAAGTCGGCAGCGGGCGACAGCGTAGTCCTTCAGTTGCCTGGCGGTACAGAAAATCTAGACGTGCTGGAAGTGTGTTACCAGCGCCTCGAAGTGGAACCGTTCCGTGAACCACCTGGATCCCAGGCCTCGGCAAAGGGACTTCCTCGCCGACGCGAATCTGACGACGAAGAGACGAAACGGCACAGGCAGTGAAAAAGCGACGACCGTAATAGATGGCTATCGGCTTTTGGCCAGCGACAGGAGATTTGCTAAGTCTTCATAAACACGCTTCTGAGAAGTAGCCTCACTCCGTAAAAAATCACGGATCAGCGTCAACTTCCATAACTGTTTCCGGACCTGCCATCTGAAACGATCTAACATATTCGCTATGTGTTCGCCATCGGCGCGAATCTCTCATCAGGGTCTGCCATAATAATCTCGGGAACGACCCCAGTTGTCAAGAGTGTTACCTACTGGACTGGCAGCACTACCAATCCGCTGGGAGTGCTCACCGGCGTCACCTTCGGGTCCAGTGTTAGCGGGAACGACAGCGACAGCTTCACCTACGACTTCAACACGGGGCGTTTGAAAACCTACACCTTCTCAGTGAACGGGAAGAATGATGCTGGCACACTGACCTGGAGTGCAAACGGAACCTTGAGTCAGCTGGCGATCAACGATCAAATTCCTGGCACCTCTGACACCGAGACCTGTAATTATCTGTATGACGATGTGCGGCGTCTTTCCTCGGCGAACTGCGGTGCGCTCTGGACGCAAAACTTCACTTACGACGCCTTCGGCAACATCACCAAGACTGTCCCAAATGGCGATAACGGCTTGGCGTTCGGGCCCACCTATTCGACGTTCAACCAGTTCACGGCGCTGCCCGGCATTACGCCGGTTTACGACGCCAATGGCAACTTGCTCACAGACAATTTGAACACCTACACCTGGGACCCGAACTGGGGCACCTTGACCACTGCCAGCAACGGGTCAACAACGGTCACTGCGACCTACGACGCTCTGGGACGGATGGTTGAGAACAACGCAGGTGGCACGTACAACGAATTCATTTACGGACCGACGGGGGCGAAACTCGCCAAGGCTAATGGCACAACTCTGGTGAAAGCTTTGTGGCCCTGCCGGGCGGGGCGAAGGCCATTTACAATTCCACGGGACTGGCGTATTTTCGGCACGGGGATTGGCTGGGCAGCTCCCGGCTGACTTCGACGGTGTCGCGCACGATGTATTCCAGTACGGCTTATGCGCCATTCGGCGAGGTGCAGCTGAACCAGACCTCAGGCACGGCGGACGCTTCGTTCACCGGACAGGATCAGGAGACGCTCAGCAGCCTATATGACTTCCCGGCGCGGCGGCAAAGCCCGAGCCAGGGGCGATGGATATCGCCCGATCCTGCGGGAATGGGTGCGGTATCGTTGGCCAGCCCGCAAAGCTGGAACCGTTATGCTTATGTAAACAACAGTCCATTGGCGATGATCGACGCGTTGGGGCTGAAGGCCCGCCGTCGGAACAGGGCACACGCGATGGTCGATTGCGACGATGGAGTCACCTTTTGCGTCGGCGACGACGATGGCGGAGGGGGGGGCTGGCGATGACGGAGATGATGGCAGCGATGACAACAGTGGCGACAATCCAGACCCAAACGATCCCAGCGCGACTAATCCGAACAATGGACCGTGTAGCGGTTTAACCAGTTCGGGCGGCTCAGTCAATGTTCCTTTCAACAATGCCGACCCAACTGCTGGCAGTATGATCTTTCGATTTGATGGCCAGGGAGGTCTGACTGGAGTAGCGGTGAGTCTGACCACAGTGGACTCGGCGACCGTCTCGGTCAACGGAGGAATTGCTACGGTTCCACCGAACACATACGCTGGGGTTCAATTGATCAACAATGATACGGTTCAGTACGGGTTCAGCAACCCTGTTTTCACGACGGCCACTGGCAGCGTGTTTAATCACATAGCCATCATCCGTGTAAACCAGGTTTGTGCCACCATCGTAGTGAATGTTGATATAGAAATCCGAGAACTCGTTTTGATAATCATGACTCAGGCTCACGCCTGCGCTATTTACGGTGAGAGCGTAAAGATCGAAACTCGAAACTTCGCTATTTGCGGCATAGATGGCCGTGTCGGACCCCCATTGAATGGAGTCATACAATTGGCCGGCGGACTCGGAAGTTGTCGGGCGCTCGGTACCGTCGTCGTAAATTGTCATCCCGCAATCGGCGTACGGGGAAACGTTAAAGGCTCCGCGAGAAACGGCGGTAGTGTGCGACAAGCTCGGTGCAACCTGCAAATCAACCGCGAAGGTCGGTCCAAAATAGGGATCAGCGCCCAAAGAATAGTTGATGTCTGTTGAGAGATCAGGCAGGGTAAAACGCTGCACGGACGAAGCGCCATCGAGCGCCGCGTAGAGAAACTGATCGGCGCCAGAAATAGCGAGAACATCGGGTTCACTTCCAGCGAAGACGGACGACGTAACGGCTCCCGTGGTCGGATTCAAAACTGAGACTGTATTGCCATTTTCTGTCGCGAGACTGGCCACGGAAAGATAGATAACCTGATGGGCTGCATCCCAGACTAAATCGTTCGCCCCCTGAGCTACAACGATAGGAGAGTTCGCTACCGAAAATACCGCGGGTGCAGATGTTCCACCCCCTGGCGGCGGATTTTGAACGGCCACATCCACGAACCCCGGTGCGACAAGGCTTGCCGGCGGAATCTGCACTTCAAGTTGGGTAGCGGAAAGATAGGCGGTCGGAAGAACGGCCCCACTCCAATCAATCGTTGACGTAGGAAGAAAGTTCGCCCCCGTTACGGTCAAAAGAAATCCTGATGAGCCCGAATTAGCTGTTGAAGGACTAAGGATGCTCACGGAAGGAACTGCGTTTAAGGTCGAGTTGATAGTAAACTCAGCCGAGCCGGAACTGCCCCCTCCAGGTGACGGGTTGGTGACGATCACCGCCGCAGATCCCGAGGTAGCGATGTCGGACGCCAGCACTTGCGCTTGCAATTGCGTGCTTGAACTATACGTTGCGGTTCGGGAAGTTCCATTCACAGCGACGCTAGAGGAGGAAACAAAATTGGTTCCCGTAACGGTTAATGTGAACGAGGCTCCTCCTGCTGTTACCGGATTAGGACTGAGCGAGACAATAGTTGGAACCGGATTGGTCGTGGGTGGAGGCGGACTTCCTCCCGAGCTTCCGGAACCGCCACCACAGCCAGATAAAGATGGCAGCGAGGTGAGGCAAGCTACTGCGAGGATCGTTGTAAGAGAACCGCGGAAAGTCGTAACTGCAGTTTCATCACGAGGAACTACTTCCCCCTCGGACTTAGTGATACATTCTTTCGGTAAGCGCGACAAGGATAGTCCTCCCGGGCGGTAACATCCTAGCCGGATCACCTTCAGGATGCAACGAAATGTCGCCGAATTTGCGGCCTGGTACTGACCCTCACGACGAAGCACCAGCGCCTATAGGTTCTCGATGTAAAGGACCCGGAAACAGGGAATAAGATTCCCTGATACGGTCCTGTTAATTCCCTGTTCCGATTTGCGCCAATAACGCATTTCTCCGGCAGAATCTGCAATTTAGAGAAAGGATTGCGAGTTTGGAGGCTAATTATTTCGCGAATTCCCTGTATTTTTCCCTGTTGGCAGGGAATTTGGGCGGAGAATGGTTAGCGCGAGACTGGGTGCTCCGCCACGTAGTCTGGACTGCAGAGAAATTCCGCTCGCTCTACGCCGAAATACGCGAACAATGCCCGTATTTCGCGATTGTTCCTAGACAAACCGGACTGCGGAGAACGGGCTGCTCGTCATCGAATGCGCTGCTGGCGTGGGTTTTCTCCGTAAGGCCCAAGCACAGTCCGGTTTCACGGAGTCCGTTAGGCGAATGCAATGCGATCAAAAGCTGCGGATTCGGCAATAGCGAGTTGACTTTTGCCGGCACAGTAGGGCCGCGTTGAGCCTATGACGCGTTAGGGCGACTCATGCAAATCATCTATCCGGACGGCGGCCAGACCACGATGTGCTACAGCGACGATTCAGGCAGTGGCTGCACATCTTCTCGGCCGCAGTCGAACACGACTACGTCCACTCAGACTAGCTCAACTTTGACAAAAACTAGCATGAGCTTGATGGACTTACTCGCTCCGGCCTGACTCGGTGATTCGCCGTTTCTTGCGTTCCGAGCACTTAAAGCTTTCTCCGCGCGGTAGCGTTAAGCCCACACCAACAGAAACGACAACTGCTTCACAATTCCTTTTTGCGCCTGGTGCCAGCGGTGGTAGTGCGAGTCAGTTCTCGACGAGCGTTTGAGAGAAACACAAGGGTCAGCCTGCTCTTGATATACAATTCCGCGCACAAGGATGAGGGGGCGGCTTGACGCGTCATTCGTCTCTGTCCGTACTGGAGTTGATCCGTGCCTGCGCCGAAACTAATGATGGCGAAGCGTGGGAGGAGTTCGTTGCCCGCTATCAGCGGCCGATCAGTCTCGCCATCAAGCGCACGGCTTGCCACTGGGGAAAGGATCCGGGTGAGTTTGTCGACGATTTACTGCAAGAGACCTATCTCAAGCTCTGCGCGGATAAGTGCCGTTTGTTGCTGGTATTTGCCCAGCAACATTCCGACGAGGCGGTGCTGGGGTACATAAAGACAATTGCGATCAATGTCGCTCACGATCACTTCAAATCTCTCCATTCCCAGAAGCGCGGTGCGGGGGAGACCGATCAGTTGTTGGAAGACTTTGACCCTGCAGCGCAAAGTCACAGCTTTGGTAGTCCGGAGGCTATGGAGCAGGAGCTTCTTCTGGGACAAATCGAAGATCAACTGCTTGATTGCGCTGCGGGTGCCAATCAAGAGCGGGATTGCACCATCTTCTGGCTTTATTACTTGCAACGCATGAGCGCCAAGGCTATTGCTGCACTAGCGATCATAGAACTCGGGGATAAAGGCGTAGAGTCGGTCATCCACCGTCTGACTCGTTGCGTGCGAGAGCACCTGGATGACCCGGGCCTAGCCAACTCTGCGGGGCCATAACTGCGGACAGAAAAGGATTTCGCCAGCCATTGTCGTTTTGGAAGGAGTAGTAGATTTTGACACGGCCATTCGACAAACATCTCGAAAGCGACGAATTAGATAGACTCGTTTCGTTGCAGAGGAGGAGTGCGTCCGGTTCGGAGCAACTCTCGGAGCCAGCTCTAGGTGAAGCGCAGCGCCACGTTGAGTCTTGCCAAGCCTGTAGCCGAAAGCTGCAGAGGCACAAGTTCGTGCAAAGCGAGATTTTGCGTATGCGAGGGCCTAATCCATCGCCGTCGACTCCCGAGTGCATGGGAGATGCCGAGTGGCTGGAAGTGGCGGCCGGGCTGCTCCCCGAGGCGAAGACAAGAGAATTGATGAAACACGCGGCACAATGCGGACACTGTGGACCTCTGCTGAAGAATGCGGCCGAGGCGCTAGTCGAGGAAACGACTCCAAACGAAGAAATCTTCCTCGCCTCCCTACCCAGCGCAAGCCAGGAATGGCGTAGGCGCATGGCCGAGACTCTTCGTCGCGGTTCTGCGGGAAAGGATTTAGGCCGCGGGCAAGACGAGAAAAGTGAATCCGAGGCTCGGTGGCAAGTCCTCTTCACCTGGCCACGACCAGCGTTCGCGTTTGCGGGAATTGCGGCGTCGGTAGTGATAGGAGTGCTGGGCTGGCGCGCGCTTCACCCACCCTCGGCGGACCAATTGCTGGCCCAAGCGTATAGCGATCATCGAACGTTAGAAGTCAGAATCCCTGGTGCCAAGTACGCTCCCATACAGGCAGAGCGCGGTGCAGTGGGATCCAGCCTGGACAAGGCACCAGCTTTATTGAAGGCCGAGGAGATGATCGGCGAGAACCTGCGGAAAAATCCTAATGACCCGGCCTGGCTTCAGGCCAAAGCGCGAGCCGATCTGCTGGATGGAAATTACGAATCAGCGATTAAATCGCTACAGCGCGCATTGGACGTCCAGCCCGACGATCCGTCCCTGCTGACCGATCTGGGCTCCGCCTATTATGTCCGCGCCGAATCCGCCGACCGCCCCATCGACTACGGCAACGCCATAGAATCTCTGAGTAAGGCCTTGACCAAATCGCCGGACGACCCCGTCGCGCTGTTCAATCGCGCGCTGACCTGTGAACGACTGTTCCTCTATACGCAAGCCGTGGACGACTGGCAACACTATCTGCGAATCGATTCGCAAGGCGAGTGGTCAGATGAAGGCCGCCGAAAATTGGCCGGGGTCAAAGAAAAGCTCCAACAGCACGACAAGAGCCAGAACGAGCCGCTGCTGAGCCCGGAAGAATTTATTGCTGCGGCAAATTCGCAGGACGGAAAGGGCGCGCTAGGGATCGACCAGCACATGGAGCGCTACCTGGATCGAGCCGTCCATTCATGGTTGCCACGAATGTTTGGACGCGACGCATCTTCCGATGAGTTTCGCCGGGCCCTTGAAAGCCTTGCGGAAGTCCTGAAGAGTAACCACGACGACAGTTGGCTCGCCGATTTTCTTAACAGCCCACAGTCCGTAATGGAAGAGCAGGCTCTCCGCGAGTTGCTGGCAAGCGACAAAGCTCTAGAGAGCGGTCGCTACGGAGGCAGTATTGATTTTGCGCAGCAATCGGTACGGGATTTCGTCCGCTCCAACAACAACGCGGGCGAACTCCGGGCCAAGTTCTCGCTGATGCTGGCTCAAGCATTCGCACATAGGTTTAGCGAGTGCCTCGAAACGGCAAACCAAGCACGCGGGCTAGTTGAGGGGAAAAATTACCGCTGGTTACAAACCCAGGTATGGATTGAGCAAGGTCAGTGCCTCGAAAACGTGCCGCATCCGCAGGAAGCGCTCCGCGTCACTTTGAAGGGATGCGAGGCAGCGAAGCGGTTTCGCTATCCCGGCCTGGAACTGAGGGCAACATCGTTTGCGGCGGGCTATCGCTCCTACACGGGAGGTACGGACCAATCGTTTCGCGAACTGAACGCTGCACTCGGTATTTTTTGGGAGTCGGATGCTTCGAACACGCGGGGCCAAAATCTTTACACCACGTTAGCCGACATTGCCGACGAAACGAATCGGCCCTCCCTGGACGTGCTGGCTTTGTCCGAAATAGTATCCCGGTTCCCCACGAGCGATCCGACCGACCGAGCCGTCAGACGGGAGATTATCGCCGGAGCGCAAGAACGCTCCGGAGACCACAAGGCAGCCCAACAATCCTTGCAAAGTGCAGCTCTGGACCTCATGAACCTTCCGGATGACAAGGCGGTCACGTCCGAGAAAGCTCAAATCGGGCTTGAGGGAGCAGCTGTGCTGTTGCATCTGGGCAGGGCGCAAGATGCGATTGCCGTCCTGACTGGTCTGCGGCGGCATTTCGAAACCTCCAGTGCCGGGCTACTCAACGCCGAATACTTCCAGACTTACGCCGAGGCGTTTCTTGCGCTCGGGCAAATCGAATCTGCTGCTCCGCTTCTGGATCGCGCCGTTGTTATCGTGGAGACGGGACTTGCCGACCTTAGCCGCGAGTCCGACAAGCTTTCCTGGAGTCGCGTTGAAGGCCAAGTTTACCGTGACATGCTGGAGGCTAAGCTGAGGTCACGCTCCCCCGAAGAGGCGTTCCGTTGGTGGGAATGGTATCGCGGCGCTTCGCTCCGAGGGTCGACCATCGAAGACTCAACATCGCTCGAAGACGTGCCTGAACGCCTCCTGAATTTCCCAATCCAATTGCCCCACGAAACCTCGGTCGTCTCCTACGCACTGCTAAACAAAGCGATCGCAACGTTCGTGCTGCGTGATGGCCACGTTGACATCATTCTGCTGCCGCGACCGGCCGACCTTGAACAGCTTTCGACTCGCTTCCTTCACAATTGCTCCGACAGATCGACCGACCTCAATCTGCTGAGCGCCGAGGGCCGGCGGCTTTACCGCATCCTCCTTGCGCCGCTGGAATCCGAGTTGCAGGGTGCCACCGCGCTGGACATCGAGACTGACGGCGCCCTCGACCAGATCCCTTTCAATCTATTGCAAGACCCGGACGGCGCCTATATCGGAGACAAATTCGAACTCAGGTTCTCCCAAGGCATAGCTTATGGATCTCGCTCCAGCTCACAATCTCACTACGAGTCTCTAACGCCGGAGAGCGCTGCGTTGATCGTCGTCGCCTCGGGGTCCCAGGATTCCTCTCTAGCCCCGCTGTCAGCAGCTATTGATGAAGGCACAGATGTGGCTTCTTTTTTTCGACGGCCAGTTCTCGTGTCCGGTAATCAAGTTGACCGTAAAGACGTGCTGAGCGACTTGCGGGATGCCCAACTCTTCCATTTTGCGGGTCATGCGGTGGCGGATGCGAACCGCGTTGGCTTACTCCTGGGTCCTAACGCAATCTTGAGCGCACGCGACTTAGTGATGCGGCAGCCTCGTAATTTGAGCCTGGCGGTCCTTTCAGCATGCGACACAGCCAGCGGCGAAGAAGGCAAGTTCACAGATATAAACAGCCTGGCTCGCACTTTCGTCGCTGAGGGGGTCCCACAAGTCGTGGCCAGCCGCTGGAGAGTGGATTCCACCGTTACCCGGCAATTGATGCTTATCTTTTATTCCAATTTAATGTCTGGCAAGACACCGGCGGAATCCCTACGCGCCGCAGGTCTCGCAATTCGTAAATTTCCTAACTATCAGCATCCCTTCTATTGGGCATCTTTCTCTGTATTTGGTAGTTCCTGAATTGCGTTGAATCTAGGTTATGCAAGGAGAGCATATGAGCCGCGAGCAGCACGAAACTTTCGAGAAAACCGAACACGCAGATGTTCAAAACTCGACACTAATATTGGACCTTAATGGGCCCTTTGTCTTGCATCTCACCAGCACTGGCACAAGGATATACGCGCCCCCCTGCCAAGATCACTGTGGCAACCTTCTGACCGACACCAACGATATTCCACTGTATGGATTGCCTCAGGATGCTGCCTCGCCGCCAGACGGGAAAGGGTGGGTTTACGGACTGAGCTTTAACTCGCGGGGTCCGGGCAAGGGCTCATGCAAGACCCAGGAACTCCTAAAAATAAAATTTCGTCTGCCTCCAATCGCGGAAGCGAGTTGTAGCTTCGTGCTGCAAGCTCCCTCCCCGGATGAGATCGTGGCATTGCACCCCGAGCCGATCTGGATTCACCAAAATTCCGCGCACAGGTGGGTTGACGACGGAAAGACTTACGGCCAAACTGGCGGGTACTGGATTAGCGATAAGCGGGCCCGAGGTCTACGACTAATCTACCGAGACTGCTGCAGCGACCCCACCGTTACGACCGTTTCCAACCCGTCCGGCGCCGTACCCCCAGACTTTTCGAAGATTTGCTTTTGGACGCGCGGCCTGCAGCACGCCTACAGAAATATTTCACTCCGCTTCGCAGCCAACCGCGCCACATCCGACGATCACCACGAAGACGCTTACAATTGTTTCCAAACCGCGCGAAAGCTGGTTTCTGGAACAGATCCGGACAACTGGGATATCGACATGTGGAGAGTTGACTTCGATGACTCGTCCCATGCGACCAGGGACAAGAAGCCATACTCTATTTTTAACCTAACTGGCAAGCACCCCAGCGATTGCGGCGCTTTAGCGTTAGTCATCCAGGACCCGCAATAGCCACCGAGAACCATGGATCTCGCCAGTCGGCGGCACGCCAGGTATGGAGTAACAAGTTGTCAGCCGCTCGTTCCTCTTCCTGCTGTGCCTGAAGGAAGCGGCGTGAACTGCTGTCTTGACGTTTTCTGCGAATTGGAGTTCCGAGCGCCGTATCGACCGGCGGCCAGTGAACTCAACTGGCCTGGAAACACTTGGATGCGGCGTTTAGTTCATCGCCCACGCTGAGACATTGCTCTCCATTCACAGTAAAAAGGATTTTCGCTGCCGAATGCGTATGCATAGGTAGTCGAGTCTTTGAAGTCTTCGAGCATTTTTCAGGAGAGGAAAGATGAAACGACGAGAGTTTCTGAGGCGGGCGTCAAGCGGAAGTTCGGTCAAACGTAAAACCGCCGAGCCAAGAACTATGCGTCTCCGGAACGCGTTATTGGCTTTGTTGTTCGCCGCTGGGACTTTAAGACTCGGGGCAGGGCAAACCACAATCCCAACTCCGCCAGCGAGTACGAGTGGTGAAAGTACTGCCCAAAATTTAAGCGTATTCTTTACTGGCCATTTGCTAGGGTACTATCGCCTGCCGGAATGGCAAGAAACGGACTTTGAGGCTGATTGCCCAACGCCACAGAAATACACAAACGCCAAATACTCAAGCGCCGAGTCCCACCCTAATCAGTGGGAAGCTCTTTTTTCTAGACCTGAGACTGCTAGAACTCCAGCAGACGCGTTTATAGGTCACGATCATATCGGCGACCTGCTGGTCGGCATGGGCGACAATTTCGGTGTGACGCTGGAGTCGCGGTCCTATCTTGCTGGCGGGAAGATCATAGCCAAGTCGCGTAATCTCGACGACCCGAACTGGAGAAGTGCGCCGCTGGATCAGATCGGGGACAACGTTGGCTGCTTCCTCTCCAGGGCTGGCTATGACGCAATTGTTCCGGGCAAAGAAGATTTTTATTTCGGTCCGGAGCGATTGCGTCAGATAGCGCGACGCCTGGCTAGCAAGGACAAGCCCGAGGGGCTTCACCCGGTCCGAATGCTGGCTGCGAATCTTGTGCTCAAAACTGACTACCTCAAGAAGCCAGCGGAGATCCCAGACTCCGACAAACAAATGCTCTTTATACCGGGGATGCCCACCGGGATAAAAGCACTGGACGTATCGGATAACGGGGTTCTTCCATCATTTACGCGCCAGCTTCGCTTCGAGGTCTCTTCCACTTCCATCTACGACGTTAAGCCGCCAAAGGTCTTATTTGATCCCTTCCTTTGCCAGGTGAGCACCGACGTTGGCGTTGATGGGATTAATCCCGATCAGTGCCTCACGCGCGTCGCTTTAGTTCGCGAACCCGCTCAAGATCAGGAGGACTCAAAGCCTGGCAAAGCAGTTTGGGCCTATAACTTAAGAGATTGGCCACCTACAGATCTGCCCGCTCTTTATGGGCTATGTTCGAAAGTTGATCAGCGCGAGTTCAAGGACGCAGATGGTGACAATGCATATAAAAAGCAACGCAACAAACAGTACTACTGCCTGCGGTTCGCCGTGCCCGAGCCTTTGTTTGGGGAAACATCCACCGAACCGTGGTTACTGAAACGAGTAAATCTTGCGGCAACCCAGGAAACCTACGTGGTTGTATTCGGCGTTGTTGACAAAGATTTGATCAGCTTTATCGGCCGCGACAATCTCTCATGGCGCAACCAGCACGCCAAAGTTCGTGCCGGGCATTCGTCGAACAAATCGGTGCCGGCGGGAAAAGAAGTTTACGGAACCACAGTCGATGCCCAGGACGAGGCCACAACCCTCGGACTTGCGATGAGGAGCTTTGATCTCGACTGGAAAGTCAAACATCCTAAGGCGCGGCTCTATAAAGTCCTTTTGGCCCAGATGACGCGCGGAAAAGCCGAAGCATTAGTCGCGAACCTAGCCAACTCAAATTTCAGCGATACCTCGGAAAGATTCGATTTGGTAATATCCGCGGCAGCCGACTTCTCTGCCGCAACAGCGAATGAACATCTGATTTTTGACCGGCCACTAAAACCACCCACCAAAGTGGTCGCGAAATCCTCAGCAGCCGACAAAGATTCAGAATTACCTGAGTTCCGGCACTTCGTCGTCGTGCCATGGCTTAGCTACGACTCCTCCGGACACCGGCTGCCGAATCCCCTACGCTTGGTCACGCTTGCTGACCGGAAGGTGGCGGAGTCCAAAACGGACCAGCGAGAATTCACCGTCTCTGGTAACTACGAGCAATGGTTCCCCCTCTCCGAACCGGTCAATCAGGATAAGCTGCAAGCCTGTTACGACATCATTGCTCGTAACTTCCTGAAGGATGAGAAGCATTACTGGCGCGAGCAATTGCCCGCACCCACGGGAAACGATAACGAGCCGGATTGCTCCGAATTGTCGAGCCGTGCTGACCCCAAACTACCGTTTGCTCCGAAACTAAACGGTGCCTTTGAGCTGGCAGTCCTGTCTATACTCCGCGACGGCACCCATGCCGATGTCGCTATGCTGCAAAAACGATCTTTCTATTGGGGACCATTCCCTTCACCGTTGCACAAAGCGAACTTGGCGCAATCCGATGGTGAACTGCTGGATCGCATCTTGTGGCAGGGTGATTTTTTAAGGGTCCTCCCAGTCAAAGGAAGTACTCTGAAAAAAGTCTTGGAGGAATCCGACAAACTCGATGCGCTGGATGAGCAGGCAACCAATGAAATCGTGGAAACTAAACGCGGCTTGCTCGCTCTTGGCGTCGAAAAAACGAGCGACCAGCAGTACCTCGTGGACGGGATCCAACTCGATCCCAACCGGCTCTACACCGTGGCCACCAGCAATCATATAGCGGCGGGCGATAACGGATATCCCGAACTGGCCGATCCACAATTTGCAAATGTTCGGCTTGCTACGGTAGATAAAGATAAAGATGCAGACGATGAGACGCCGCGCATCGGCACGCTAGTCTGCCAAAAGCTAAGCGAAGGTGGGTCGTGCGTTTCGAACCCCGGCCTCTTGTTTGCGAGCGTTCAAAATCCGACGCCTCTGCCTCCTCAACTCGAGCCGGCCCTGACCGCGTTTGCAAAGGCTTATGAGCACAGCATCCTCGGCAATCCCGATCTACCGCGCGACACGTTCAGCCGCACCAATTACCAGGCACAGTTAGTCCCCACGTGGCGGATCTCGCTTAAGGATTTTTCCTTCAGCTTCAGCTCGGTCCGCAACAATCTCACAGAATCGCAGCGTCTGACCGAACTGGGTGGCGTAACTGAGCCGTTGGCCGGAAATGCAAAGTCGCACGCATTCAATTTCTCGACTCACGAGGAGTGGGTTCGGAGCGGGAAATGGATGGATGAGTTTGTCCGAGGAATGTTTCAGTTCCAGGATACGGTAACGGGGAATACATTACAGGTGCCCATCCTGACCTCATCCGGTACGCTCGTTAACAGCCTCGCACCCGCTCCAGCTCTTACTACCTACATGCAAAACCAGGGAGCCACTGACTTGGGTATATTTTGGCACCCGGGGACACCGTGGCACTTATCGCCACACAAGTATTTCACCAAGTTCGGTTTTGTCTTTGAACCCCTCACCCACTTTGACACCCAGTTGGCGAGTCAAAACCTCATATTTCCGCCCGTACCCGATCCGGCGGGCAACGGAAAGATTCTCGTTCCCGAAATTCCCATCAATCTCCCTTTCAACCAGAATTGGCTTGGACGCTTCGCCTTCCGTGGCGAGAGCGACAAAAACCACTTGGAAATCGGCTATCAAGGCGGATGGGAACTTAAAACGCTGGAAACCCTTGGCAGCAATCTGGGCCCTTGCCCGCCGCCGCTGAACGTGACGCTCTGTGTCGAGAGTTGGGAGTTGCAGAGTACGTTCGTCCCGGGCAGCATTAGTCAAACCAGAGATCGTCGCGAACGGAACGGCCCCTACATGGACATGGACTGGAACTGGCCTCTCATTTGGCGCCTGAGTTTTCGAACTCAGGAGTCCTTCGCGTACTATTTCCCTTCCCACTTCGACAACGCCATCGACACGCTTTATCGTAACGATCTGATCGAGACGCTCAATTTTAAGCTCTTCCCCAATCTCAATTTCGGACCATCACTGGAAAGGTTCGACTACGAGAATAAGTTCGAGCATGTTCATCTTCGAACCTGGTCTCCCTCGTTCAAGATGACCTATAGTTTTGATTGGCTAGAAGGAAGCAGGCGAGGAAAGTCATTGCGATATCCTTCAAGCGCTGGAGGATCAGCTTCCGAATAACCCTTTAAAGTCGGTTTCTCGGCGTATTCTGAGCGCGAGAAGTCGGTTGTTCGTTGCCCACCTGTGGCGCACCGGCGGTCGGATGGTAGTACTACCGAAAGGAAAAATGAATTGATTTGCCCCAGAAGCCACTGGGTCAACCGTTTCCTGCTGGGGAATAGAACTAGTGTAGTGCGTCACAACTAACAACCTTTATATATTCCCGCGCGTCTTATCATTAGGAGACGATTCGCGGATGCGTATAGCCCCAGCCATAACGTTGAGTCCGGAGCAACGGACGGTGTTGGAAT
>Ga0302140_10006459_pt1 | contig 14707 bp, 14 predicted proteins | sample I_Bog_E1_1_FD_202095 | JGI IMG/M metagenome (GOLD analysis project Ga0302140, IMG submission 202095) | Peat permafrost microbial communities from Stordalen Mire near Abisko, Sweden - I_Bog_E1_1 | ecosystem: Environmental > Terrestrial > Soil > Wetlands > Peat | place: Sweden: Abisko, Stordalen...
GACTTGGTATATCTAATCCTGGATCGCATTGATGAGACCAACGATCGACGGATGGCACGACATTTGTTGAGCATGTATCTGGACGACAAGCCACAAAGTGCTGCTGGCGGACAGGAAATCTTGGTAAGACATGAACTCCGCGATCCAAAGTCCTAACTAACAATCATTAGCCAATTGAGTTCTTGACCTCGTACATCTCTTATGCGCGCACCAAATGCCAACCACGTATCAGCCCCGAAGCATCCCAAGAACTCGTCAGAGCCTACGTTGAGATGCGGAAGCTTGGTGAAGATGTCCGCGCTGCTGAACGCCGAATCACAGCCACCACCAGACAACTCGAATCCATGATCCGTCTGGCTGAAGCTCACGCCAAGATGCGTCTTTCCGAGATCGTGACCAGAGACGATGTCAAGGAAGCAGTCAGACTCATCAAATCCGCTCTCAAGCAGGCCGCAACCGATTCCAGAACTGGCTTGATTGATATGAGTTTGCTCACGGAAGGCACTAGTGCTAGCGAGCGGAGACGAAAGCAGGATTTGAAGAATGCGGTGTTGGCATTGCTGGATGAGATGACGAGACAAGGTCAAGCTGCTAGATACAGCGAGGTGGTGAAGCGAATGGGCGAGCAGAGCAGTATGCCTGTGGAAGGTAATGAGTTCGCCGAGGTGGTCCGCATTCTCGAGCAAGAAGGAGCCATCATGGTCGTCGGAGAGGGAGCAAGAAGAGCGATTCGTCGGGTAACGGGTGTTGCGTAGAATGCTCATGCGTGACTTGGACAATGTGTTGATCTTGGCGTTGGTGTACAGCTTCCATTTGATTTCACGAGGGAAGGAACGAGGTAATGATTGGCCAGAAAGAAATGTTATGAAGCAATGCAAATAGATTTCCCTTGACGTTCTCAGATTCGCATATTCGCGTTCCGAGCAAGTGCATCCCTGCAATAACACCAGTGAATCTCAAGGCAGATTTCCGAGCAATTATAGCATTGTCCGGCACCACCTCGTACATCTTTGCTCTTTCGTACACCTACACAGGGCTCTTTTCCATCTGCAGATCTGTTCAATGGTTCTCGCGGATCCAATACTCTTGACACGATCGTATACCCAGGACCAATAAAGACAGGCCATTTCAATGCAACTGCGGGAATTCTCCCTTCGACAAGGGCACTTTTGTGGAGCCACAGTAAGACAAAACGTCAGCAACATAAGCAAGCCGTGCCTCAGTCAGATGTATAAAGTGCTGCATCAACCGCTGTACAACACCCTCTCCATCGTTACATGTTCATCATCACCCCCAAAATGGCTCAAGCTTTGTCTCTCCAGTATACCCAGCTTCCAGAGCGAGCCCAGAAAATCGTGGATTCTCTACTCCCAGACGAAGACAAGATCCACGCACAAGCCCAGAAATTCTCCTACGTGAAGCCTCGACCATCCGACAAGGAAGGCGACACAGAAGTCCTCAATGGCACGACGTTCACCCACCACTTCGTCTACGGTCCCGGCGACGCTGAGCGAGTGCTGTGGCATTACGTCGCAGCCGGCCCCCAAGACGGCGAAACCATAGTCTTCTTGCACGGCATTCCGGATTCTTGGTACCAGTGGCGCCACCAAATGGCTGTTTTAGCTAAAACGCACCGATGCATCGGCGTCGATCTTAAGGGGTACGGACAGTCGGAGAAAGGAGCTGGAGATTACAGACATGAAGGCGTGGCGGAACAGTTGTATGATATGTTGCAGATTATTGGAGTCAAGACGTTCAATCTCGTTACTCATGATCGAGGAACGGTGCAAGGAGACTTTATTACGGCGAAGCATCCGGAGAGTGTGCTGAGGTATGGACGTGGTGAGCAGCACCTTTATCACTTTAATCCGCAGCTTGCGCCGCAGGGGGAGCTGTTCCGAGACGCGCCGTGGACGGGTTTTATGGAAGACCCGGTCAAATTCGTCAGTTGGGTGTATGGGTTTGTATGTAACAAGCCTATCCCAGATGACGAGATGGAGAGAGTTATCCAGGAGTTCTCGTACCCAGGTACCTCGAGAGCGGTGCCAAGATACTTCAATTCGTCGACTTTTCGGATCGAGTGGCTTCAGCGTAGGAATGGCTTACTTGCGAAGTGGAAGTGCCCGGTGTTGATCATGCAAGGGTTTGATAGCAAGACTCAGCCAAGGGAGTTTTATGAGGATGCGAGGGAGTATATACCTAATGCGAAGGATGTGGCTGTGAGGTATATACCTGGTGGTCATTTTTGGACGCTGGAGAGTCCGACAGAGACGACTGAGGCAATCTTGGAGCTGTTGAAAATGTAATTTTGGGTTACAGCTTGAGGGAAAGGAAACTCAAATTGACTTGATATTGACCCTTAATTATTTGTGAAGGTTCGCTGAGTCATCTTTGTAACCCAATGCAACTCCCGGTTTAGCACAGGATCTGTTGTAGCACTTCCTCTAGGCACCAATATTCCAGAACCAGGACATCAACACCTCAAAAGCAGCCTTGAGCGAGTGGCCCCCTTCAACCAATCTACCTCAGCCAAAGCCAAACATGTCAGCCGCAGACAGCTTCACATTCTTCCGTGCTTTGCCCTTTGAAATACGTCTTCAGATTTGGCGGGAAGCGCTCTCCGTTCGCTCTGTCTAAGCTGCCGTTCGCAACTTTACTTCAGATGGCAGTCCGAACAACATAGACCAACTGCTGTTCATCATGAGCTACGCTGGTCCAGCACCGTACTCACCTGGACTGTCTTCCAAAGAAGCCCTGCAGATCCTGGAGCAAACCTACCTCAAACCCATCCGCGGGCCAAGCACCGGCGCTCAATGGGTCAATATGGACCAAACAGTTGTCTATCTGGGCAATTCTTCTGATTCGGTGGCGGTCTTGGACAGCTTCCATGCCGATGATCTATCGAAATGTCGCTTTGGCATGGAGCCAATTCGACAAACTCGCCAGGATCAGCCAGCGCTTAGCGACGACATGTCCAGCTCTTTGCACAATCATTGTTCATCAAGCGGAAACCAACGCCAAGGCTCTAGTGAACAGCCCTTTCTCCAGGGATTTGAGTGTAGAGACGGCTACCTACTACGCGAATATCCCTAGTCATATCGGGTCTGAATTAGGATACGAAAAGTTAGACACCCATTACTTACGGTCACTCCTCTTGGAATACTTTGGAGCTTCGCCTCCCCGGTTGCATATGCTGCCTCCAGACTTGGCCGATTCTTCAGATTCATCTTGATTGACAATAATGTCCTGGCTTTCCTGTTACAACCCGATCGATCAACGTGCAACTGGACCAGAGTAATCGTGAAAACTTCGCTACCAGCAACAGCCTGTGTTATCTGCTACAACGACAACGACACCACAACTACCATTCTACAGAATTGTTGCGGCGCTACGTCCCGATCGCGACATTTAATGACGGCTGTCTGCATTACTGCAATTCATCTACGATCCAAGAACCTGCTTGGGGGAACTGCGTCCATTGGAAGTAAAGTGGGGGCTTGGATATTATATTACTATGGAGAAGAAGGCCATTTCCAAAGTGCCGAGAAGGGGACAAGGAGGGGTGGGATGCGGGTTGCAGTGCTACTTGTGACTCGGCTGCTTGCGAGGTTTGTATGATTGAAAGCCTTTCTTGGAAGTATATTGTTTAGGAAATTTGAAACGATAAAAAGATGATTGATATGGATAATAAGAAGATTCAAGGTCTGGATGAGGAGGGCGGTGAAAATACCACTTCGTTTCTCTAGCTTGTAAGTAATAAGCTGGATCTCAATCGAGACCAGTCCTAGTGCTTTGGCCCCCTTTCCCTATTTACCACCCTGTTGGAAATCTCTGATATAGTGTACGCCGTACAGCTGTAGTTCTAAATCAAGCCGTTAACCTCTAACCAAGAGTACAACACACCCCTATTCTTAACTGTCACGTGACTGAATATCATCCTATACCACTCCGTCCCTTGTCCTCTCACAAGCTCCTTGATCTTTTCAAAATTTCCTTTATAGCCACTCATAATCGAAGTATTCACACTTTCTAGAGTCAAACGTTATAATTATGACGCGTGGCCTTCGCCCTCGGCGTTAGAGAATCAAGATCTCGTGATTGGGTTCCCGGGAGGGCCGCTTCGTGGCAATGTTTCTCATCTTCTGACCCCTAAGTTTTAACATGTGTGACAAATTTTCAGCAGGTAAACTTATGTATGTTACAAATCATTTTATATGGAGCATTTACTCCGCATGCTGAGCCTATCCGCAGGGTTCTCCAGTTTCCCCACTCCGAGCTAGAGGGCGATAGCTCTTCCAACTCTTCACTTACAATAAGAATCACCACAAAAACACGCAGTGAGACCAATGACGTCCTGATAATGTGATCACATGTGTATGGTTGTCTTTACATCATGGTGTCAAAGCACTTATTGAGAGGCAGTCTTCCAACATCTTTAGATGACTCGATTTTTATCAGGGAAATGTCCCTTTTCGCCTGAACTTCGCCTCCCAACAATATCTTGAGAAATTCGCTTCTAAGGGAGATGAATCAGCTAATTTGCTCCGTTAGCATTGAAAAGCTGGTCTGAGAACGTGACTTTAGGGCTTGCCCGCAATTGCCCGGGTGGCACCGCAGAACAGCCGGTGCAAACCTATCGCCACGCAGAACATGCCACTTGTATCGAGGTAGACCCTAGTCTTGTGGATGACCCTGAAATTTAAATTATCCCACACTTTTGGATTATATTTTAGGGGTTTGAAGGCGGAGCAAAAGGAGTTGAAACACTATACTTTGGTATCCTCCTTAGAATAAGACTCAAGATCAGTACCTATTATGATTCAATAAACAGGATTTCGGACATTTCTGCACTGTTCTAAAGATTCACCCCCAACCAATGCTTGCGAAATTGAGATTACGATCGCACTGTTCGTTGGTCCTTTTGGCTCCTCTACTGGCCTACTACATGTCACAAAGGGGGGGACGGTCACGTGATCATTTGCCAGTTTACCTTTCTTGCCATGGCTGGACCACCTTGTCTGAGAGTACAATTCTCTCAAAGCGTACACTACTATCCCCCCCTTGAATAAACCAACATCATGATATTTGTAACACTACGCCTGCACAGGCCAAGTCAAAGGTCTCCAGCCAATAGTGGTTCTCGAAAGCACCTGATATTCCCTCTTTTGGGGATATAAACGAGGTTTCGGAGTGGCGTTACCCAAGGACCCACCGTGGTTTATTCAAGGGGAGGATAGTAGTAGACTAACATACGACTGTGTGATTCTACTGTATTCTTTACCTGACGTTTTGTGGTTGCCAATCCAGTTTGAAAAATTAACGTGATCGTCCCCGGGTTCCCCCGCGGGCCGCTTCTTAGGAGCTTTACCTCCACCAACGCTTGCTCAAAGCGTCTAGAACAATCCATAATCTTCTATTTAGTGGTCTTCGTACTATTTACTCTAGTTCAGCTGGGATGGCCAGCAGGGGTTGCTATTTGAAGCTTTCATTGGCGGGTTCAAGACAAACTTACCTCTGCAGCGACCATGGGGAACGATATATTGGCTGCCACTTGAGCCATCAATACGCGTGCCTTTCCCGAAATTTGGCTGTGAATCGTCACCGATAGTCGAACTTGATTCTCATATATTCATGGTTTCCTGAGCTATGAGTATTGTTGACAACCATTCGTCGCCTGGAAGGGATGAAGCTTCTAATAAGTGAAGGTGGATATAGAAGCATTATGCCCTGTGACTGCGGGGGCAACAATTCGGGAGCTTCCTTATGCCTTGAGCCGAGAAATCCGGGGAGCCGGTGGCAAGTCCTGAAATTTTACGATGATGAGGCGGCAACAAGATCAAGATCACCCCATATCAAAAGACAGCAACTCTTCTCGGAGCTAGTTTAGCTGGTTGAAGGTGTTGTGTCGAAGCACTTCTCTTTCTAGGCTAACTTATCCGCATGTTTTTGTTGCGAATGCACGCAAAGTTCCTCAAAAATCCCTAGTTTCCACCGATAACCTCTGCAGAACTCAAAGAACTCTCGACCAGGACACGAATACCGCTCGGCATGTACGAAATGAAGCCCCACGGGTTGCCTGACGGCGTGCCACAAATCTGCAAGTCATTGGATTCGTCCCCTCCCCAACTACAGGCCAGGCTGCGAACGAACTGTGTCAACACACTTCGCCTCCCATCATCTCCTGACAGGAGGAACTCCATAGAAGCTTCAGACATCGACGCAACCTCCAGTCCGCGAGTACACTACAAGCATAAACGAAGAGCAACGTGTCTGCATAGTTCAACGCGAAGTATTTGGCCGCATTTGATAACCTTTGGGAGCATTTTGAGAACAGCAGAAGACTGAACCAACACCCACGAATCATCCTCCATCCACACATCGCGAAATACACGCTACACATGGAGCTATATTGTATCCTCGATATCAAAGATCTCGAAATCGACACCGAAGTCCTCGCAATCAACACTGAGACCTCGCTGTCTTACCCAACACCTCGTAATCAACACCCAAGACATCGCAATCAACACATGGTGCTATGGCTGTCAAGAGCGAGAAAGAAGGTCAATCAGTTGGGTAAGGAATGATTGGATTCCTAGGACTCGCTGATCATCTCGATGCTGAAGCATCCTGTATGTATCTCCCTTTCGTTTCGCGCATCAAGTAAATCTTCGATCCAACCTCCCCGATCTGCATCAGCACCGTCATCGACTAAGTCTAGAAGAGATAGCAAAGTGTCTTCAGCCACCTTATACAACGATGTCCAGTCCTCACATACGATAACCTTTGCGACTCGTTAAGCCCACAAGAGCTGGTAGCACTCCTCACAACGCGCTAGGAAGCCGGTACACAGAACATCGTATGATGCCACTCCTATTGCTGCCACGGTTTACCACATCCGATCCTGTTGCGGATAATAGGGATAAAGAGCCGTCCAATCGAACTTTAAGTCGTAACAGAGGTCCTCTATACTGTGCGCCAATACCTTTCATTCAGGAAAGTCGACAGGAATTTGAGAATATGGTGGCCGGGAAGAAGCTTCGGAAGGTCAGAGGGAGCATTTAAGGTGTTGGAAGCCCTGGGGGGTACAAAGAGAATGATAGAGCCAGTGAGGGGGAATGGGTCATGTCGCCGGCCGCAAGGTTGATCTGCTACTCTCCGCTATAGGGCGGGTTGATGTTGATGTGTTCACGAACGGGCGAATCTTGAATATGTGCTACACTTGTTGGGGGAAGTTGAAAATTCTGCTGGATACCTTTGTATCGTGTTGTTGGACTAAGGTTCGAATCTGTAAGGTGCTTGTCCTTCGGTATCTGCAACAGATAATACTCATTCCAAGAAGATGCTGTTTGGGTCCCTCGTCCATGTGGATAATGAGCATTCCACGACCTCCGGTATTTCAGAATCAAGGCCTCGTCCTCGAAGAAATAGGCCAAACCAACCATATTACTAGTGCTATTGTCTAATCGAAACAAAAGAAATAGGAAGATTGCCGCCATAGCTTCCAACCTTTAGTTCCTAGAGCACATATGCCCTAAGATTAAAGGCAATCCACTTTTGCAAGAGCTTTCATACGAGCTTTTTTCCCGCCATTTAGTCGTCTTAGAACGCATGAAGCAAATAACTGGCTGAAAGTTGACACAGCTGCCTTTTGTTAACCAAAACCTGTTTTCTTCGGGTCAAGCCTGTGGCTGAAGACGGCCAGAAGGCGAAGACCCCCTCCTCCTTCTCCGCATCCTCCCAATCACGAAAGAACTCGACGTGGGTCCCTCGCAGCCAGCATTGCCAACGATTTAGATGGACCCTAGCGCTCATCATCGTTACACTGCATGGCTTGAGCATCAAACTCTCTGCTGGCAATCGGTCTTCGTGCCGCAGCGCCCAAATTCATCATCCGGGAGGACCCCTAAAAGCCACATCGACAGCCAACATGGGGGCACGGCACATGCGCTATTGGTGAGCAGGGTCAGACGCGGAATATCCTTCCCCGTGGTTGGTAGCAGAACCCTAAGCAACATCTGATCCTTGGAGGCGATGGCTTCGTGGGGAGTTAGTTAAACCCTATATGTTGGGTCCTTTCGCCATAATATCTCGCCCTTTGGAACCACCAATTTTCCCCACGCGATATCAGCAACCATTTCAGGACAAAAGTCTTTCGACAGCTATCGACTTCATCCTAGCCATGAACTGGTCAGGAGAGCAGGTAAGTTCCAAGTCTCCCACAGCAGCTGTTACTGGCCCACCCATTCTCCACATCACCGACAGCTAACAAGTTCCATAGAACGGATTTCGGAATTCGGCTACCGGATATAACCACCCTTCAGCGTACGAATTCCGTCCAGTACCAACGGATTGGCTGTCGTCTCCGGACTGGCCGGTCGATAAGCTAGATGATGCGTATGCAACATCTCCTGATTCCACGCCTGTGTTCAACACCTCTACAACCGGTGAATCCTGGAATTATATTGATACCAATTTCAAACAAGCCATCTTGCCGAGTTACTTAAATAGCCCTGCGACTGAAACGTATGAAAATCCGATATCCACCTATCTGCAGACCACTCCTCAATCAAATCGAAATCCGAACGGGGGTCAAGGAAACGCTCCAGCCGCTAATGTTCCTTGCTTTCCCGTCTCTCCTATTCACGATCTAGCAGTTCAGATCAAGGATGAAGAAGATGATCTGGCGGATGAAGGCCCACTCTGTCCGGATAATGCATTATCAACACTGACTGATGAGAGTTCTCCTCAAAGTCAAGGCAAAGCAGCATGGGCAGCATGGGGATCATCAAAGGAGTCGCAACGACGCTCTGGAAGCTATAAATCAGCAAAGCGCTCGTCTCACATCAAGGAGAAGGAGCGCCAAAATCCCCGCAGGAAATCTAGTTCCTCAAGCGCGAAAGGGCAGTGGCAGCTCAACGGGAGACAAGACGTTGCACGTACAGACAGCGCCGAATGCTCGCGGACATCTCACAATATGATTGAGAAAAAATACCGGACGAAGCTGAATGACCAGTTCTCGTCTCTTCTGGACACACTTCCCCAAGATGTTACGGGAGGTGTGATTAACGAGGACGGGGACGGCGATTCTGGTGGAACCGAGAGGAAAGTCAGTAAAGCAGAGGTACTGGTGCGTGCAAAGACGCACATTGAGACCTTAGAGAGGGCGAATATGAGTCTAGAAAGTGGCAACAAAGCCCTAGAAGAAGAATCGCAGCGTCTAAAAGCGGCCTGGGTGAGACTGGGGGGCCAAGTTACGCGTTGATTGGGGTTTGTACGAGAGTTGGCATTGCACAAGCTGAAAATTGAGCGACTGAACCACGAGAGACGAATTTCATTGTGACGGGCTTTATAATAACCATATTCAATCCCATTTTTCATCATGGTTCATCAGGTATGTTATTAGGTCACATGATTTTAGTTCAGGGGTACTCGGTCGGGAAAAATAGCTTTCCGTGGGCACCGGAGTTTCAATTTCGGTTCGTGTGCTCCTTCAATCCATCCGCTATCTTCTTGGTGTACCTAGGTAGGTTGTAAAAGACGGATGGTATGCACACGTGATATGTCCCTTCTCCATTGCTATTTCGCTAGCTGATACAGTAATCTACGTGGCACACCTAACCTTGCAAAAGCCAATATGAGAAGTAACTTATTTCTTCTCGTTGTTAGTCTGTGTATAGGGCAGAGCATATTTAGCTTGGTCACGTTTGGACTAGGCACGTGATCTAATTCACACTTCGCATAAAGTGCAAGTACAGCATATGTACGACCGCATATAAGATGCGTAACAACCCCTTTCTAAAACAATAGTTTCGAGCTAGCTCCTATTATATTTACTTCATATTTCCCTTTTCCAACAAGTGGGGATCTAGTACAAGCACCTTTTTATCCATGAATATGAGATAATAAACGAGACCTCAGGTAATAGTATTAGCCGAGTGTCTATCTCCTTATAGCCGGTGTAGAATTAACTAAAGTAAAACAAGGCTATATCCCACGATTTGTAGTTGCCACATAGTGGGAAAACCCACCTCAAATCACCCGACGATAGCGTCTTATCCGAATAAATGTATTCTTCGCTGATCCAAGCTGAATCACCTCCAGTGTCCTCACCAACATGACAATCCTTATCCCACATATCTTTATCCTCCTTCTCACTGTAGCGCCCCTTACAACCGCCCTGGTTCCGAACGTAGCAGCAATCCCCATCGCCCCAGGAACCTGCCAAGGTTGGCCAGGCTACATGTTGAATCCCATCAGCAACCTTACACAACAATTCTTCTTTGAGCCACGCGAAACCTCTAATAGCAGCCTTGATGGCCTTCGAAGCAGTCTTTGGTCTTCCTCTTCCCCTTCAAGTACCATTTTAATAGCCAACACTGACCCGACTGTCCCTTATAATATTTTTTCATGTGCCAATCATGGTTCGATATTTGATATCCATGGAGGCCCGATATTGATGTTTTCGATGAATGAGCAAGATGAGGAATTGGGGTATTCGAGGGGTAGCGGAGAAGGAACAGGGGGCGCTTCAGGGCTCAACCCGGAAGTATATACACATGAGATCGCGGGCGTCCAGCAAGATGGGTTATTTATGGGATTGGGGAATGTCACCACCTGGGCATTCAAGCTTGTGTTGGGGCAAGGCGGAGCGGGCAGTAGTGACTACTATCGAATGAGGCTGCTGGGTCCGAAGACGAGTTTGAAAGATGGAGAGATTGATGGATTCGTGGGAATTGTGGCTCTGTAGGGAGAAGGTCAGGAGAAGATTACATAGGAGCCAGGAGCGAAGTGTTAAAGCTATGAACTTAGTTGCTTACATTTTGAGCGCAAGGAGAGGGTTGTGGGTATACGCTATTCTAAGATTTTAGTTTTACAATATAAGAAGATTTGAGCTTCTTGAGATTTGTATATGAGGTAATCAGTAAGCTACAAGTCTCTCGTAGAGCCTGGACTTTCTTCATGCGTTTTCTCGCTTTCGTGTACACTTTATGAATTGACAGTGCAAACGCGTCCCTTGCAGCTTGCATCACTTTGAAGTATTAATGATGTCGGAAAAGAACTTATTACAATATGAACTCGCATAAAATCTGGATGATCCTTGTTAGCTTGAGGTAGCAATTCTTCCATTTCTGACCCCAGCCTATTGCCGTGTAACCGTGTTTTGCTTGAGGTTGGCAGTCCATCGACTCGTCCAAGATATTTATAGCTCGCCTAGAGGCAGTGAAATTAGTTTGAAAGGCTTCAAAAGTCCAGGTATAATTGTTCGAAACATGTTTTTGTTTGAAGCGAGGGGAGGGCAAGCACAGTAATAAAAGGGGCCTGTCAGGTGAATTCCCGCGTAGGTGAAGCACGCATATGTATCATATAACCCTAGTTTTAAAAATCATAATGCAGAAGCAGCGATCCTAAAAGACTATTTTTGACTTCAAATTGGGTACGGCGACGGTCAATGATATTTAGATACATTTAGTTACAAAAATAGCCCGAAAAAGAAATAGATGTCTTTCTAACTGAAATAGTGAAATGTCAAAACATTTTTGCTTCAAGATATATTGAACAAAAACATGCACAGGCCAAAACCTGTCTCTATGTGTCAGCCCAACACGCATAGCTCTCTCTTAAGCCGAATTCTAGCAGCTTCTTTGAGTCACATTTAGTGATAAATGCAGGTACATTCTGCAGGAGGAAGCACGTGACGCAAAGCAAGGACGCAAAGCAAGTGCGGTAATAAGTATGATTGGCAACTGCAACTGCCGTCATCACTGCGCCTCAAAGTTTTAAGAGTATGAATCCTCTATCCTAACGACATTTCTCCATTTCTACTGCCACATCAATGGGCATGACTTCAGCCTTCATCTATTTCATTTTCTAGTCCAGCATAGTAAAAGCCTGATACCTTCCTATTACGCCTCATAATGGAAGACTACCCCGAGCCTAGAAGGAGTGATCGCATATCAAAAGTAGGAGCGGATTTCTAGCCTGCAAGCAAGAACTCCCGACTGCATTGCGAGATTTACTTTGGCCTAATCAATTGCAGGCTGCGAAAAGTAAAATGTGGAGAAGAGAAACCCAATTGTCTTCGATGTATCCGCATGAAATTGCAATGCGGTGGCTATGCACAACCAAAAGAGCATTCACGACGTGGAGGCCAATTGGTTGGAACAGAACAGCCAATTCTACCTAAAGATGCTCCGGCAGAGATGATCTCGACGTCTGAGTCCAGTGGTACATCATCCAGTTCTACAGTCTATACGCATCAGGTACGGCTGGAATCCTTGGACGGGTTCCGATAAACAGGTCCCAGCTCGCTGGCTGTCGAAATCTAACGATGTGTCCGTGAAATAGAGCAATGGTCTACGGCTTTTGGTCTGCTCGTGCGTAACTTCCGATACGCACCTGCCATATACGCGGTTCAACTGCTGCAAGCAGCATTGGTGTCGATTCAAGTCAAGTTCACTCTGCTATCAGTTCGAGATTGTGTGCACCGGCGAGAGTTGGATTGGGATGCACATCTGTCTGACTTTCAAGAAGTCGTCTCGTTGACGGAGACTTTGTTAGCGTCTCAGCCACAGCGACTCTGCACCTCGTTTGAGAGCGAGATACTAGTTCCTCTACTGTATTCCATATGTAAATGCAGGGATGGAAACGTAAGAAGGAGAGTCCTGAAGTTACTCGAGGACTACCGAAGACGGGAGGCAACGTGGGACTCGAGATATTGCGTGAAGCTCGGCTATTGGCTTCTTGATATTGAAGAGAGGAGACACCGACGGTTGACGAGTGCCGAGATTCCAGAGGATCGGAGATTGAGGCTCTTTGCTTTGGATTATGATCCGATTGAAGGAAGTATGCGAACTTGGGCCGCCCAAAGGACGCCAGATGGAACGGTAGTACATTCCTTCAGTTGGAATTGAGACTAGTCAAGCTACCAGCGGTGTTCGAGACTATAACCTTAATGGCATGGGCCTTATAACCTTTAAGCCAAAATCTCCTGCTGCTCTAAATCTTTCACATCGCTTTTCATCTCTGGCTTCTCGCGTAAAATAGGGGGCTCGTTAGACGCAGGATTCCGGAGTTGTTTAGTGAGAACATCACGAAATTTTTGTCTTTCGGTAATATATTATCAAGTAAATCTCCTAAACAGAGAATTTGATGAGGTAGTGCAGCGGCATTCGGCTGCTTACTCCGGATTGCAGATGATGCCTTAGAGTTTGAGGGGCAGATCAAATTGCGGAGGAACCTCTTCCGAGACAGATTTGGATAGCTTCCATGTCAAGGGCACTACAGACACAATTTTCCCAATTACAGGAAAATATCCTGGCGGTGCCCCTCAATAATGGCAGTTCAATTCAATTCAAAGACATAGGTGGTAGATCCAGGAAAGCGGGGAAGTGGACGTCATCGACTAGCTCCATAGTCGGAGATTCAGGGAACCATCAACGGCAATGAAATCTCTGGCATAGATTTATTGAACGAAAATAGAAACTGTGGTGCTCTTGATATATAGAGCGGTGGCGTGGCAGTTCATTTTGTAAGCCATTTAAAAACCATCAATTCGATAAGTTCTCTAACATATGAACAACATGCACACTTCGCTACCTCTGGTACTTCTATCAGTACATTCAGTCACTGCTTTAGTACTCAAGGATGGAGTTGTAAGTTTCTGCTAAGAGTCTAACGAAAGACACTCAATTTCGTAGGGCAAACTCCCAGCACTAGGATGGAACTCGTGGAACGCCTTCGGATGCAACATCAACGAGACCAGTGTCATGGCTGCTGCGAAACAAATGGCCAATCTTGGCCTGAAAGACGTTGGATATGAATACGTGAACAGTAAGCTGACAACCTCTCTTCGCTCCTTGCTAATAGCTTTGGAGTTGACGACTGCTGGGCCGTCAAATCAGGTCGAGACAACCTCACCGGTCAAATCGTTCCCGACCCTACGAAATTTCCCTCAGGCATCAGCGGCTTGGCTGATCAAATCCACGCTCTCGGTCTCAAAGTCGGCATCTACGGCAGCGCGGGCACGGAAACATGCGGGGGATATCCAGCACAAATCGGGCACGAATATGTAGATGCTGCAACCTTTGCAAGCTGGGGAATCGACTACTTCAAGTACGATAACTGTTACGTACCCACAAACTGGACCGACAAGTACAATGCGTGTGTCCCTGATCAGTGGCAAAAGTATGGTCCGTACATTAACGGTACATGCTCTCCCTCCGCCAGCGATGCACCGACAGGATATGATTGGAGCCAAAGCAATACTTCTCATCGATACGCTATCATGCGGGATGCTTTGCTAGCACATAATCGCACCATTCTATTCAGTCTATGTGAATGGGGCCAGGCTCACGTCCAAGACTGGGGGAATGCCACAGGTAACTCTTGGCGAATCTCGGGTGATATAAACCCCTGGTGGGCTCGCATTGCCGAGATCATGAACGAGAACTCCTTTTACCTAAACAGTGTCAATTTCTGGGGTCATAATGATGCCGATATGCTTGAAGTTGGTAACGGCAATCTGAGTTTGGCGGAGACTAGATCGCATTTTGCGTTTTGGGCGGCGATGAAGAGTCCCCTTATTATCGGCACGAACTTGGACACACTACCGGTGACTCATCTTGATATTTTAAAGAATAGGTACTTGTTGGAATTTAGTCAGGATAAGGTCTTTGGCACCCCTGCAAAGCCTTATAAATGGGGAGTG
>Ga0302140_10006462_pt1 | contig 14706 bp, 15 predicted proteins | sample I_Bog_E1_1_FD_202095 | JGI IMG/M metagenome (GOLD analysis project Ga0302140, IMG submission 202095) | Peat permafrost microbial communities from Stordalen Mire near Abisko, Sweden - I_Bog_E1_1 | ecosystem: Environmental > Terrestrial > Soil > Wetlands > Peat | place: Sweden: Abisko, Stordalen...
CCCCAGGCCGTAAAGCAGAGCGAAGATTGTCTCGTACACCAGGCCTCGATAAGGTGCGCGAGACCTCTCCGGAAGTTTTCGTGCTTCTGCCAACAGGCGTCTCGCGGTGTCGAGATCGAACAAGTAAGGAATGCGGTTGCCCGTAATGCGGCGCGGGCTTGCAGTCACGGGATTTCGCTGCGTCCACTGCTGCATAATCGCAAATGCAAAGAACCGGCGCAGTGCATGCAGAATGAGGTTGTATCTCCGTGGGCCGACTTCAGGGCGGGACGCCAGGAAATCATCAACCACTGCGCTGTCGACGGCGGGCCAGTCGGTGATGTTGTGGTTGTTGAGATACCGGTCGAACAGGCGCAACGTCTGCGCGTCGTCAAAATACTTGCGGTTCAGTGCGCGCTTGTATTGCACGAACTGATGCAGGAAAGGCGCCAGGAAGCTCTGGAAAAAGGAAGTGTTCATAGAGCCTCCCCGTCGCCCATGGCAACCTCGCGCAGAGCCTCGATAGCGACTTTTGTGTAGATGCGGGTGGATTCTGGCGAGCGATGCCCCACATAATCACCGATAGTCTTCAGTGGAAATTCGGCATCGATCAGGCGCTGTACGCAGGTGTGCCGAAGCGTGTGCGATCCTGGCCTGCGCACCTTGATCCCGGCCTTCTGAAGATAAAATACCGCGCTTGAGGCAACAGCCGCCGGACTGATTGGAGCCCGCGGGGCCACGACACGGAAAAACAGATGACGATCCTGAGTCTCAGGCCGTCCACGCTTGAGATAATCGATCAACGCTTCTGCCACAACGCCGGCACGTGGATAGGCAGTCGCATGGCCGGCTTTGCGGTCTGGCACTTGAAAGCGTTCGCGCTTCCAGTCGATATCCTCCAGGGTAAGTTTGGCGACTTCATTGGCTCGCAGACCGTAGGTGACGAGAAAGAGCAAGATTGCATAGTCTCGCCTCCCCCGGATCGTCCTGCGGTCCACCGCGTCCAACGTGCGCCGGACTTCATCCCAGGTAATTGATCGGGGGACATCGGCCAGCTTGTGTACTTGCGACATCCCCACTGCAACGCTGAGATCTCTGTCCGTAATTCCTTGCCGATGACAGAACTTCAGCAGCACCTTCAAATGACCGCATAGGTCGCGGCGGGTGTTGGGAGCCTTTCCCGGCGCGCCATTAACGATGAAAGATGACACCAGCACGGGCGACAACTCGCCAAAAGAATTGATACCGGCTCCGTGAAGGTATTCTCCAAAATAACGCAGATGGTGACGATAGCCAGTAATTGTGCTTTCCATGAGCCCGCGCTCATCGCGCAAATATTCCTGAAAACCTGGGACCGCAGACTCAAGTGGAAATGGGCGGCGATGCCGATTCGACATCACACGCCCATCTCTGGCGAGCCGCAACATGTGCCGCAGGCCATTGCCCACGTCAAGCCCATGCTTGCGCAATGCTGCGGCTGTTTTTGCTTCGGCTCCGTGTTGGATTAACCATTCAGATACGAACGCCTCGATCAGATCAAAAGTGGAAGCAATATCCGTGCAGCCGCGCTTCTGAGCAAAGAAGGAAAAATGGTGCAACTGCGACACCCGGCGAAGGATGGTGGTCCGAGAATAGCCATGGGACTCTAGCCATTCCACATAGCTTTCGATTTGAGGTCCAAGCCATGTATCGCGGATTTGGTCGATAGTAGACGGTTTGACAAAGAATCGCTCAAACATGAAAACCTCCATTCGGAAATTTCCGATAGAGGCAATCATTCCACCACGGCCCATCCATTATGTACCGGCAAAACTGAGAATCACCTGTCTCAACGCGGCTCCCCGCTTCATCGGCAACAAAACGGTCAGCGCAACAAAAGGCCGATTTTGTGCCTGGGCACAAAATCGGCCAGCTCTTTGAGAACCGCATCGTCAAAGACGCGGCGAGGGTTGCTCTTCGATTCGTTGAGTTGAGAGAGTGGAATCTCGCGGTATTCGGTGGCATTGATAACAGTCGTAGTCATTTTCGTATGCTCCTTTCGAGCGGTTGAAGGGTGAAGGCGCGCGGAGCGGAGACACATCGGGCCGGTTCCGCTCCGCAGGGAGCGGACTAGCCGCGAATCGACTTGTCCGTGAAGGCTTCGAGAAAACCTTGATCGCGGAGGTTTTTGTCCCACTGCCGCGTAAATTGCTCGTGCTGCTCGTAGAGGCCGGGAAGAAAAACGTAGTTCTCCCCGTCCCGATAGCGCGAATACTGCTCGACGCCTAGATAGTCATTCCTGAAATAGAAGCTGGACAGTCCCAAGCTGCAGAGCGTCGGTTTCGATAACTCGAAACACATCTCCGGGTCGCGCATGAGGTCGCCATTCTGTTCGCCGTAATGCACAACGGAAATCGAAGGCAGATTCAGCGGCCCCGGCTCCGGCGTGGCCTCGATGACAAGGGCCATGTAGGGCGGATTCTCGATCTTGAGGTACAGAGTGGGCCGGAAACCACCGGCCCGCTCAAGAATGCGAAGGATGGTCTGCATTACGCCACCTCCGCGATTGCGTCTTGCGCTTCGGGCGTTGAGACCTTCGGCGCATCCTGCTTAGTGGCGGACTCTCCGGTGATGGCGTCCAAAATCACCGCAGAGGTGCGCTGGATGACTTCAAGGCTTTCGGCCAAAAGCGCCGCATTGCCCGCGTACATCTGGATGTAGTCACTCGACGCTCGCCCCATCTCAAGGCCGATAGCTTGGCCCACGATGAAGGCAACGGCCTCGGCTTCGGTTTCGCGCACGGTGGCGGTGGTCATGGTGCGGCGTTCGGACTTGTGGAGATATTCGTGCCCTTATGCTGCGCACAACATAAAGTCACTTATGTTGCGTCGGAAGTTATGTTGCGTAGCAGCGTCGAGTGCAGGAATAATGCGGCTGTGCAGCGTTGCCGACGCAACATAATTCATCAGAGTGAGCGGAGGAAGGCCATCGTGGAAGGATCATTTTTCCATGGTCGTTTGGAAACAGCAGGAGTAGTGAGTGCACCTGTGTGACAGAGCATCTGCGTCTTGCGCTCCAGATCAACTTCTGCATAGATGTTGGTGGTATCGATAGAGACATGGCCCAACCAGGCGCGGATGGTGTTGATGTCTACACCGGCGCGCAGCAGGTGCGTTGCCGTTGTGTGCCGAATGACGTGGGGACTGATGCGCTTGCGCGCTAACGATGGGCACACTTCGGTTGCCTTCCGGGCATATCTGCCAATAAGACGGTGAATGCCATGACGAGTGATGGCCTGCCCGCGATGGTTCAGAAACACAGGCGCATCGGGCGAGCGGTTGCGGGTGAGAGCGAGCAGTTCCGCTGCTGTAGCTGGCCACAAGGGACAGCGGCGGGTCTTACGTCCCTTGCCGCATATCTCAACATCGCTCATCGTGTTGGAGCGCAGGTGCAGGTTCTCGATCCGAAGAGATGCGGCTTCCGATGCACGAGCTCCGGAGTTATACAAAAACAAGATCAACGCGTAGTCGCGGCGTCCCAGCAGAGCTCTCCGATCAGGTGCAGCCAGCAGCGCGTCCATCTCCGGTTTTTCCAAGTAGCAGAGTTCGTTCCGCTGGAAGCGCTTGAACGGGACGGCGCGAATCGAAGCGCACCATGCCACCTGCTCCGGACAATGCTCCGCAATAAAGCGGGCCAGGGCATGAATCGCCGCCAGGCGCTGGTTGCGAGAGCGAATCGAGCACTCACGCTCCTGTTCCAGATAACCGAGAAATCTCTTCAGCGTATCACCTGAGAGATCTGCAATCTCCAGGCGATCAATGGGTTTTCTTTTACGCGTGCTGACGTAGGGCAGTAGGATCGTGAAAATATCACGATAGCTGTGCTGTGTGTTCTCGGAGAGGTTGCGTTCTGTTACGATGTGCTCGAGGAGAAAACGGCGTATCCATGTGCCAAGCAGACGACGATCAGACATGGGGTACCTCCGGACGCGCGTAACGTTCGAAACACGCGCTTGCCTCCTGCAGCAGTTCCGTGGTCATCGATAAATAGCGAGTGGTGCCGTGAATCGTGCCGTGTCCAAGATATGTGGTGAGGTGAGGCAGCAGACGCTGCACATTTTTACCTTCACGGTACCAGGTGACAAGCCGAACTACGGCGAAAGTGTGGCGTAGGTCATGCAGACGCGGTTGAAAGCGTGCATCCGTGGAACGGCAGACGCAGGCTTCTTCCCGCAGTCGCTTATAGACCAGTTCAGCAGTCTGCCTCGTTATGCGCTGATACTTGACCGTTCCGAGCAATGGCGTTCGATCCATACGATAAGCCGGTGGCCACTGTTGGTCGATATAAACGTCAAGTACCCGTTGCAGGTCGGAGCCAATAGGAATGAGACGGCTCTTGAAGAACTTGGACTCGCGAATCGTGAGCACGCCTGTGTTGTGATCGAAGTCTTCCAGGTTCAGTTGCAACGCTTCGCTGATCCGGAGGCCTGTTCCATACAACAGCAACAGAAGAGTGCGAACCGTATCGGGAGTCAGAAGCCAGTCAGAGCGATGACGTGAGTCGGCGGCATCGATGAGCTTCTTCATATCATCGTTGGTGTAGATGTATGGCAGAAACTTCTCTGGCTTCTGCGGCGTGCTCCTCGGTAAAGGACTCTTCTCGACATAATGACGAGCGATGGCGTAGCGATAAAAGGCTGTCAGGCTGTGATACTTCGAGAACCAGAACGAAGTCACCGGCCCCTGGCCGTCCAAATATGCGCGGACTGCCTGAGGCCGCACCTGCCGCATCTCGCTGTCGCCCACACTCTTGACGAAGGCGCGCAGACGAACGGCGTCACTGCGAAACCCCATACCGAGAGAACGCTTGTGCGCGATATACGCTTCAATGGCCTTGGAAAGCTTCATAGCAGACCTCCCAAGCTGATCGCGGCCACTGTGCGAAGAGCTTCCATGCTTCCCTTGGCATAGATCGGAGTGGCGCGTTGTGCACAGTGCTCGGCATAAACCGTGAGGCTGCTCAGGTCAAGCTGGCCTACTTCGCGTAGAGCAGCGAGGTCAACCTTGGCGTACATCTGCGTGGCCGCCAGAGAAACGTGGCCAAGATGATCGGCAATCTCCTTCATCGAAAATCCTTCGGCCAGAAGATGTGTGGCGCACGAGTGCCGAAGGCCATGCGGTCCCCAGCACGGCGGTGTGATCCCGAGTTGGAGAAATCGCTTGCAGACCTTAGTGCCGAAACCTGCTGCAGTAAGAGGTCTGAAGGGCTGCACCAGCGTAAGAAAGACTTCGCGGCGCTGGCACTGTGGACGCGCTTCGCGCAAGTAAAGCAGGATCGCTTCTCCCACGGCAGGCACGAGCGGATAGCGTTGGGTTGTGTGCTGCTTGGTTCGACATATACGGATCGATTCCTGTTCCCAGTCGATGTCCTCCAGACAGAGGCCGCGCACTTCGCCACTTCGCAGTCCGTAAACAGCAATGAGCAGAAGCATAGCGTGATCGCGAATGTCGGCCGGAGTGTTGCCGGAAGTCCCTACCAGCAGACGTCGCACATCGCTCCACTGCGGACCATGCGGCAAGCCTTCCAGCTTGTAAATGCGCGGTGCGTCGATAGTATCTACGAGGCCAGACGCACACCAGTGCCTAGACTGCGCGAATCGAAAGAAGGTGCGTAACGCCGACACAACCGCCACGACCGTCGTCCGCTTCCAGCGGCGCTCGGCAGACATCGTTGCGATGAAATGTGAAATATCTTCGGGAACAATCTCGCTGAACTTCTCGCGCTTGCTGGCAACCCCGTTGAGAAACAAGCTCAAGCAGCGCCTGATACGATCTATAGTCGCAGGCGCAAAGCCGCGCTCTTCTTCCTCGAAAACAAGAAACGCATCCAGTTCTGAAGTGAATGCCTGCTTCGGTAATGTCTCCTGCAATCTCCCCAAGAAGCGTATCCAGTTGGTAGCGTGAAAAACAAACCATCTCCCCCAGTTATGCCGATAACTCGCGCAACCGCCGCGCGTGAGCGTCCACTTCCGTGCAGCGGCTTCGATCTGTGCAGTAGTGATGGTGGCTTGCTCCAATGGCAAATACTCAGCCATACAGTAGAGAAGCCCTGTGGCGGCCTTTAGAATCGACCTGGATCGTCCTTCCGCAACGAGAAATGACAGATAGTGGTCCCGCTCGACAGCGTATGGACCACTACTGTGGCGTTCAATATCAGAACGCCTGGATAGTGTCTGTTCGAACATGGTGGATCTCCCTTCTATCAAGCTGATCCGCCAAGTATCGAACAAAAGTTATGTTGCGCTCAAAGTGCACCTATCCCAGCAAACATGCGACTGCGAAGGCTCAACGAAACATAACTTCCGACGCAACATAAGTGTCCTAGCTCATGGACTAAGGTCACCAGTTCCTCGGCGGGCGACTGGCCGGGAAGTATGGCAATCTTCCCGCCGTAGCTGACGCCGAGAGCGGGCGCGATGTTCTCGGTGTATTCGAGGGCAATATTCTGTGAATCGAGAAACGCAATCAGCCGGTCGCGGTGCTCGCCTACGTCGCCGGTGATGTTGTGCTCGAACTCGGGCAGGTCCGCGCCCTCGGTCTGCGCCACATCGAAGACATAGACAGCGCGGAAGCCAATCAACACAGGCGCGGGTTTCGTCTCCCTATTCGTGTTCGGCTCCTGCTCTGCCGTGTCCTTTCTGCGCTGGTGTCCGACCATCGGGGCAAGTATCTGGATGCCCTTCTCGCCACGTTTTACAAACCGGCCAAACTCTTTCCATGCGTAGAACCCGGCTACTCGCGTGGCTGTGGGGCGTTGTCTGGCGATCTGCAAAATGTTTCCGAAGGAATAGGAATGGAACCGGGCCATCGCCGCCAGATATGCGGTCAAGGTTTCGCTCTTGCCCGCCTCAAGCTGCTGGATGAGAAAGTCCACGGCCTGCTTGATGAGTTGCTGCGTGGGGTTGTCGCGCTGCGTGGTGCGCTGCTGGTAGGGTGATTCGCTCGGATTGCGGAGCGCCGCATTTTTGCTGTGCGGCGCGGTGTTATTGCTGTTGTTTGCGTAAGGCATGATGTTCGCTCTCCTGTGCTGCCCGTGTGGGGCGAGATTCTGAAGGAGGGCGTCTGCCTCAAACCCAATTTCTTTGTTTGAGTGCCCCCGCTTCATGTCTTGCGCTGCGGGCAGAGGCGAGGCGGGTTCGGTCAAGGCCGGGCGTTCTGTGCCCGTTCATCGCAGCGAATGCGGAGAGCCTTGACGGGTTCCGACCGCTTCTGCCATAAAGCCGCATGAAGCGGGGGCACTTAAACGAAGAAGAAATTCGGTCCACTTCCGAATTGTTCTAGCTTGTAGGGAGGGGCGTTGCGGGGAAGGAACGGACCCGCTGAGGAGGGTGGTGGAAGACGCCGCACCATGGGCGGCTGTAGCCAGGGAGGACTCGTCCTCCCCAATAGTGAGATAATGCAGGGGAACTTTCCCGTCACTAAAGCAGCGCCTTGGCTGCGGGCTGTTATCGATACGACAAATCAGGAGGATATGTGAGCGAGTTTGAGCAGGTCCCATTTGGCGTTGCCGAGTTTGCAGAGAATCCCGAGCCACGATGCCCCTGTTTGTTGCTGCTCGACACTTCGGGCTCGATGCAAGGCACTCCTATCCATGAACTTAACGCGGGATTAGTCACCTTCAAAGACGAGTTAGTGGCAGATGCTCTCTCCGCAAAGCGGGTAGAAGTGGCTATCGTGACCTTTGGCCCGGTCAGTGTCGTCTCCGACTTCACGACTGCCGATGCCTTTATGCCTCCGACTCTCTCTACGACCGGCGATACCCCCATGGGCGCAGCCATCACGCAAGGTATCGACATGGTGCGCCAACGCAAAGACGTGTATCGTGCGAATGGTGTCGCCTTCTTTCGACCGTGGATATTCCTCATCACAGACGGCTCGCCAACAGATAATTGGCAGTCGGCAGCGTCTCTTGTCCGGGAGGGCGAACAGTCCAAAGGATTCCAGTTTTTCGCAGTTGGCGTCGAGGGCGCGGATTTCGGGAAATTGTCGCAGATTGCCGTGCGGGAGCCGCTGAAGTTAAAAGGACTCCGTTTCCGCGACCTCTTTTCCTGGCTGTCGAATTCCCTTAGTTCGGTGTCGAGATCGCAGCCCGGCGAAGCCGTTCCGGTCAGCAACCCGGCTGCGCCTGACGGCTGGGCCTCAGTCGGATGAACTCTGCGGCGCAATGGAGAATCGCAGCAGCATCCGTGACCGGCACCTCGCACACACGGCTAGGTACGCCTTGTCAGGACTACGCGATCACAAAGGTCTATCAAGATGCAGATAGGTGTGATGTGCTTCTCGTTGTTGTTTCCGATGGAGCCGGGAGCGCAGCCAAAGCAGAAATAGGTTCATCCATTGCCTGCTCCACCGTCGCGGAAGCCGTTGAAGTCTACTTGGCAGATGGAGGCCGCGTTGAGGCCATCGATATGGACGTGGCGCGGTCTTGGCTACGGATGGTTCAGACGGCGATAGCGACTCAAGCCGAGGACGACGCCGGTGTGGTTCGTGATTACGCCTGCACTTTATTGGTCGCCGTTGTCGGAGAGAACTCCGCCGCGACAATACAGGTAGGGGATGGAGCGATTGTCGTCTCAGACGGCGACGGCTGGAGTTGGGCACACTGGCCGCAGCGCGGCGAATTTGCCAACACGACGTTTTTTGCGACGGATGATCGCGCTGAGAGCCAGATGGCATTTGCATTGAGCAAGGGGCGGATCATCGAATTAGCAGCATTCAGTGACGGGATTGAACCGCTGGTCATTCAATATGCGACGCAAACCGTCTTTGAGCCATTCTTCGACAAGATGTTTCCTGCCGTGCGAGCGGCCAAAGATGAGGGACTGAACGACAAGCTCTCCACTGCACTGGCTGGTTATTTGAGTTCGCCGTCAATCTGCGAGCGCACTGATGACGATAAGACGCTGGTGTTGGCGACCCGTCGGCAAGTGCTCGATGTTGCAGAGTCTCCGCAGTCAACTCCACGAGCCGAGAGTGCAAATGAATGAGCCGCGCGGATCGGGGCACTCCAACAGTCCGAACGGACACCGGATTTTTGAAACTTGGCGTGGAGTTAGCCCGCGGCGGCGAGGGCGCGATTTATGAGATAGCGGGCCGTTCTGACGTTGTTGCCAAGCTGTATCTCAAAGCGATTGATAGGGAGCGGGCTGAGAAGATCAGCGCGCTAGTCTCGTTGGGAAATGAGAAACTCCGTGCGCTCACAGCATGGCCCATTGAAGTACTACGGGATACGGCGGGAAATACGTGCGGATTTACCATGCCCCGCATTGTTGGTCACAGAGACATTCATAATCTCTACAATCCGCGTAGCCGGAAGGCAGAGTTTCCAAGCGTGGACTGGCGATTCCTCATTCGAGCGTCAACGAATATCGCCAGAGCGTTTGCGGTCATACATGGAACCGGCGTGGTGGTGGGCGATGTCAACGAACGTGGCGTCATGGTCTCGAAGGATGCGATTGTACGAGTCATTGATTGCGACTCGTTCCAAGTGTTTGTGGGCAATCGCAGATTTCCATGCGTTGTTGGCGTTCCGACTTTCACTCCGCCGGAATTGCAAAATCAAAAGGATTTCAAGAGCATCGTCCGTACCGCCAACCACGACAATTTCGGACTTGCCCTTTTGATCTTTCAGTTGCTCTTTATGGGCAAACATCCGTTTGCCGGACGTTTTCTTGGGCGAGGGGAAATGCCCCTGGAAAAATCCATCGCGGAGTTCCGGTTTGTATACGGCAGCGAAGGAAGAATCCTTCAAATGGAACCGCCCCCCGGCGCTCCTCCTCTTGCCGTTGTGCCGTCCCCGGTTGCCACTCTGTTTGAGAAGGCATTTTCACGGAACGGTGCGAATCAAGGACGGCCCGCTGCGAAGGAATGGGTTACGGCGCTAGAGACGCTGGAAGGCCAAGTCAAGAAATGTAGCACCAATGCCTCCCATTACTATCTATCGGCATTGGGAAGCTGCCCCTGGTGCAAGGTCGAAGCAACAACCGGGGTCATCCTGTTCAACGTCTATTTCCTGCCTGGGACCGATGGCTCAACGTTCAATCTGGCCCTGATTTGGGCACAGATCGCCGCCGTTCCCGCTCCAGGTCCGCCATCGGATTTTACGAGCAATTACTCGGCTGCTTCGATAAAACCTTCCGAAGAGGCGCTTTCGGTCGGACGTGCAAGGTCGGCGCGTGTTGCTGGGGTGTGGGTTGTTCTCATTGCTGCCGTTATTCTCTGCTTTGTGGTTCCCTCAATGATCGCCCTCTGGATCATCGGCGGGATTGCCCTCGCAAGTGCTGTAGGGAAAGGTGAAGCAAACCGAGAAAAGGTCCAGGCATTTGCCTCCAAATACAGAATCGCCGAAACGCAGTACCGATCCACCAAAGAACGCTGGGACAGAGACGCTGGAGACGGAAAGTTCATGTCGAAGATGCGCGAACTGGAGGAATCCCGCAATCAATGGAAGGATCTTCCTACTGTCCGACAGCGACGTTATCAGCAGCTTGAGCGGGAGCGGGAAAAGCAGCAACGTGATCGCTTTCTCGATTCTTTTGCAATCGAGGATGCTTCCATACCCGGCATCGGGGCTGGACGGAAAGCGGTCCTCGAATCCTTCAATATAGAAACCGCGTTAGATATTACGCACTCAATGCGGGTTTCGGGATTCGGACCGGCGTTAAAAGAGAAGCTGATGGATTGGCGACGAAGTGTCGAACAACGATTCCGGTTTGATGCGAGCCGCGGTGTCGATCCACGGGATATTGTGAATCTTGATAAGGAAATCGCCGATCAACGCCGAAAACTCGAACAGTCGCTTTCCTCCGGCGCAAGTGCATTGATGCAATTCAAAAACCAAATTCTCGCCCAGAGAAAGATTTTGGAGGGCCAAGTGGCTGAGAGTTACAAAACTATGCTCCAAGCTAAGGCCGACATGGATGCGGCCAGTTCTTGAGCGGGCGTAAAGGCATTGTCTATGCGATGCCAAGAATCGCCGCCGCAGCTCCGAGCAATGCAGCAATGGCACTCCAAATAGCGGCTTTCTTGTTGAGCCGAGATGCCTCAGCAAGCGCCGCCTGAACTTCATAAACGTCGGCCTGAGCGTTCAGAATGTGCAGCTCCGGGACATCGCTAATAGAAGCAGCCGGAGGCGCGTTGAGCGCCGGTGTCGGACGACTCGAACGATACCAGTAGCCTGCCGCGATTAGAGCGGAGGCGCCTGTTGCGGCAGAACAAACGATGTAGGCGACGCGAAATGTATTCACTGGGAGTATTCTCTAGCATTCAGTTTACTGGGAATACCGGGTTTGGCTTTCTAGCCCTCGCATGGATGATGCCTGGTTTTCAGATATCCCAAATCTTCCCGTCGAACAACTCCTCCTGAATGCGAGGAGGGTTTCTCTGTACCAGAGGATGATTCGCCAGCGCTTGGCGGATATGGCGGACTGCATCGTAGGCTTCGATGATGAGCTGACGTTGATTCTTGAAATGTTGCTGATCGAAAGCATCCTCATCGACTTTGTGCGCTGGTTGTTGCCTCATTTTGCGAACCTTTCGGAAGGCAGCAAAGATTTTCTCAACGGGTTCAGGGTCGGCTGGATGGAAGTATCGGCGCATCCATGCTTCGAGGAGTGCGATGGTCCCGCGCGAGGTCACCACAACCTTTCCGTCCGGTCGCTCCTCTTCATCTTCGAGTGGAATTGAGGCGGCAGAGAAGAACCCCTTGTTGAGATTGTCGGACATCATCTTGTCAAGGAGCAGAACAAACCGATTGAACTCGGCCAGGGTTGGCCGCAAGAGAAATGCGAATTCACGAGGTCTCTCTTCGGAATACGTATGCCGGAACATGGGCGGCATATTCATGCGTTCGGTCATTTCGTTAATGATTGTCAATTCCGCAATGAACGCGTCGAAGATTGGAATCCGTGTGCCCCATTCGCCCAAGATGGTGGTCCGAAAATAGTCGGGATGCAGCTTATAGGTAGCAGCGAGTTCCTTGGCACGCCAAATTTGTTGATGTTCAGGGCTCAGTCCAGAGAGATACCGCAGATATACCGCGACCGCTCTATTCATCTCATCGTCGTATGCAAAGCCAAATGACGAGAGGATGACTTGGTCGCGCTCCTCCATTACGCTGGACTCGTAAAATGCGTCTCGCACAGAGATGTTTCCGTGGATCGAGTCAGTTTCGTAGAGATATCGGGGATCGTTGCGGTAATGTTCGAGTACGGAAAGGTCGAAGGTGCGGTATTCCAACTGTCCTTGCCCCATCGCGAGAGCTTTCGTGTATGGCCGATCATTGTATTTCTTGAGTTCAGGTAACTTAGCAAGGTTCTCGGGCTTTGGGTAAAGGCAAAAGTGCTCGCTGAACTCAAGAGCTTTCAGGCCAGCTATTTGTGCGGTGGTGTCGGGGATATTGAATGGCTTGATGTGCGTATTTCCGGTCAACGTCACGTCGACTTGTCCCGAAGATACGAGTTCTTCGATCAACGCTTTTGCTTCACCGTCGGACAACCGGTAGTTTTGCTTGAGCTTATAAACCGGATATCCGTTGAAATCGTGAGATTCCAAGTAAAATGTTGTGACTGAATCCAGAAGTTTCGTGCGGTCCAAGTCCAACTCCTTTATTGACTCTCGAAGAGACTTACCTGGTGATCGGTAATGTCAGACTTCTCTATGATAGTTGCCCGCATCTCTTCCGCAGGCAGGATGCGGAGAAGATGGAGCGGCAGTCTTTCGGCAGTCTCCAAATACTCAGCATAATCGTGCGGCCCCAGAATCTGTTCGATACGACGTGCGCACTTATATCGACTATTCTTAGAGGCGGGAACGGAAGCTGAAGAAAATAAACGGCAATTTCCGGTTTTCCATTGGGCAGTCTAGTCGCTGTCCGGTTTCTGTCATGTTCTTTCTGAGAAGGCCGGAAAACAATGAGACTGTGGAGGGATGCAGATGAAAACGGAAATCCGATACGGTACACGGGTCAAGGAAGAGCGGCTGAAGCGGGGTTGGACCCAGGAACATCTGGCCGAAGTCGCCGATGTTACCGCTCGCACGGTTGCGCGCATCGAGAAGGGCGAAGTGCAAGGGCTTGAATCGTTGATGGCGGTTTCCGGCCCCAGCCACCTGGCGCACGCAGTGTCACTCCAGCTACGCGCAAATATCCGCCAGCCGTCTCGCGGCGGACACCCGTCGCCTGCTCTATCCGCCGCAACGACCAACCGAGCCGCCCCAGCGCAATCACCTGTTCCTGCTTCGTTTTATCCAAGACATTTCCCATGTCAACCGAGGCTAATTTCCTCGGTTGCAGTTCATGTCTCAGGTCATTCTCTATGGCCGGTTTTCAGCTGACCCTCTATGGCCGGATTTGGGTGACCCCCAAGGGATTGTCGGCAGAGCGGAATTCACCAAGCCGTGAATGGGTAAAAGAGGTCGATGAGCCGCGTGAAATCTACTGGCAAATGGTAATTGAGGGGATTTCTACAGCGTGCAAAATTCAGAATGTTCTTGCCACTTGCGGTTTAGCTCATCTGGGCTCGTTTTCAAAAAGACTTGCCTCGTCCGGGCATCAGGTGAGTGTAAAGAACGTCCGCGATGAATCTTGGAATGACGAATCGTGGCGTCCCACCCGCAAGGCGTAACATCCCCCCTTGCATTCCCCTAGAATGAGCACATGGCAAGCTGGCGAATGGCAATGCGAAGAGGCTACCGAGGTGAGGATATGTTTTTCGACAAGTGCTTGAAAGAGCACTTGGCCGCGATAACCTACGCCCCCATCCATGAAACGGACCTGAGAGCTTACAGTCCGCAGCAGAAACCGCCCGGCTGGGAAGACCTTGCCCCATCGCAGAAAGGGAGCATCAGTAAGTTCGCATGGGAGATTCGGGCCGGAGACAGGTTGTACGTGCGAGATTCCGCGCAACCCAATCTCCTCGTGGGCTTCGGGCATGTATTAGGCAGAGACGGAGAACTTGCTTATTTCTATGATGAACACTCTCCCATCAAGACAGCGGCAGGAGAGACATGGCACCACGTTCTCCGGGTGGACTGGGATGAGACTTTCCAGCCCATCCCGTACAAGGATCACTCCGCAAATACTACGGTACTGAGAATTGACGAGGGCGAGCTATCGCAGTTTATACAAACGGCGAAGAGGGATGATTACAAGGAACACGGCCTGTCGAATGCCGAGGTCAATATGGCGGAAGCTCTGGAGACTGCTTATCCCAGGGCAACACCAGCCTCGATCAGACTTATTTTGCCAAAGCACGTAGCCCTCTCCAAGTTGTTTCAACGCTGGCTTCAGAAACAACATTCCATTCGAGGCGAACGCGAGCATCGCCAGATTGACATGCAGTTCAGCATCGGACACAGGCCGGCGATGGCAGAGTTCAAGATTGCGTATGATGGCAACACAAAGGCCGCAATACGCGAAGCATTAGGACAAATTCTCGAATACAACCACTATCCGGGTCGCAGTCTGACGAAGGCATGGTTTTTAATTCTCGACCAAGAACCTCGTGAGGACGACTGCGCCTTTGTAGAATCGTTGCGAGCGAATTGGAATTGCCCGATATACCTGGGCTGGAAAAAGGCAATGGGCTTTAACTTCTATCCTCGGTCGCCGCTCGGATAACAGACGATTCAGTTCCAACCACTCCAGCAATCGCAGCGAAATCGAGCTTTTGGAAGTCAGGCCTATTCTGCC
>Ga0302140_10006467_pt1 | contig 14703 bp, 19 predicted proteins | sample I_Bog_E1_1_FD_202095 | JGI IMG/M metagenome (GOLD analysis project Ga0302140, IMG submission 202095) | Peat permafrost microbial communities from Stordalen Mire near Abisko, Sweden - I_Bog_E1_1 | ecosystem: Environmental > Terrestrial > Soil > Wetlands > Peat | place: Sweden: Abisko, Stordalen...
ACGCATCGCCTAGTCTTCGAGTCTCAGCCTCATCCGTACCTTCAAAAGCATCAAATTCCGAAGATTCTTCATCGTCAACGCCAGCAGAGCCACTCTCCTTCCTTGTGGCCTTGTCCAAAGCCATCCTCTGTGTAATCCCTTCGATGTATGCCCAGCCAGGTGTGTCGAGTTTTCCGCTGATTAGCACAATGGATTTTCCTGCCTGGATGAGATCTTCAATCACATTTGACGGAATTGGAGTAAGGAGTTGCAGCCGGCGCCGAGCTACATCAATGCCACGTACTAGTCCAAGGCCGATACAGTGGGAGTATTTGGGGTGGAGCGAGATGGCATTTGAGGGGTTGAAGTAGGGGATTCCTTGATCCGGAGTGGGGACAATCAGTGGCCTTTCGAAATGCTGGGTTTGTGAAAAGTCTTGATCGTATGCGCGGATTTTTGTATCGTTGTTTTGAATGTTCATATCTTTATCCATGATCTGCGTGGGGGAATGGGAGTCACCTCCTTCAGAAACCCATCCAGGGATTGCCGCCATATCATCAATCACGACAATAGCGACTAGAGTGCCATTGATTGTGTCAGCAAGAAGATCAACAGGTGGTTGCTCTCCGTAGCAGATTACACCAAGTAGTCCTGGATTGTTTCCGGAATACATAATCTCCCAAGGTGGTATGGAAGTTAGAGGCAAACGGTTCCAAGCTAACCCTGCCTCCCTTGTTGGGTCGAGATGGAAGTACGACATTGCCTGCATTGTTCTGAGGTGAGCGGCTGTTCTTGTTGTATATTCGCTAATCTGGGATGGTAGTGTTACGACAGGAGTCGCTTTAGCTGCCTCTCGCAGCGTATTAACGACCTCTGCCGGTCCATCCTGAGACATATAAATGATTTCACTTGGTCGAAGTTGAGTGATTAGTTCTACGAGAATCTCTAGTCCAGTGCCGTACACCCATCCAGGAGTATTTACGACCAATGGGCATTCCGGCTCCGTAGAGAGGAGATTGCGGTAGTGTGCAAAGAGATCAGAGACGCAGGCCATGTATAAGCTCGGGTCCAAAGATGGTGATATGGCCGCAATTGAATGAGACCTGATAACTGTGCTCTTGACATTTGGAACTGGGTGCGTAAAGGGGGGCCCGAAATTAGGCTCACAAACGTGAACGAGAGAGAGCTGTCCTGGTGGTGAGAACTCAGGTTGGCCGGGATCGAGGTCTAGGAATGCTACTCCGGCTTGCTTGAGGGAGTTCTTAGTTGGTGGAGTATCTTTCGATGTTGATAGGAGCCTGTTGACGCAGAACTTTGCGAATGTTGATTTGCCAGAAGATTTTGGGCCGCACACCATGATAGCACGCGGACTTTTTCCAGATGGTGCTGAGCACCTTGCCAACATTTCGTTCCATTCTGGAGGAGAGATCAAAGGCTGCAGGAAAGCCTTTGGGGGACCATCATTTGAAGAGAAAAGCTACCTGGTTATTAATCTCATGGAACTAGATACCGCGCTTTAATGGAAGCTTACGATCTGAAAAGTGCTTCTCTTAGAGTCTTGTAGCAGATTCGAATACGCTGATGCAAGCGGTTCAGAATAATCATTCCACAATTTCCCAAAAAGCGGCGAGAGGGTTTCCAGTGATCCTAAGCCAGATTCACAAGGGAGTAGACGGAGTTCAGCACTCTCAAAATCAGTTGCCAGACATCTAATCACCGGCAAAGAATGCGAAGTTGAAGCGAAGACTGGGTACGAGTGTTTGGATGGTTTCAAAATGAAGCCCATCAAAGCTATTTGGCCTTTCCGAACAGAGATCTCATACTGGCCGAGGACGACTATTCTCTGATCTTGTCAGGCTTGCGTTACGCTGAATGAACCAAATCACTTACCTCGCCTGGTGCCAATCTAATAGAGAGTGAGCCACCTCCAATGTCTTTAATGGTATCTTTGTTCGGTTTAAACGAAGATAGGTTTATCAAAGGCCTCTCCGCTAATATCTCAGGAGACACAGCACGTGACTCAAACCTGCCTACTTGTCAGTATCTTAGAAAAGAATGGTTCATGAGGGTCAGACGAAGCATACGAGGACTCTTGAGTAGATCCATCCAGATCCATGGAAGGCTGGTTGATAGCAGATTCTGTGCCCACGATCACTAGCTTTAAGATACCATTTCCCGCCGTAATATCAGATTGCGGCAGTCCTGGTGACCCAGGTTTTGACTTTTTGGGGTCATCTTCAACATGAGTCTCTCCGTTTTGGCTTGTGGGAGCTTTGGAGGAATTGCTTGTGAGAGCCTTTCTCGCAGCGAAAGCACTCAGGGCTTGCGATGATTTAGCAAGTATTTTCTTCTTCCACATTTAATGACTTACGAGATGGATCTGATGAACCATTCAGTTTTCTCCTCTTGTTTGAAGACATATCTGTTCGTGGGTTGAATTTTCATTGCTAACAAGTGGTTGATCTGACGAGGCTGAAGAAATATCCTTGCCGAATTTGACGAAAAAATCGCGAACCTCGGAAATTTCTCCAACACAGAAACACCGTTTTAGACATAATCTCTGCGGAGAGTTTGTACAACAATGCCTACCGCGAATGCGCTTGGCAGAGATGTCCAGAAGAAGAAAAAGTCTACTACATCAAAGAAGCCCTCAAAATTGGCACCGCCGCCACCAAGCTTCAAAAGCTCAGAATATGTCCAGGACAGCGACGAAGAGCCAGAGGACTCCGAGAACGAGAACCAGTCCGACAGCGATGCCGAGTCTTTCCCATCCAATCCCGCCGATATTCTGAGCAAAATCAATGGCAAATTGCCTCGTCCGGCGGGAAGTAGCAGCTCGAGTGAAAACGACAGTGAGAGTGAAAAGAGCGGCAGCGATGCAGACGACGGGGAAGAAGGAGAGGAAAACCCTTTGGCCGTCGTGAAGCAGACTGCTGCTCGTCCTTCTGAGTAAATCATATCGCATATGACTGTTGTAACATTAGCTTACAATCGCAGGAAATCTACAGCATCGTCGAGACCGAGTGTGGTAACCTTTCAGAAACCGCCTCCATACAAAGCACCCGCTGGATTTGACAAGGTCTCAGTGGATGGCACACCTAAATTAGGACACATGTTCAAGAAGTCAAGTCTGGAAGGAAAGCAAATTTGGTACTTTACAGCACCGTCCTCACTGCCAATTTCTTCCATGGGGCAAATATCGTTGAAGGATGCAAGCGACGGCAAGCCAATAGTCAACCACAAAGATATGGAGTATGGGTTCGTGCGAGATTCGGCCGAAGATAAGACATATACCAAGATCATGGTGCCCAATGGCTCTGACAATGGATATCGAATGGGTAAGTTCTTCTGAACGAGGTTGGATTCATTCGATATTGACACCACCTAGTGAAGAGATCTATCAACCAGATATTCCACCTTCAGCAGATTGTAAAATTGCCGGGTGTGCAAACTTCCGATATCATCGCAGCAAGCTCTAGTAAAGCAACCATCCCAGCTAAGAAGCCCATCAGACAACAACCTCAGGGCCTCAAGATGCGGTTCCGGCCCATCGGATTCGGTGATGGTGAGACTGGGAAGATAGGCTCAAGTTCATCATCGGTTGATGGCAGTATTGGGAAAGGTACGGACGAGGAACCGGACACACCACCCGCTGCCACATTTCGGAAACCAATTGCTGTGGCTTCAAGTAGTTCGGAGGCTGACGATACGTCTGAGGATCCTGAAAGTGATGAGTCTTCCGTTTCCGATACGGAAATGACTGAAGCGCCCTCACTACTCACAAACCCGACTTCAAAAGAGAGGGAGAATAAAGGCGCGGTCGCGGTCGCGTCTTCGCAAGAAGTGACCAACGGCTCCTTGAAAAGAAAGCATAGTGGAAAAGAAGACAGGAAATCAAAGCACAGTTCATCCAGATCATCGAGTATTGACGATAGAGAGCCAAAGCGACTGAAGAAAACCCAGATCGAATCTCAGAGAAGCTTGGGAGACAAAGCATCAGTGTTAATTGAGCCTCGACGTGGTTCACTAAAACATTCACCGAAATCAGAATTCAACTCGCCCCAAAATACTCCAATACGTCCTCCTAAATCGACCACTTTAAACTCATCATCTGCTTCTCGTCCGAAGGTCAGCCTCGATAAGGATGGTCGAGATTCCCCCGAGAGAGTCAAATCGAAGAAGCGTGACCGCTCTGAACCTGCTACCCCTTTTCGAAAAAGTGATGTTTCCCTACAGGACCTCACAAAAGCAACCGATGCAAGCATCACCGGGGAGGAGCGAAGGAAGAAAATTAGGAAATTGAAGAACAAAGAGTAAGGAGCGATTGGTACGTTGCTTTGGTCTTCGCTGGCAGCAGCATAGAGATTGTGAGCAGAGTGTGCAGGCATGAATTATGTTATTGGTGGAAGCATTCACGGCCTCTTTGTAAATTAGCTCGCAATGATACCCAGGCTAGTTCTCAACATGCCCGTTTACTTCACCTTTGTGAATCTTTCTGCTGAAAGCCTCTGTCTTCATGCAGGTGGAAATGCAACTGCAGATCCCTTGCTAAATATCAATAATGGAAATGTTCAATCTGGACAATTCCATACTAAGAAGGGGATTGCTGGCGATAAAGCCGTATTGACTCCAAGAGCTATACATACATAGATCTGTTTGTCAAGTTCTCGCTCTTCCAGAACATCTTTGAAGCAGCACAACTCTTCGTGCAGGAGACGTGCAGGGGTGTTGACCCCGCCATCGGAACCCTTGCATGAGACTTTGCGCCCCGCGCTACACCAAAAAAAATTCGTTCCCTTCTTTCCCTCCCGAAAAGCACCACCCATCCACCCCAATCCCTCAAATCAACCCCAATTGCACTTCCGCCCGAAATCATGGCATCAAATGGCGCGAACGGTGTCAAGCACACCTATGCTCTCCCAGAATCACACAAGGAGGTAAGCTGTTTACGTTCAACCACCCAAAGCTGGTACACACTGACTCACGCTCTCAGATGTTGGAGAAGTCGTTGCTCGAGACGGACCCTGAAATTGCTGAGATTATGGCAAGTACGCCTTGCTATTCCAAATCTGCTTGGTATTCTAACTCGATCTCAGAAACTTGAGATCCAACGTCAACGAGAATCCATCATCCTCATCGCTTCCGAGAATGTAACCTCCCGTGCCGTCTTCGATGCATTGGGTTCGCCCATGTCAAACAAATATTCCGAGGGCTACCCAGGTGCAAGATATTACGGTGGAAATCAGCACATCGACGCAGTCGAGTTGACTTGCCAAGCTCGTGCTCTGAAGGCATTCAACCTGGACTCCGAGAAATGGGGCGTTAATGTGCAGAGCTTGAGCGGCAGCCCGGCCAATCTTCAAGTCTACCAAGCTCTCATGAAACCTCATGACAGACTTATGGGTCTCGACCTTCCCCATGGTGGCCATTTGAGTCACGGTTATCAAACTGCAACGAGAAAGTAAGCAGATCACAATCTTCTTCCAAAAGTCTTCAAGCTAATCTAATTCAAGGATTTCCGCGGTCTCGACCTATTTCGAAACTTTCCCATACAGAGTAGACTTCGAGACTGGTATCATCGACTATGATAGGCTAGAGGAGAATGCTCTGATGTACCGACCCAAGGTTCTTGTGGCTGGTACTTCTGCCTACTGCCGTCTGATCGACTATGCCCGCATGAGAAAAATCGCCGATCTTGTTGGCGCATACTTGGTGGTTGATATGGCTCATATCTCCGGTCTCATTGCAGCTGGCGTTATTCCTAGTCCCTTCGAGCATGCCGATGTTGTCACCACTACCACACACAAGTCTCTCCGTGGTCCCAGAGGTGCCATGATTTTCTTCCGCAAGGGCGTTCGCAAGACCGACGCCAAGACCGGCAAGGAGACCTTGTATGATCTCGAGGGCCCCATCAACTTCTCGGTTTTTCCAGGTCATCAGGGTGGACCCCACAATCACACCATCACCGCTCTTGCCGTCGCTCTCAAGCAAGCTACTACGCCAGAGTTCAAGCAATACCAGGAGCAAGTTGTTAAGAACGCCAAGGCTCTTGAAGTTGAGTTCAAAAAGCTCGGTTACAAGCTGGTAGCGGACGGAACCGACTCCCACATGGTCCTGCTTGACCTTCGACCCCAAGCTCTTGATGGAGCTCGTGTGGAGGCGGTTCTAGAGCAGGTCAACATTGCTTGTAACAAGAACTCGATTCCAGGTGACAAGTCTGCTCTCACACCTTGCGGTCTCCGCATTGGTACTCCAGCCATGACCTCGCGTGGTTTCGGTGAGGAGGATTTCAAGCGAGTTGCCTCGTACATTGATCAAAGCATCAAGATCAGCAAGGAGGTCCAAGATAATTTGCCCAAGCCCGACAATAAGCTGAAGGACTTCAGGGCCAAGCTTGTCGCTGGTGAGATCTCGAAGATTGATGAGATGAAGAAGGAAATCGCCGCGTGGGCTGGCAGTTTCCCTCTACCTGTTGAGGGCTGGCGTGCATAGATTTCCTTTAGTCTCGGGGTATTGGTGTTCCGGCGTATTCAACAAAAGCACATTGTTGCGGTCGGTTCTTTCTTGGCTACTTCAACGCAGTCATTAAATCTCGATGGAGTAGAACAGATTTTCAAAGTCAGCCAGTTTAACAATTAAATGAATGCAAACACAGTTCCAGCATGAATTTGATTGGCAAATCCGTAAATCTTTTCTCGAAACCCACTTTGTCCATTACTTACTGTGAGTTTTATGTACCCGCTTCAAGGTGTCGAATAATAATATGACAACTCCTACTTTAATTATTCTGTATATTCGAAGTAAACAATCTGATTGATATCAGATGGATGAAAGGGAGGGGTAACTCGAGACAATAGCACGAAGGTCGGTTGAAGTAGTGTTCACACATCGTGGTGGTGAAGGGACACTATTTATCAATCTCCTTGGCCAGTTGGGACATAGAAGGGGTTTCGAGAGAACAGGATAGAGATATCTTGAGATTCCAAGATTGTTACCTGCTTCCAAAGGTACCACAATTTCATGGGACAATTAGATACGTGCAAATAAGATGCTCTAATGCGGCTAACAAGATCCATTCTCTCATTCGGTAATCGAAGGGACTTTCCCACCTCGGAGTAAGGCGCCCATCTGTTCCATTTCATCCACCTCTGTCCAGTCTTTTGGACTCAACCGTGAAATTCAGGACAGCGGGAAGTCCTTTCATTCGATCTTGACGGTTGATCCACATAGCTTCTGCTCGAAACGATTGCTTCATGATCGTCACAATGCGATCTTCGCGATGATGTGGAGGGCGTTCCTCGTCTGGACCTACTTCGTGCCAGGTAATGGGGCTCAATTGCATATCGTCTCTCATTGGCCCATTCCCATTCTCGTACACGAGGACGAGATGCTTCAGGTGAAATGATAAATTGTGCCGTCGGTAGTCATAGTATCGACGTATTGCTCTCCAAGTACAAGTGTTCACATGCAGTGCTTGTAACATTGCCTCTCCATCAGTACTGGTCAAGAGATCATAAAGAATTATCTTGGAATGTCGAACGCCATGCGAATGACCTTCCTGGAGCTCTCGCACTGTGGGAGAGAGGTGTGTCAGTGGTGATATTGTTGCAGCGTACTGATGTGGAGGTGGTGATGCGAGACGACCTCGGTGGGCCATGTTGCTCTCAGAAGCATCCAAGGCATGTTCTTTGTTTTCTCTATCCTGTAGATTGCTCTTCAGGTACACGACGTCCCGTGTGAGATCGACATAGCATCCAGTGATCGGAACTGGCCCAAGGCAAAGCTCATGGTAGATAGTTAGACCTTCACGACGCGATTCTTGATTGACCTGAAGGAGGACCGGAGGGCCAATTCGAGGCACGTAGGAATATGTGGCTCTTTGATATTCTATTGCGACTAGTCGATGGGCAGGAGCGGATTCTCGCCAGATTTGGCTCCGGATCTCCGGGGGAAGTCGATTAAAAGCCGGGAAAAGCATTTGCAAGTAAAAATTCCGAGCTCAGATGTGTATTGCGACTCTTGAAGAACAATGATCGATTGTTCCGTGCTTTCAAGAACAATATAGCCAGTCTAAGACATGGGTTGGGCTGCTTCTCCGTGTGGTTGATGCCTACCAGGGACGTCCTTAACCACAGTCACAGCTGAAATACAAATGCTCCACAGTTCTCGTTGTGGGATGCGCTCAAGTATGTAGCCAAAGCAAATAAGCCCCTGTACACGATATACAGTGCTGATGATGTCACTGGATGAATAAAAGGGGTGTGTTGGGTGACAGGCGGCCTGACGGGAACCCGGGAGCCAAAATCGGCGGAGGGGTTTAGCGGATGCTTGATTGTACCAACCTAATTGGAACATTACCCAGCCTCCCCCTTCAAAATGTTTCCTAAGAGTCTCGTACATTCAAACAGAAGCACCTTTGGAAGCCTTCGAGTACTTGTAACATATTTGCTCAAAATCGAGGTCCATTGTCCTGGTTGCGATGGGTACAACAGAGATTTAGTAACGTTGGGCATCGTGGGGCGTTTTTCGCTTATGCTGTTGCCAGGGACTACATAACCCTTAGCGCCACAGTTCAAGTCAACAAAGGGGAGGCGGGTAATCGAATGGCGGGAAACCAACCTCTTCAATATTGCGCGACTCATACTAACTGAGAGAACCATCTTCTTGTGAGCTGGAAGCTACAAACTACAAACTGCTACGATTTCAATCTACCCCTTCTATCATCTGCTTCTGCGTTGAGATTCTAACAAATCGTGCATCGAAGGAAGCTCGTTCATCACATCCTCTACCATTACCCGGCACACACATCTCGAGCCGCAATCGCATTCCTCCATATACGCCATCCGCATTCCTCGATCAACTCTCAAACCCTTCGATACAACAGCTTTGCTGAGCATTCCACGGCCTGCGACTCCAACGTCGCTCCGAACCCCGGAGGACGGGAGTGGCAGATACATAGTGCACTGAAGGAGTTTCATAGGAGGAGTCGTAATGGCGTCAGAATCAACAGTCAGTCGGGTGGCAAGGTTTCAGACAGGCTGGATAAGTACGTTACGGCGGATCTCTTCATGGACGACGGCTAACCAGCAACAGGATTTCTACCGTTCTTGGGATATCATCATGTGCTCATGATCCTGATTGCTGTTGCTATCATATTACTCTGTAAGTTCTAGCTGACTCCATATTGCCGAAGACTGTTCTGACATTCCTTCAGCCCTGTTATTAGCAGGATGCTCGTCATCATCTCCCCTCATACCCGACATCTTCCTCATATCACTATACTACAAACCATATTCGCCAGTACCGTCAACCGCACAAGTCGACTTCAATGTCCACAATGCGATAGCAAACATAGCTGGCCCTGCTGTCTTGGCAGCAAGAGTGGGCTACTTTGGTATCTGCATCAATCCAGATGGCGGGTCATGGCTGTGTAGCAACAATGCAACGGCGTTGGCGAACGAGATCCAGCTTGATCAGGATCCCCTGAATCTGATATGGCTCGCAAGTCAATTCAAGGATATGATCGTGTTCCCATACTTAATGTAAGCACCTCCGCATCTTCAAGCTCTACATGTTCTAACAAAGACTATAGCATTATCGCCATCATATTCGCTTTCATCTGCCTCTTGCTCCTCGCAACATTTCCAGGATGGCATGAAGAAGAAGATGCCGCCGGCAGTGAACGAGAAGTCAAACCGTTCCCCTCTCGACCAGTCTCTCAAATCGCACTCGCCATCATCTTCATCGCATCGATATTTGTGCTTGTCTCCGTCCTCTGGCAGCACACAGCATCAGTGGCAGCCTCAATTATCGCCCAAGATTTCGGCAACGGCAGTGTCTTGAGTGGAGTCGGCACAACAGCAATGGTACTCGGCTGGTTCAGCTTCGCATTGCTGATTGTCGTTACCATCGGCCTCTTGGTCATGATATTAAGTATTCGGGTTCTGAGCGAAACATTTGGGTAGAGAAAAGTTTCAAGAGGACGACTTTGGCGAATTTGATACCTTTTCAGCGTGCATTATTGTTGATGGAAGCCACGAAAATGTGGTGGTTCGTCAAAATTTGGATCGATCAGCGATGAATCGATTATGTATAAAGGAAAGAAAGAGCATTTGGGTCGGAGTTCTGCACAAGACTTGGGTTTGGGAATTTCTCGGAACTTGTTCATTAAATCACTTTCTGTAAGAGGACGAATAAGGGGACGGAAGAAAGATGACCTAGCTGTATCAACGATGGGATGTAATAATGAACATAGGATCGAGAAGTCAAAATGCTCGGTCCGAACATAGCTCACGAGATGAGGAGAATGAAGAGAATGAAACTTAAGCATCAAATCACTATCTGTTGTTCGAGAAAGTGACTTATGCATGTACCATGTTTCTCGTGACAGCTATAAACTCGTTACCTCTTTCTTCTGAAGCGACTATTGTGAGCCGGACCACCTTTCGCCCCTGAGTTTCGTAATTTCAATCTCTTGAAATTCTGGTTCGCCATGGCAGTGACCTTTCTTGCTGCAGTCTTGATCTTCCCATCCTTATTCGCGCTCTTGCTCTTCTTGGCTTGGTTTGGTCTTCGATATCGTGTGCCTCCCTCCGATGCTGTGTATTCAGACTGTGAGTCCGAATCGAAATTTCTTGCGTCCGTAAATCCAGTAGTATCATCGACTTGTGTCTCAGGGACTGCTTCACGGTTTCCAGCCAACTCGTCATCGCTGTCCTCAGGTAGTGCTGCTGGTAGGGCTTGAGGTTTTGAACGTGTTGGCTTCATATTGACCTTCCTGGTCGTTCGCTTTTGACCTTTCTTCTTATATACTTTCAAGGGCTGTCCGTCACGTCCTAGGGTTGGATTCTTGGATTCTTCTGGTTCGCTGTCAAATTGAGCTTCATCGTCGAATCCTCCGAGTGGGAAGCCTGGCTGGCTGTCCTCTACTAGAACAATAGAAGGTACTGCTATTGGCTTGGGTTTCGGGGCTGGTTTGCTCCCTCCCTCCATATCCATTTCCATTTCGCGGAGAGCTTCTAGGTCTTCCTCTGCTGCCTCGTCTTCCATTTTTCGCAGGCCAGCAAGCATACTGCTTAGACCTCTAACGAATGGTTTCCTTGGTACTCTGACCATTTCCGGGGAAAGAGAGAGGCTTTCTTCATTCTCATTCACAACGGGGAGCTTGATCCTATGGCTTTCTCGACGAAGGAAAGATGGGGTCGAAAAATGTAGCTTCGAAATTGTAGACGGAGTTCTGCCTCCTTGGGAAATTGGATCCCGGTTCTTCAGGGGAGTAGCAAAGGCATCCAACATGAACCTCTTCCCAGACGAAGCTGGCGTTCGACTATGCTTCACAGTGACAAATTGGTCTGCCTTGGGCTTGCCGGGCGTAGCTAGAATAGATAGCTCCGGGTCCTTCCCTTCCTTCTCCACGTACGAGGGAAATATCCCGTTTTCCTCGAGAAGATCAAATAACCCTAAGACCTGCCCATCCTTTTGCGGTGTTGGGCCCAGAATTTTCTTCGAAGGTGTGAACAGGTTTCGCACCAAGGAGGGGGACTCATACGGATCCACCTCCCAAGGCTGCATTGAGCTCTTGGAAGGTGTTTTCGCAACCTGTTGTCGTTTGGAACCAGCATGTTTGTCCTTTTCCTCGCGTTTCCGTTTCCTCGGGGTTTGCCCCTTGCTGGCTTGGGTTGGCAGAGGTACCTTTCCGGAAAGTTGGTCCCGTATCTTGTTGTATTCTTTGTACTTCCCCGCTATGAGGTACGTCAATGAGTGTATCTATGAATTAAGTGAAGGGAGGAAGTCTACCAATATCCGGATTCTTTTTGATATCATCGCGTGAGGCCTTCTTGCCATCGTTGGCAGATTCAAAATTCTTTTCCCATATTTTCAGCTCTACTCGAAGAGTATTCGACTTCTCGGTCAGAGCCTCTCGCTCCTGTACCTCCATCTTCAATTCCCCTCAATTCATCTGATGGTAAGGAGATCAGTCGTAATGGTTCAGCGCGGAACTAAGAAAATTGTCGTGTATTGTTCGGAGTCAAATATAGGTCATGGGCTCTTGTACGGGAGGTTTCCAGCACGTCGTGATATTCCTGGAAATGGCTGAAGCGGCGCGTATGTCAAAATCTGGACGCGTTCGAGGCGAACGATAAGAAAGCACGCTACTGTAAGATAGGCTATTGCAGGGGTCATCGCCACCATGGGAAACATACTTCGATGCCTTCTCCACGACCTCATGGCAGACATCTCCTCCCTTCATGGACCCTGAAGATTTGGATGCTCGGTCCAAGATCCTGCAGACTACCCTGGCCGAAGTATCCTTTCGCCATGACTCCACAGATGCTGAAGAGAACTGCTGCGTAATCTGCCTCGAGCGCATCTCAGAGCAAGCGGTCGCTCGGCCTTGCAAACACGACAGCTTCGACTTCTTGTGCCTCATAAGTTGGCTACAAGAGCAGCCGTCATGCCCGTTATGCAAAGCAGAGATCAAGACCGTTCAATACGAATTCACAGACGACCACTGTTTCAAGACCTATGATGTCCCCACCAAGAGTGCAACACAACCTGCTTCGAGCGCCCCGAGAGCGCAGATTTTCGACCACCGGGGCAGAAGCTCATTCAGACCAAGAAGAGAACATGAACCAAGACCTTTAGTCACAGCAGACGATGCTCTGCTCCGCCGCAGACATATATACCAGAACAAACTCTACTCCTTACATGTTGGAACGAACCGGGTGTCGCGGTTCAGAGACTTGACACCTGCACTCTTTAGCAGCGACACTGAGCTTGTGTCCCGAGCACGAAAATGGATACGTCGAGAACTTCAAGTCTTTGAATTTCTGAATCCTGATATTGCTTCGGGATCCGACAGGCGGGCGAACAATGCTGAGTTTCTGCTGGAGTATATCGTGGCGATATTGAAGACGGTGGATATTCAGGGCAGTGGAGGCCAGGCTGAAGAAATGCTGAAGGATTTCTTGGGAAGGGAGAATACAGTCTTGTTCTTGCATGAGTTGAGGGCTTGGCTGAGGAGCCCGTATGTGAACTTGCAAGATTGGGATAGCCATGTACAATACGGTGAGCCTGATTTGAGAAAGGGCGACGGTAGCACACATGCCGAGGCAAACTCCGAACGAAGGAGTGGACCCAGCAATAGAGGAGAGTATAGAGGAAGGCTACGAGGGTCTTACTACACGCCTAGAGCTGGACAGCGATATTCGCCGTATCATCGAGAGCAAAGGAGAGTTAATGGGTGAAACCCGAGATCTCACAAGAGACGGCATAGATCATGCTTAGGCCATAGCTTGGCTTGGAGGGTCAAACCACGGTGCCGCTGATGCAGATCTACAGGAGATGTACGAAGAGCAGTTTTCGTTCAAAGCTCTTAAACAACGGACAGACCTTTAATATGCTTCGCCATCGGGTTATTCGGCCCCAAAAGACGACACCAATCACAGAAAACGTCCCAAATTTCACGACTCACTACTCAAACGTCTATGAAATGATCAAACCTATGAGGAATAAGTGTGGAGGTAAATGAAGATAATGAAGTGGATAATAGATAGCTTGGAGAGAAAAGAATGAGACAAAAACAATATCAACAATCACTGCATTTCCGGAGATTCACATGACAGAGCTGGCAAAACTTCATCTAGAACAGTGATTGTGCAATCCACAACAATCACGACTATCTCGTCTCTTAAGCATATCAAATGCCTACAAATATGTCCTCTTTACCCCACTTCACAACCTGCTTAGCTTTGCCAGAAAAGTGACAGCACCACTCCACATCACAGCACGTAAGGTATCGATGAACAACCACTTACTAACAGGAACTCGCCCCGACATGGTCTCGTCTCCACTTCCACATCCAGGCAGGGACGTTCCTATGACTTCACCTCTCCCCATGAACTCGCCGAGGCCCTCACCAGCTTTATCCAGCTACCCAGCAGAAACCAAGAGCAGCGAGCAGTGGGCTGCCAAGATCCAAAGAAGGGAAGACAGAGAAGAGGCAGCGAAGAAAGCAAAGCAGGCACGCCAAAATAGGAGAGCTTATGGGGCAGAGAGGAGACCGTACGGATCTAACGGTGGTGGACCGTGGGAGATCTGGGAGGAGTTCGATGGAGAGGAAGGAGGTGAGAATGATGATGATGGGGTTGTGGGATCGGGCTTGAAGCGCAGGTATCGCTAGGTATAGTCTGAGGGACTTTAGATGGGCTTGATGAGATAGTAACAGAAGGTGACGCGGTCGAAAGTATAAAAGTTGCAAGATAAGTGACTGGTGGCTGTGAGTGATCGTGTGAATTAGACGATTACGTTGTTAGCGATTGGTTGGCGAAGGTAATCTATTCCCTAACTCTTCATCACCAATACACAATACTTCTCCGTCGAAGTTGACTCTATACTTTCGTTTCATCTTCAGTCTGCCTTCAATATAATATATCGACTCGCAACCGCCAAAAGAAAACACATATACAGCGAATCTGCTATGGAGGCAGAAGTGATGGAACCTTTGGGTTGACTTGGTAGTGTTCACGAGCACAGGAGATGCCTAACACTTCTTGCAAGGGCATCAGAGGCAAGACTGAATGAAGGGTGACTGGAAAGATATTCAGGGAGCTGAAGGGGATCCAAATAAATGTGTGAGTGAAGCATTTCAAGCTACTTAGAAGAGCATGTACCGTATCTCCATAACCCCCACCACCCTCCCCCCCGCAAAAAAACTCCATCCAA
>Ga0302140_10006481_pt1 | contig 14684 bp, 6 predicted proteins | sample I_Bog_E1_1_FD_202095 | JGI IMG/M metagenome (GOLD analysis project Ga0302140, IMG submission 202095) | Peat permafrost microbial communities from Stordalen Mire near Abisko, Sweden - I_Bog_E1_1 | ecosystem: Environmental > Terrestrial > Soil > Wetlands > Peat | place: Sweden: Abisko, Stordalen...
CGGGTAAAGCACCGGTTTGGGCATTCGTTTAAAATGCAGGCCGTCGTCGCTCACAGCCAAACCTATGCGCGATGTACCTGCTGGCTTGCCCGTTTTATCCTGGGCGCGGTAAAGCATGTAAATCTTGCCGTCCTTATTAACTATTGCCGGGTTAAACACATCCTTTGCTTCCCAAAACACTTTTTTATTTAAAATCGGGTCGATAAAACTGCCGGTACCCGGATCCAATACCGGGTTAACACTGTCAATTTTGATAAACGGCAGCAATGCCCAGGATGGAGCGGAACTCATGGTTGCGCTATCTTTGGATGTCACTTTAGCAGCATCGTGATGATTTTGGCAGCCGGATATTAAAATAATGGCAAGCCAGGCAGCAGCGGTAAAATAGCGCATAATCTTTAAATCAAAGTTTTTATTTCCTCATTATCAATTTCTTAACCACCGAATCGCCAAGCACTTGCCCAAAACCACGCGATACCATGCAGGAGTTGCGAAAATGGATACCGCCGTAAAATCTCGACATCGCCGTCTCGTTGGCTGCATCGCGGAATGATTTATAGGATAAACTCTTTATACCGAATTGCAGTTCGGTTGTATCTGTGAAAGCCACGTTATCGCCCAAAACACTGGTCAATGCTTCTGCAGCAGCGGCTGATATGGTACAATGGCCGCAAGTATACTCAGGGAACGGGGGGGTTTGCAGGTGCGGGCGCCAATCCCTGTTAAAATATTTGTCGATAACAGTTTCGGGCCGCACGCCTTTGTATTTGTATTTGGCGGCCCAGCATTCAATAAATCCATCGAACAACGCGATAGAAGTTTTGGCATATGCACAAACCGTTGTTGCAAAATCTGCGTGGACCTTTTCAGCACCTATGCCAACCACACTCATCCAATGCCCGGGTGGCGAGAACTTTTTGGTGACAAACATCAGGTGGCCCTGTATATTCATTTTCTGCGGGTTATCGTCCCAAAAATCGGCGATATGCGCTTGTTCGGGTGTCAAGCTATCAACTACATTTTTGCTTAACATTACTTCCTTATAATACGGGCTGGTTTTGTCAGTTACATTAAATACCGGCGGTGGCGTAACAATGTATTCTTTTGCATCATGCATCACCATGGTTCTTATTTCGCCCCAATGAGGTTCCACAGCTTCAAAGTATCCCGGCGGGGTTGGTATCCAACGGCCTGTAGAGTCTTTTATAGCAAACTTTGAAGCGCTCCTTGTTTGCAGGTAATCATCGCCTTTGCTCCAGGCCATCACCGACTTAGCTACACGTTTTGCATAACTTTCCGAGCTATCGAGCATTTCGGAAGGCATGCCGTGTGCAGCCGCCATCTGGTGCAGGCTATCGGTGTAATATTTCAGGCTGCCCTCGGGAAACGTAACGGCCTCGCCCACTTTGCAAAAGGCAAATAGTGCAGCATAATCATAATCAATAGGTTCATTGCCAATTGGTTTTGCAACTTTTTTAAATCCATTTAACTGGCCAACCAGCGATTGGTATTTTTGAGGATAACCCGCCACAATTACCTCGTAACCCGCAATGGATGCATAGGCATAGTTGCGCGATGCCACCGGCGGCGAAAAATTATTGCCCATAACAACGGTATTCAATTCAAAAACAGTGCGGCTATACAAGCCGGGATCACTAAATACTGTATCATAGTCGGGCTTTTTACAGGAGGAGAAAAGTATAGCGGTAATAGCAAAAGTTAAAATTAAGGGTTTCATTGATCTATGAATTATCTAAAGATTATTTTACAGTATAAGTTTTTTTGTCAGGACCAACACCGGTTATGGTTACCGAACGCCAGTTTGGTGGAAGCGCACTTTTGATTTGTATAATCCCTTGCGGAGTAATGTCCAAACCGCCAAATCCCATTAGCAGGCTTTGTACAAGACCGCCCGCGCCGGTAGCAAAATAAGGATTTGTGCCGCCTTTCGTTTCGGCAATTACCCGGAATGGGGGGTTTAAGTTGGGTTCGTAACCGTCCTTAAAAAAGTGATAAGCTTTTTCGCCGTTACCCAACCTTGCGTATAGCAAAGCGAATATGCCTTCGGTCATCGCCGGCGTCCCCTCGTTCGGGATGCGTGTTTCGTAATATTCCAGGTCTTTTTTTACCTGTGCCTGGTCGGTAATAACGTTTAACGGGTAGCCAAGCAAATTCACATCGGCCTGTTTGATACCTTCGCCTTTATAGGTTGCAAACTCCCTGGTCACACCATCCGGGAATTTGAGGATCGGAATATTTTGTTCAACGACCTGCCAATCGGGATCGGGGTTGAGGCCCAATACCTTAGCCGCAGCCGTCGCATTTCTCAGGTTGGCGATGGCGGCTGCGTTGGTAAAGGCGTTATTATCCACATTTTCGGCCCATTCGTCGGCGGCAACCACATTTTTTATGTCATATTGGCCCGGCCCGTTCCGTTCAACGCGGCTAGCCCAAAAATCGGCGGTTGCCTGCAGGATGGGCCACCCTTTTTCCAACAGCCATTGTTTATCCTGCGTTACACAGTAGTACTGCCAGGCAGCAAGTGCTACGTCGCCTGTAATATGATGTTCAAAGGGGCCGCTCAATGCCCAAACGGGTGTTTCTTCTCCGCCATTGTCCGCGCTTTCCCAGGGGAACATCGCCCCCTTATAGCCATGTTCAAAGGCATTTTGCTTAGCTGCGGCGAGCCGTTGAAAACGGTACTCGATCATCGATTTCGCGATCTCCGGATGTAAAACCAGCATTCCCGGGAACATCCACAGATCGGCGTCCCAAAAAACATGTCCGTTGTAACCTAAACCCGAAAGGCCCATCGGCGATGGCGAATAAGCCGTTCCCGCACGGGAAAATGAGTACAAATGATACAACATGCTGTGCACGTCCTGCTGCGCTTGGGGGTCGCCATCAATTTTGATGTCGCTTTTCCAAAGTTCAGCCCAGGCGGCTTCGTGGTGTTTGATCAATCGGTCGCGGCCCTCCAGTTTGGCAAACATGGTTAATCGCTCAACCTGGTTCAGGGGATCAGCGTCATGGGCCGAGGTGATGGATGAACCGACAACGCTATAATGATATGTCGTACCAGCGGGAATCTCCTTGCTGAACTGCATCCACTGGGCATTATTATCTTCAATTTGGTGCAGCAGGCGTGGTTCTTGTCCATCCGGTTCGTCAAATAAAAACGTGGTCGAGGCGCAAAGCTGTAGTTTGCCCGTTGGGCTTTTTGCGGTGGAGGTGAGCAGGCTGATCCTGCCGTGTGACCCATCCACCTCGTTAAAATAATTTTGCACGTCGCGCAGTGCATCGGGCGCCGCCATTACGCTGGCGGAAGTAATGGTGATGTTCTTTTTCGCAGTTACTGAAATATCCATCAAAACAGTGAATGGCAATTGCCGCAATGAGTAGTAGGTATACTTTACCGAGGCCTCGTCGCCGTAGTCGAAAGTCGCCGTGAAAGCCGCATGTTGCATGTCCAGTTGTTGCTTAAAATTCTGGATATTGCTGTTATCTATTTCATGGCCATTTATTTGCATGTACATGTTGAGCAGGTTAAAACTATTCAGAAAGTTGCTCACCCTGCCCCTGCCGTACAAGTCATAAGCTCCTGCCAATACTACATTTTTCACCTTAAAAGGCTCGGGCGATGACACAATACCTATCATACCATTGGCGACGCTTATGCCATAGTAATTTGCGGGGTCAATTTTATCCGCTTTTATTATCCATTCATCCTGCCCATAGGCTGCGGTCGTAAAAAACAAAGCCGCAAAAAGCACTGATGCATATAATTTATTCATGGTTAGTTATTTATCTTAAAAAACTTAATCGCATTATTATTGATCGCAACGGCATAAATGGTTCCTGTTGCTGTCTTTATCGCCTTGATATCCCGCACTTCCCCTCTTAACAAAAACCCAGAGGAAACCGGCGACTCCCATTTAAAATTGCCGTTTTTATCTACAGTCATCAAGTCTCCATAATCTGCGTCATAACGGCCTTCAAAGGGTAGTACGCCGGAAAAATTGCCGCCCGCCAGCAGGTAATTCAATTTGCCGGGGATATTTGCAAATCCAAAAAGCGGCGCCATTTGAGCATCCGACGGGAATGCTTTAAACTCAAAATTGCCGCTTCCCTTGTTATAAAAAACCCCGGAAGTAAAGGACGTAACTTTTAGCGGCACGCTTCCTTTAAGCGAATCGCCGAATATTTGGTCCACCGTTTTACCTGCGTAGTCGTGGTAATACAGGTATTTCTTTTTCAGCAACGGCACCTGTTTTTCGATATCGCCTTTACCCAGGAACGTATATTCCTTTCCGTCGACGCTGTGCGTGAGCAAAGGGTCGACGATGCCATTTTTGTCAATATCAGTTAGATAGAGTTTAACAGGATCTGAGGGCGTAGGCTGAAGTTTGGAATTCCAACCGTAGTTACCCGCCACAATGTCAATTTTGCCATCGCCGTTTACATCGGCAAGTACTATTCTTTGCCACCAGCCGGGCTGTTTTTCCATTTCCGGCTGCTTCAATTCAACAAATTTGCCCTTTTTGTTCATGAAGACTTTTACGGGCATCCATTCGCCGGCAACCACCAGGTCGGGCCAGCCATCGCCATCCAGGTCGGCGAATGCAGCAGAGCGGACCATGCCTGCATATTTCAGTTCATTCGGGATTTGTGCTTGCTGGTAATGACCATGCCCATCATTCATCAACAGATACGACTCCGGAATAGGACCAAACCTCCGTGCATCAGGGGCACCTGCTACAAAAATATCCGGGTACCCATCATGGTTGACGTCAGCAACCGCCACGGCTGCTTTGTTTAGTTTGATGGATGGAATGTTATCCGACCGTTTAAAATGCCCTTTTCCGTCATTGATATATAGCCTGTCGGCCAGTTCTGGTGAACCATTTGGAAATTCATTTCCGCCGCTTACTACATAAAGATCGGGGTTTCCATCGTGGTTGGCATCTAAAAATACAGCATCAACATCCTCGCAGCCGGCATCGGCAACAAAATCGGGTTGGACAGTTTCTATAAACTTACCGTCAGCTGTTTGGATAAAAAGCGCGCCTGGCTGGCCTTTTGCCCCGCAAATATGAAAGTCGTCCAGCCCGTCATGGTTTACATCGGCAACGGCTATGCGCGGGCCCTCTTCGGAAAGCATATGAGGAATAAGCGGCTGCTGGTTAAAATCGACATAATCATTCTCCTTGTGCTTCCAGTTTAAATGGATATCATTGGTGATATCCTTAAAAACAGGCTTAACCGGCGGGAAGAATTCGCTATGATTGAAATGACCATTGGCATTTTTTTCGTCTATTGTCAGTACCTGGTCACCCTTCACCTTGCGCATTACCTGGTAAGTTTGATCAGGCCAAATGATGAGCAAACTGTCAATAGTCGTGCTGTTACCCAGTCCAAAATGCAGTTTCGGTTCCTCCGACGACTCGAAGCCCCTGGTCAGCATTAACTCTTCGTACTGCATCTGCTTACCGCTAAAGGTGTATGCTTTTGTCCCGATGCCAAAGCGATTATCGCGCGTTCCGTTAAATTTCAAACTGACGTAATGCCCTCCTTTCGACACATTTTTATAGATGCAGGCAACATGGTTCAGGTTATTGGTTACTAAATCCAGGTTACCGTCGTTGTTCAGGTCGGCATAGGCAGCGCCGTTGGAGAGCGTCGTATCCCTAAAACCCCAGGCATCACTTTTATCAATAAATTTTTCGCTTTTTGTGCCTTTGAAAATATAACTGTGTGCCACCCCGCTGGGCATTTTACTGATAGCTAAGCCATCCATTCCGTGCCCGCTTTGCAAGCTCCCCTGCACGGAGATATCCGAAATAAAACTGATAAAATCCATATCCGTGGGCCGGCGTTTTATTCCGTTCGCCACAAAAAGGTCTTTTATCCCATCGTTATCAAAATCGGCCAGTAACGGGCTCCAGCTCCAATCGGTCGCTGCGACGCCGTCCATCAGCCCCACATCGCTAAAGGCCTCACCGTTTCCAAGGTTTTTTTGCAGGCAATTGCGTGAGTACTGGTATTGAAAACCACCGCTCAATATTTTTATCTTGTATTGGTCGTATGACTCATCGCCGATATAGGTTTTTAACAATGCTTCATCAGCCGGCAGCATGTCCGCCGTGACGACATCCAATTGCCCGTCGTTGTTAAAATCGGCAATATCATTACCCATACTAAACCGGCTGTAGTGGTTAAAATGTTTCGCACCCGACTCGGTAAATGTGCCGTCCTTATTGTTGATGTAGTAATAGTCGTTTTCGTGAAAGTCGTTACCTTCGTAGATGTCATCCCAGCCGTCGTTGTTCAGATCGCCAATGGCGATACCGAGGCCGTAGCCCAGGGCGCTGCTGTAAATCCCTGCTTTTTGAGTGACATCCACAAAATGGCCATTGTCGTTCAGGAACAATTTGCTGCCGGCCTGTGCATTAACCTTCTTCCGGAGCGAGGTATCGCCATAAGTGTCAACCGAATGGTTTGACTGGTTAAGCAAATAGCAGTCGAGTTTGCCATCGTGGTTATAATCGAAAAAAGCAGCCTGGGTGGAGAACCCTGAAAAGTCAAGCCCATATTTTGCCGACTCTTCGGTGAATGTGCCGTCATGGTTGTTGATATACAGTAGGTTATGCCCTTTAAAGCCCAGTTTACCAGATATGCAGCAAACATAAATATCCAGGTAGCCATCGTTATTTACATCGGCCATGGTAACGCCGGTACACCAATCATCATCGCCGGCTACGCCTGCTTTTTCGGTGATGTCCTCAAACTGATAATTCCCTTTGTTGAGGTAAAGCTTATTTCCGCCTTTTTTATTCGAGGTGAAAAATATATCGGGCAGGCCGTCATTGTTAATGTCGCCGATGGCAACACCGCCCCCATTGTAAAAGTACAGGTAGTTTAAAATGCCGGGGTAATCGTCGTCACTTAAAGTATTTTTAAAATTAATATTGGTTTGTGTTGAATCGAGCAATTGAAACAGTTGCGGCTCGGCTGCTTTTTGGCTGCATGCGCTTAAACCGATAATCCATAGGGCTATGAAAAAAGATATATATATGCGGGGTTTTAAACTACAAATGGACTCAGTCATTCAGCAAGCATTAAACAAACAACCGATCACAACCCAAATTTCATTAAAGGATCCACAAACATGAACTTTTATTTTTTTAACAGTTTATTAATCGGCGCCTAAATTTACCATATTCCGGGTTAAGTGCAAACATTTGGGGGCTGTTAATTAAGATATTTTTTTGTTGAAAAACGGGCAAAATATGGCCTTTTTCTACAGAAAAACGCACTTTATTTTGTAAATTTATGCCCTCTTATAAACCGTTTGTGAATGATCAAAAAAGTTTTGTTAATCATTATAGTATTGGCATTTTTTGCAGCCTGTTTTTTCCCTGTTACCTTACAAAAAACCACCATAGTCAAGTCCTCCTTTCTAAATACTTACAGCTTTGTAGCCAACCCGTCAAAATGGGAACAATGGCGGCCGGATTTACGAAAAGCCCTGATGACCGACTCCGGGAAAATCATCATCCAAAGGGACTCGTCTAAATTTTCGATAAAATACAATGGGTTCAAATTAAAAGTCGATCCAAAGGGAAATTCCTTCGATATAAATGAAGATCAAGACGGTAGAACCAGGAATTACAGTTTTGTGATGGTGCCGGTACCTGATAAATTTTTTAACAAAACAATAGTCTCTATCGATGAGAAAACTACGGCAATAAATTATTTGATTGACAAATTTGCTCCATCCTCGTTTTTACAGGAACATTTAAATAGCTTAAAAAACTACCTGGAGACGGACAGCCTATATTATGGTTTCAATATCTTTGAAACCGCAGTGCCGGAGAGTTACCTTATTGTAATGCAAAAGGAGGTTGCAGATCGGGATAAATTTCCCGAAGCAGCGAAAATACTTGCTACTTTACAACAATATATTATAACCAACAATATCAAACCGGTGCAACCCGTAATTGCACAGTTTAATCAAAATATTAAAGACTCTGTTGAAGTAAAAGTTGGTTTTTTTATTAATAAAGAAGTGAAGCCCGGCAATGGAATTCAGTTTAACCGGATGCCGAAAGGCGGCCCGCTATACGCCGTAAAATACAAAGGAGAATTTTCAAAAAGGGGTAAAGCTTTCGATGCCCTGAAACAGTATTTCGCCGATCATTCACACCAGATGGTTATTTTACCTTTCGAAACCTACCTGGATAACAAACTCCCGGTTAGTGATAGCGATACCGTTAGCATACAAGTAAACCTGGGGACTTTTCCATCCGGAGGGGCAGCCAAACCGAAGTAAGTTTAAGCCTCATTTTAATAGTTTCAAAACGCCTGATGATCTGTGCTAATTTCGTTTAAATAATTGCAACGCATCATTATTGCGGGCCACAATTATTTCTTTTCCATCTTTTGTTTTCACCTCGCCAACGTCACGGACTTCGCCTTTTAAAAACAACCCGCTGTTTGCCGGAGTCATATAGTCAAACCAATGTTTTGAGTTTCCTAACAAGGTAACGCCATAACTGGCGTCATACCGGCCAACTTCGGGTTTTAAACCATAAAAATTGCCGCCTAAAAACAAATCCTTAATCCCGTCATTGTTTATATCGGTAACCAATATGCCAAATACCGGCGAGAATTGCGCCCTTATGGGTAATGGTTTCATACTAAACTCACCTTTACCATTGTTATAAAAAACACAGGTTTGCGTTTGGGTAACTGTTAAAACCGACGCTTTGTCTAACTCGCCGGCCGTGAAAATTTCTTCGATGCTTTTCCCTGCATAGGCATCATACCTTAAAAATTGCTTTTTTAAATAGGGCAGCTGTTTGATCATATCATCGTGCAGATTAAATGGATATGCCTTGCCGTCAGTTTTATAGTAAACAGGGATGCACTCTACCTGGCCATTGCCGTCAAAGTCCGACACATATAATTTTGCAGGGTGATCAGCATCCGCTTTAATTTTAGAATTCAGGCCGTTATTGCCGGCAATCAAATCTAATTTTCCGTCACCATTCAGGTCGGCAACCGTCAAACAGTTCCACCACCCCGAAGAATTAGCTATTTCGCCGGTTTTTTGAAGTTTGCCATCAACATATTTCAGAATAGTTACCGGCATCCAGTCGCCAACAACTATTAATGAATTTTTACCGCTGCCATCAATATCGGCCCATTGTGCATCAGTTACCATGCCTAATTTTAACAACTCGGGCGCTGCGGCAGCGGTTACATCGGTAAAATTGCCATGGCCGTCATTCCTTAATAATCTACTGGAAGGAATGGTCCCGTATGCACCTGGAACGCATCGCGCGCCGATAAACAAATCGCCATTATTATTATTTAATCGTACGCATGAGGCGTTTATGGAAACAAGCGGCCAGCCGGTAAATTTGCGGGTAAAATTACCTTTACCGTCATTTATATAATACCGCGCGAGTAAATCAAGCGAGCCTTCCTTTTCCAGGTTGCCGCCCGACACCACTACGAGGTCTTTCCTGCCGGTACGAGTTGCATCTAAAAATATCGCGCCAATGTCTTCACTGTTTTTATCCTGTTCAAATGCAAATTCCTTTTTTTGTATAAACGTGCCGTTTGTCTGCTGGATAAAAAGTTTTGCAGTATCGCCGGTAGCGCCGCCCATAAAAAAATCTTCAAGCCCATCGCCGTCTACATCGGCAACCGCTAGCTTTGGCCCTTCGGTCGATAGCATTTTGGGGATAAGCCGCTGGTCGTCAAAATCTTTGTAATCATTTTCTTTATGATAGATATCGCCCTTAAATGATGTCGCAGTGATATTTTTGTAAATCGGCTTAATTTTATTTACGGTTGGGGCAAAGTCAGCTTTTGCGTCTGTTTGCTTCAATGTAATAACCGTATTGGTAGCAATATTTCTCAATATTTGCATTTTCATGTCCGGCCATATTACCCGCAGGCTGTCTACTTTCTTGTAATTCCCCGTGCCAAAATTTAATACCGGTTCGCTGCTGCTTTGAAACCCGCGGGTAGGCTGCTGTTCCAATAGTTGCTGCATCCCATTAGTGTAAATGGTAACTTTTGCCCCAATTCCGAAGGTATTCATACCACTGCCCTTTAAGTTAATTTTCAGGTAATGTGCGTGTGTCCGTTCGGAGGTCATGTTCCGGTAAATAAAAGCTTCGCCGTTTTCATTATTTACCACCAGGTCAAGGTCGCCGTCGCCATCCAGGTCACCATAAGCGGCGCCGTTACTAAAAGATGGCGTTGTAAAGCCCAGTTGCTGACTTTCATTCTTAAATTGCAGGTTTTTCTGATTAATAAAACCGTAACTGGTAATAGGTGTTTTGGGCATTTTGTCCAACAATGCTTTAGGTTTAAAACCCCCATGTTTAATTTCGTCCATTACTTCCTGGCTGCTAAAATACGTAAGGAAATCCTGGTTGGTTAAATCCCTGCTGATGCCATTGCTCACAAAAATGTCTTTCCAGCCATCGTTATTAAAGTCAAATATCAGCGCCCCCCAGCTCCAGTCGGTTGCATTTATGCCGGCGAGGTCAGCTATTTCACTAAAAGTGCCATCACCGTTGTTCAGTTGTAAACAGTTTTTAGTAAACTGGTGATGAAAATCTCCTTTCAATTTGGCATTATATACATCAAACTCATCAAACTTGGTAGTAGTTTTCAGGCGATAATCACTTTCAGGCAACATGTCGGTGGTGAACATATCCAATAAACCGTCGTTATTGATATCGGCGAGATCCGACCCCATGGACGAAAGGCTCATGTGCCCCAACGCATCATTACTTATTTCACTGAATTTGCCGTTATGCTGATTCCGGTACAAATAATCATGCTCAAAAAAATCATTTGAGATATACATGTCGTCCCAGCCGGTATTAAACATATCGCCGGCAGCTACGCCCAAACCAAAACCGATTTCGCTGCCGTATACACCGGCCTGTGCACTTACATCCACATACTTTCCGTTTATATTTTTGTATAAACGGTCCCCATTCAGCGGGTCGCGTATATCGCGTAAATCCCGGCCATTCGGAAAGCTGCTTGTTGATCGGTAACTATTATTCAATACAAAGCAACTCAGGGAGCCGCTGTGGTCATAGTCGAAAAACAAAGCCTGGGTTCCTAATCCAGGATCAGCCAGCCCGTATGCTTCCGCTTCTTCTTTAAAAGTCCCATCTTTCTGATTGATATAAAGTTCGTTTCTTCTGTCGGCATTGCCCAATCCGCCGCTGTTGCTGATGTATATGTCCAGCCAGCCATCGCCGTTAATATCAACCATGGTAACGCCGGTATGCCAGCGGTGATACTTATTCAGCCCCGATCCGGCTGTTACATCTTTAAATTTCCAGTTGCCCTCGTTGATATAAAGCTTGCATTCCCCCTGGTTTGAGGTAAAAAAAATATCAGGCTTGCCATCATTATTTACATCGCCAATGGCTACACCGCCGCCATTATAAAAATTACGAAAGTTAAAGTCATTGTATTTACCATCGTCCTTAACCTTGTTGTTAAAAGTTATGCCGGTTTGGGAGGATGGCATTAACTGAAAACGAGCGTCTTCCGGTTTAAATTCCGTTTTCTTTTTACAGGAAATACAAAAAACCAAAAGAATATAAAAAAGCAGTTTTGGGCGTGAAAATTTCATATGCGGATTCAAACATAACTAAAAATGGAGCGGTAATTTGTTACCGCTCCATTAAAGTTATCTAGTTATTGATATTTTATTAATAACCTGGATTTTGAATTAAATTAGGGTCTTGTGCAATCGCGGTTGTTGGTATTGGGTATAACGCTGCGTGATTATCCGGGTCAACAGGTTTAAATTGTTTTGCATCTCTAAAATGGCCAAAACGAATCTGGTCTTCTCTTCTCCAGCCTTCCCAAACAAATTCACGTCCTCTTTCATTGTAGATACTGTCAAGCGTAAATGCGCTTGATGAGAAATTACTTAAGCCAGCCCTTTGTCTAACCGCAGCAGTATAAGTCAATGCAGCAGTCGGGTTACCTAAACGGTACACGCATTCGGCCTTCATTAACAGTACATCCGAATAGCGGAATAAAGAAAAGTCGGCATCCATGCCCTGGAAGCCATCGGTAAGTTCCCATTTTTGCTGGCGTGCGCCATCATACTCTGTTGCAGGGGTGGCCTGTAAAAAGCCTGTTACCTGCGGCCTGAAATTAAGCACCAGCGAACTGTCGCTGCCCCTTGTTGTTAACGGTGTTACGCCGTCAGCCGCATATTGAATACCTACCATCCAACCTGCTTTCCGGGCATCTGCATTATCAAACAAAGCATAATAATCCGCATTTGCGCAATAACCGTTCCATGGACCGCCGGTACTTCCCCAATTGTATTTGGCAGCCTGGTTATAATGCATGGTCTCCATCTGGATAGTTAAACCCGGCGCAGCGATGTGGTCAAAAGGAATAACAAAAATATTTTCGGTATTGCCAGTATTGTTAGTGCTTGAAAAATTTGACAGGAAGTTGCCTGACAAAGAATATCCGGCAGTCATCAATGAATCGCAATACGCAGAAGCAGCAGTATAACCGCTGTTATCAGTGCCGCCGGTGATCACGTTTTGGTTCATGTACAACTTGGTTAACAAAAAATACACGCACCATTTGTTCATCCTGCCGTATTGGCTTGGATCCTGCGTTGGCGTTTTTGAGCTTAACAACGGCGCGTCGGCTTTTAACTCGGTGATCAAATCATTGTAAATAGTGGCAGCAGGGACTGTTGGGGCCGTGCTGGCATTGGTATTCGATGATATGATATAGGGTACGTTGCCCCAAAGGGTTAACAGTTCATAGTAAAAATAGCACCTCAGCGCCTTTAATTCGGCGATGGATGATGCCGAACTACTGGTAGGAGGCAAACCCTGCAAAAGGCCGATGGTGATGTTGATCTGGCCTATACCAGCGTACAACGTCGAATAATCAGGACCGATCTGGCCGTGGCCCGGCAAATAAGTGTGCTGCCATAGTTGTTGGTGTTCGCCACCGTCGAGCCAGTCACCACCAATCCTGGTAGGGATAATCAATGCATCGGTGGTAGCTTCAGCATCCTCGATAACGCCGGTTGCCAAAGGCTGTAATTTAGTATATGCCCCTAACACAATTGAGTTAAGGTACCTCGGCGTAATATCGGATTCTATCACAGTATCGTGCGCCGGATTAAGCTGCTTTTTGCAGGAATAAATGCAAACCACCCCGAAAAGGGCCGCCGCAATAAATAAATAATTCTTTTTCATTATAAATAAATTTATATGGTTACTATTTAAGAGTAAGATTTACGCCAAACGTTAATTGACGGGTGCGTGGATAAAGTCCTTCGTTCCTTGAGTCAATACCGGCATCTCCCCCTACTACGTTACTGTTTACTTCAGGGTCAACGCCTTTATAGCTGGTAAAAGTGAACAGGTTATTTCCACCTGCGTAAAGGTGTAATCTATCAACATACTTGCTGTCTTTCACGATCAGCGTATAACCTAATGTAGCGCTTTGTACTTTCAGGAAAGAAGTGCTTTGCCACCAATAGCTGGACGGCACAGGCTGGCTGTTAATACCTGCCGCGGTAGCCGAAGCTACCAGGGAATAGGTGCCTACCTTGCCCGCAATTGTGCTGTAGTCCATACCCACTTCGTTAAATGCATGGCTGCCGTAGTCGCCGCGCATAAACAAATTTAAATCAAATTGTTTATAACGAAAAATATTTGTGATACCGTAAGTAAACTTCGGATCGGTTGTATAATAGCGCCTGTCATCCGAACCCGGGTTACCTATATTAAGCCCACTTGCCTGTACTTCTGTTCTTGTACCGTCAGCAGCATAATGCCAAAACATTTGGTTGCCATTGGCATCGATGCCGGCATATTGGGGTAATAATAGCGTGCCCACCGGGTAACCGACTGCTAAGTAGCCTATATTCGCTATAGCGCCGCTGATGCCTAAGCCGCCTGTGGCGCCCACTTGCGAGTAGGTTTGGTTTACTTGTGTTCCACCTGGCAGTGTGCCGGAAAGATCAGTTATTTTGTTTCGGTTTAAAGAAAGATTGACGCCTGCATTCCACGAAAAATCAGCTGATTTCACAATTACGCCGTTCAGCGTTATGTCAATGCCTTTGTTATTCAAAGTTCCGACGTTTGCCAGTATGGTACCAACAAAATACTGACCGCCTGTAGCCACCGGATAAGGGAACAACAAGTGATTAGTATTGGCGTTGTAAAAATCGATACTGCCGCTCAAACGCCCGTTAAATAAGGCAAAATCTACCGCTCCATCGACAACCGTTTTTTCTTCCCATCTTAAACCAGGGTTTGGGTTATTAACAGAGAAGTTGGCAGGCAGCCATTTTTGGCTTGCACCGTCATAGTAGAGCGTCCCGCCCGCATTGCCGAACAAAAGCTGAGACGAGTAGGCGCCGATAGCGTCCTGATCACCCGTTTGTCCGTAACCACCGCGGAGTTTCAAAGAACTAATCCAGGTAACGGATTTCATAAAATCTTCATTACTTATGTTCCAGGCCGCGCTAAAGGATGGGAAAACTTCCGATTGTTGATTCAAACCCAATTTGTTCGACCAATCGTAACGAACAGTACCGGTGAGATAATATTTGTCGTTAAAATTGTATTCCGCTCTTCCAAAATATG
>Ga0302140_10006485_pt1 | contig 14680 bp, 6 predicted proteins | sample I_Bog_E1_1_FD_202095 | JGI IMG/M metagenome (GOLD analysis project Ga0302140, IMG submission 202095) | Peat permafrost microbial communities from Stordalen Mire near Abisko, Sweden - I_Bog_E1_1 | ecosystem: Environmental > Terrestrial > Soil > Wetlands > Peat | place: Sweden: Abisko, Stordalen...
TGGATGCACTTCCGGTGTTTCCTCCATTACAAAGTACGTTCTTTATGGTAAAGGCTGAATCAGATAATGCATTCGGTTGGGTAACAACGGTACTTGCTGTAGCTGAGCAACCATTCATATCGGTTACACTCAGGGTATAGCTTCCGGCTGTTAATCCGGTTGCAGTAGCATTGGTTGAACCACCTGTCCACAAATAAGAATATGGGGTTGTTCCTCCGGTAACAGCAGATGCTGTTGCGCCGGTACTACCACCGTTACATGTAACATTGGTTGATGTAGTTGCTGTTGCAGCCAAAACAAGAGGTTGTGTAAGAGCAACAGATGCAGATGCTGTATTTCCACAAGCATCGCTAACTCCAACAGAATAAGTGCCTGCACTCAATCCGGTTGCTGTAGCAGTTGTTTGTGATGAAGGTGTCCAAACATAAGTATAAGGAGATGTTCCTCCGGTTACTGTACCAAGTACACTTCCATTGCTTCCGCCATTACAAGATATACCGCCAGCTATGCTTGCGCTAACTGAAAGTGCAGCCGGTGCAATCCATGATAATTTAACATATCCGTTACCGCCTGCTGCTGCAATATTGCCAGCGCCGATACCTACAGGAGGACCACCGGGAGCTGCAGCGCTTCCGCTGGTAGCTGAGTTGGTAGTACCTGCTAAGTTTGAAAGGATGGTAAAAGTAACACCACCTGATGTATAGGTAGAGCCAGGGAAAGAAGATCCACCGCCACCGGCATTACCTTCATCTCCGCCGCCGCCGCCGCCATACCAGCCTGCGCCGCCGCCGCCGCCGCCGTAGTCTCCATTATATGATTGAGGTTCTCCGGTTCCACCGGTAAGAGCTGTACCAGCAGTTCCACCAACAGAATACGCTGCTCCTCCGGCACCGCCTGAGGCAAGAAGACCAGGGCCGCCATTGGCTCCGAATGATCCAACAGTAATAGTACTGTTTGGGTTTCCGCCGCCGCCGCCGTAAGCTGTTCCTCCGTATCCGGTAGAACCGCCACCGCCGCCTGCTCCTGCTACAGCATAGTATGTTGCACCAATTTCAACTGCAGCATATCCGCCGCCTCCACCGGCCCACTCACTAAAAGTATTGTCGCAACCGGCAGTACCGCCTCCTGGCCATCCGCCCGGTGCATAAATATTCGTAGTGTAATATCCACCTCCCTGAGGTACATATAATTTAAGGGTTGTACCGGAAGTTAGGCCGGTAAGTGTTCCTTCCATGTAAGCTCCGGAACCTCCGCACCAAGCATCGGTATATCCGGTCTGATGACCTGAGCCTCCTCCAGCGCCCCATAGTTGTGCTGTAACAGTAGTAACACCGCAAGGCACTACCCATGTCTGAACAGCATTTGTAACGTAATTAAACGTTGCGTTTGATTGTGCGCTCGTTTTCCCTCCGATAGAAAGAAAAACCCCGCAACACAAAACTAAAATAACTTTTTTCATGACTGTTTGTTTTTTAAATTATGTAAATTAAATTATCAATTTCGAACGCAAAGATAAGAAAAAGAAGATATATCTGTAATTTTATTTTAAATATACACACAATAACTTGATAATGAATATAATACTATTAAAAATTGTACCTATTATTGATATACTATTAGGTTGGTAGCTTACAAAAAAAAGCCCCGACTTACATGATGTAAGCCGGGGCTTTTTTAAAACTAAAATCTACTACTTATTTCTGTATAGAGATTCTTCCTTCCCCTAAAAGGTTTCCATTGTCGCTTATAATGCGATACAGATATACTCCGTTAGGTTGGTTACCTACATTAATAGTGTTGGTACCCTTGGTTGTGCTTAAATTCCTGGTGTATACTTTTTCGCCAAGGATATTGTAAATTTCAACCGAGGATGCTCCGCCTACTGATGATTCAATAGTGAATTGTCCGTTGTTTGGATTTGGATATACTACTATCTGTGCTGAATTATCGTTTATTCCGTCTATTCCGGTTGGTTTAACCACAACGCAGAGAGTGTCTTTACAGCCATTGGCATCTTTAACATCGCAGCAATAGGTGCCTTTTGTCAGGCCTCCTATAGAATCGGTAGTCTTTCCGCCTGGAGTCCATAAGTAGGTATATGGTCCAACACCTCCGCTTACCGTTACTTTGGCAGTACCCACACCGTGTCCGTTGTCCGGTGTTGAATGTGAAGTAATGCTGATTGCAGTAGGTTGTGTAATGCTTACTGATGCTGTTGCAGATGCACCGCAAGCATCACTTACCATAAGTGAATACGTTCCGGCTGTTAATCCGGTTGCCGTATCTGTTGTTCCGCCTCCGGGTGTCCATGAATAGGTATATGGAGCGCTTCCACCGCTTGCAATATTAGATGCACTTCCGCCAGATCCTGCATTGCAAAGAACATTTGTTATAGTAAAGGCTGAATCAGATAATGCATTCGGTTGGGTAACAACGGTGCTTGCTGTTGCTGAGCAACCATTCTTATCGGTTACGTTCAAGGTATAGCTTCCGGCTGTTAATCCGCTAGCTGTAGCATTGGTTGAACCGCCTGTCCATGTATATGTATAAGGGGTTGTTCCTCCGGTAACAGTTGATGCTGTTGCTCCGGTGCTGCCTCCATTACAGGTAACATTGGTAGAAGTAGTTGCAGTTGCAGCTAAAACAAGTGGTTGGGTTATTGCAACAGAAGCTGATGCAGTATGTCCGCAAGCATCGGTAACATTAATTGTATAGGATCCGGCACTTAATCCGTTAGCCGTATCTCTCGTTCCACCTGATGGAGTCCAAGAGTAGGTAAATGGTGAACCGCCGCCGGTTATAATTCCTGATGCGCTTCCATTACTTCCTCCGTTGCAACTTACATTTTGTATTATATTTCCGCTGATAGAAAGAGCGGTCGAAGTCCAGGTTAGGATAACTTGTCCATTTCCACTCTGAAAGCCCTGAGTGTTAGTTTGTGATCCTCCAGTATTATAAGAACCGCCGCCGCCGCCGGGTGAAAGACTTGGTGTGGGAGTATATTGACCACCGCCGCCGCCGCTGTAACCGCCGCCGCCGCCGCCGCCGTATTCACCACGACCGCCACCGCCACAACCCCATCCGCCGGAGCCGAGTGCAGAAAATTGACAACCGCCGCCGCTGCCGCCGGTGCCTCCATTGGTAGCTGAAAAGCCTGCTGCAGTTCCTCCAAGCGTTCCGGGAAGTGAACCACCATCCCAAGTTCCATTACCACCATATCCATTACCTAAAAAACCGCCGCCGCCGCCGGCCCATCCACAGTCACCATTTGTATATCCTTTATCACCTCCATTACCGGCAGTACCACCGGGACCGGAAGAACTTCCGCCTGTTGTTCCTGTAAGACCGGGCATTCCAACAACACCATCTTCGGAACCGCCGCCGCCGCCGCCGGCAACAACTAAAGGTGTTCCTGAGTTAGCAATACCTGAACCACCGCCACCGCCGCCGGCATTTTCGCTCGCAGTACCTTGTCCACCCACGTATATGGTCAGTACATTTGAAGGCACTACTGTTAAGGTTCCTTGTATTCTTGCTCCTAATCCTCCTGTGGCAGCTCCATAGGTACCTCCCTGAGCCCCTCTAACATCAACTGTTACCGATGTAACTCCGCAAGGTACCGTCCAATTCTGGGTTGCACCGGTATAGTTAAAAGTAGCAGTTTGCGCGTTTATCCCGCCTATGGCAAGACTGCAACATAAAATTAAAATAAGTCTTTTTGTTGTTTTCATATATTTTTTTTTATTTGGGCTACAAAAATACACAAAAATTTAATACTTAAAATATTTTATTCCTTGGTGCACTAAAAAAAATTGATGATGCATATTTTTACCAAATATATCCTGAAGGTGATTTGAGGTGTCAGCCAGCAAAAAAAAGTCCGCCCCACATTACGCAGGGCGGACCTTGATATACAACTAAAATCTGCTATTCTATTTATTTCTGAATAGAGATTCTTCCTTCTCCTAATAAGTCTCCGCTATCGCTTATGATGCGATACAAGTATACTCCGTTAGGTTGGTTACCTACATTGATAGTGTTGGTACCTTTGGTTGTACTTAAATTCCTGGTGTATACTTTTTCGCCAAGGATATTATAAATCTCAACCGAGGATGCTCCGCCTACTGATGATTCAATGGTGAACAGACCATTATTCGGATTGGGATAAACTACTATCTGTGCTGAATTATCACTGATACCGTTTATGCCGGCTATCGATTTAATCTTAACAGATACACTGTCTTTACATCCGTTTGCGTCTGTAACGATACATTTATAGGTACCGGCACTTTCACTGGATATGGTTGCAGTTGTTTTTCCGCTTGGTGTCCATACATACATGTAAGGCGAGTTTCCTCCGCTTACCGTTAATGCAATAGTACCATTCGTGGTTCCATTGTCCGGTGTTGAAACAGAGGTTATACCGATTGCTGTAGGTTGGGTAATAGTTGCTGATGCGGTTGCTGATGCTCCGCAAGCGTCACTTACCATAAGCGTATAGGTGCCTGCACTTAATCCAACTGCTGAATCTGTTGATCCGCCGCCGGGTGTCCACAAATAGGTGTAAGGAGAGCTTCCTCCGCTTACCACTGTTTTTGCACTGCCTGTATTTCCGCTGTTGCAAAGTACATTGGCTGTGGTGAAGGTAGTATCGATTACTAATGCATTCGGTTGGGTAACAACGGTGCTTGCTGTTGCTGAACAACCATTCATATCATGCACTGTCAAGGTATAGCTTCCGGCTGTTAATCCGGTTGCAGTAGCATTGGTTGAACCGCCTGTCCAAGAATAAGTATAAGGGGTTGAACCTCCGGTAACAGTTGATGCTGTTGCTCCGGTGCTGCCTCCATGACAGGTAACATTGGTAGAAGTAGTTGCAGTTGCCGCTAATACAAGTGGTTGGGTAATTGCAACAGATGCTGATGCGGTATGTCCGCAAGCATCGCTAACTCCAATGGTATAGGTGCCTGCACTTAATCCGGTTGCCGTAGCATTGGTTTGCGATGAAGGTGTCCATAAGTAAGTATAAGGAGTACCTCCTCCGGTTACCACAGCATTTGCGCTTGCATTGCTTCCGCCATGGCAACTTACATTGGTTACTGCAGTTGCAGTAACAACAGGTGTAGAAGCAACCCAGGTAATAATTACTTGTCCGTTTCCGCTTTGAAATCCTGCGGTACCACTTTGGTTTGTGCCGGCATTATAAGAGCCGCCGCCACCACCGCCAATTGTATTGGAAGTGCCACCTGCGCCGCCGGAATATCCGCCACCACCTGCACCTCTGTCACCGGCTCCGCCGCCGCCGCCATAACCACCAACGCAATTAGCGCCTGCAGCTGCTGATCCGCCGGCTCCACCATTAAGATATGAAAATCCTCCGGTTGAAGCATTACTATTATATAAACCGCCGTTACCACAAAAGCCGCCGCCGCCGCCTGCCCAGGTAGAACCACCGGCTGGTGAACCAATATTACATCCAACGCCTCCTGCTGCTCCACTGGCTGCAGCACCGCCGCCGCCACCTGATGCCGCACTTCCTGAACCTGCACCGGATTGCCCTAATCTGGAAACCCATCCATTCGAGGTACCGTCAATTCCACCAGCGCCATGTCCGCCGCCGCCGCCTGCAATTACTAAAATAGTATCATTGCTTGCTTTTACTACAAAAGAGCCGCCACCACCGCTTCCGTGCGATGCGTCATTACTGCAACCAGCTCCACCAACCAAAACATCAAGAACTTCAGCCGGTGTAGTTGTAAATGTTCCTTGTATTTTAGCGCCTAAACCTCCAACGTCGCCTCCTTGAGCACCAAATGCTGTTACTGTTATTGTAGTTACTCCGCAAGGAACAGTCCAGGTTTGAAGGCTACCTGTATAGTTAAAGGTGGCCGTTTGTGCGTTCGCATTTCTTCCTACCGAAAGAAAAACCCCGCAACATAAAATTAAAATAATCTTTTTCATTGTTTTTTTTGTTTATAAATTATCTACCAAAAATAGAAAAAATACTGATACCCAATGGATTTTATATTAACACAAAATATAAATACCTGACAATGAACAATAAACATTTTTCACATTTTCATAAAAACCCACTTTGTGAGACATGAAACTCTTTTTACATTCCAATACATATTCAAAAAAAAAAGCCCCGACTTACATGATGTAAGCCGGGGCTTTTATAAAACTAAAATCTACTATTTATTTCTGTATAGCAATTCTTCCTTCTCCTAACAAGTCTCCGCTATCGCTTATAATGCGATACAGATATACTCCATTAGGTTGGTTTCCTACATTAATAGTGTTGGTGCCTTTGGTTGTGCTTAAACTCTTGGTGAATACTTTTTCTCCAAGTAGATTATAAATTTCAACCGAGGATGCTCCGCCTACTGATGATTCAATAGTGAATTGTCCGTTGTTCGGATTTGGGTATACTACTATCTGTGCTGAATTATCGTTTATACCGTCAATGCCGGCTATCGATTTAATCTTAACAGATATACTGTCTTTACATCCGTTTGCGTCTGTAACGATACATTTATATGTACCGGCACTTTCACTGGATATGGTAGCCGTAGTTTTTGCGCTTGGTGTCCATACATAGGTATATGGTGAGTTTCCTCCGCTTACCGTTAATGCAATAGTACCATTCGTGGTTCCATTGTCCGGTGTTGAAACAAAGGTTATACCGATTGCCGTAGGTTGTGTAATAGTTGCTGATGCGGTTGCAGATGCTCCGCAAGCGTCACTTACCATAAGCGTATAGGTGCCTGCACTTAATCCAACTGCTGAATCTGTTGATCCGCCGCCGGGTGTCCATAAATAGGTGTAAGGAGAGCTTCCTCCGCTTACCACCGTTTTTGCACTGCCTGTATTTCCGCTGTTGCAAAGTACATTGGCTGTGGTGAAGGTTGTATCAATTACTAATGCATTCGGTTGGGTAACAACGGTGCTTGCTGTTGCTGAGCAACCGTTCATATCGGTTACGCTCAGGGTATAGCTTCCTGCTGTTAATCCGGTTGCTGTAGCATTGGTAGAACCGCCTGTCCATGTATATGTATATGGTGAGATTCCTCCGGTAACAGTAGATGCTGTTGCTCCTGTGCTGCCTCCATTACAGGTAATATTGGTAGAAGTAGTTGCAGTTGCAGCTAAAACAGTTGGTTGGGTAATTGCAACAGATGCTGATGCAGTATGTCCGCAAGCATCGGTAATTCCAATGGTATAGGTGCCTGCACTCAAACCGGTTGCAGTAGCATTGGTTTGTGCTGAGGGTGTCCATAAGTACGTATATGGAGTTCCTCCACCTGTTACTGTACCATGTGCACTTCCATTACTTCCGCCGTTACAAGATACACTGCTTACAACCGTTGCCGTAACTGTAGGAGCTGTAGCTGGAACCCAGGTTATAACTACCTGTCCATTACCTCTTGCTGCTGTACCTGTTGTATTGGTTATCGTAGATGTCAATCCACCGGTATAGCTACTTCCGCCGCCACCGCCTGCATAGCAACCACATCCACCACCATAATATCCGCCGCCGCCGCCGCCGCCGGATGTAGTAGTACATGAATTTCCACCCACACCTAAAGCAGCGGTGCTGCCAATGCAAAATGATGCTCCGGCACCAAAGGTTGATGTAGTCGCTCCTTGTCCGCAATAAGATGTATTTGAATTTTGTGAACCAACATAGTATCCTGCTCCGTTAGCAGGTGTGGTACACCCACCAGGACCCCCAGTTTCTTGGTTTGCAGTATTTGTGTTATCGCCACCGCCGCCGCCGCCGCCGGCTACAACTATTCTATTGGCTAAAGCAATGCCGCCTACTCTTATGTCAGTTGCACCGCCGCCACCGCCGCCGAGCCAGGTATTACCATCATCACCACCGTTGCCGCCGCCATTATAGCCGCCTACCCCAAGTGATGTAATTTGTTCATTCTGCCCTACACCACCAACATAAATGTTTAATGTAGTTCCTCCGGATGTGTTATATGTTCCGGACACAATGCCTCCAAGTCCGCCCGGGTTCCAAAGAGAACCATTTCCGCCATAACCGCCCGAGGCTCCGTTTAAGGTTACTGTAATAGTAGTAACTCCACAAGGTACAGTCCAAGTCTGATCGCTACCCGTGTAGTTAAAGGTAGCTGTTTGTGCGTTGGCATTTCTTTCTGCCGAAAGAAAAAGACCGCAACACAAAACTAAAATAATCTTTTTCATGATGTGATTTTTTAAAATTTATTATTAAAATTAAATTATTGATTTTAATGGCAAAGCTAAGAAAAAAAATAGAGATTTTAATCTTAATTAACAAAAAATAACATATAATGAACCGATAATAATTTTTTTCAAAAATAAATTACACTTATTCTTGATATAACTTAAGCCCTTCCATTTATTTAAAAGCCCCGACTTACATGATATAAGTCGGGGCTTTAATTAAACTAAAATCTGCTGTTTATTTCTGTATAGCAATTCTTCCTTCTCCTAACAAGTCTCCTTTGTCGCTTATAATGCGATACAGATATACTCCGTTAGGTTGGTTACCTATATTAATAGTGTTGGTGCCTTTGGTTGTGCTTAAATTCCCGGTGAATACTTTTTCTCCAAGGACATTATAAATTTCAACCGAGGATGCTCCGCCAACAGATGATTCAATAGTGAATTGTCCGTTGTTCGGATTTGGATATACTACTATCTGTGCTGAATTATCGCTGATGCCGGCTATTCCGGCTGTGGTTTTAATAACAACGCAAATACTGTCTTTACATCCATTTGCATCTTTAACATCGCAGCAATAGGTGCCTTTTATTTGGCCCGATATAGAATCGGTAGTGTTCCCTGCCGGATTCCATAAATAGGTATAGGGTCCAACACCTCCGCTTACGGATACTGCAGCAGTACCTGCACCATGCCCATTGTCCGGGGTTGAGTGCGAGGTGAGGCTGATTGCGTTAGGTTGGGTTATAATAACCATGGCAGTTGCTGAACTTCCACAGGCATCCTTTATAGTTACTGTGTATGTTCCAGCACTTAGTGCCCGGGCTGTATCTTTAGTTCCACCGGATGGAGCCCATGAATAGGTGTATGGTATTGTTCCGCCGGCAGGCCTTGATAAGGCCATTCCATTACTTCCTCCATAGCAAGTTACATTTGATATTTCCTTTGCTGTATCTGTCAATATAATCCAGGTTAACCTAACATATCCGTTACCCGATTGGTACCCTTGCGTATGAATTACATTACTGCAACTTACATTTGTATAGCTGCTGCCGCCACCGCCACTGCCATAGCCACCGCCGCCGCCGCCGCCATAATAACCGCCGCCGCCGCCGCCCCCGCCATCGCCATTATTGCATGATGTGGAAGGGCCTGCGCCATTTCCTCCAAGCCCTAAACTTCCATTGGGGGTAGGTGTAAATATGCAGCAAGAACCCGATCCTACGGCATCGTTTCCGCCCGCAATCTGTGTTCCGCCCATGGCCCACGATGCAAAGCAGCCATTGCAACAACCATTGGAATTTCCGCCTGATAAACCACCTCCTTTACCCGGATTGTCATTATCGGTATTTAGTCCTCCTCCACCGCCGGCAACAATAACCCTGTTGGCAAGCGCAATACCACCTACCCTTATATCTGATGCTCCGCCGCCGCCTGAACCATACGAACCACCATTGGCAGCACCTGCATTTCCGCCGCCATTCCATCCTCCGGGAGCAGCCGATGCAGCCGGAGCACCTTGTCCACCCACATAAATATTAAACACGGTAGAGGGTATTGCAGCATAAACACACTGCACTCTGCCACCGGTGCCTGTACTGTTACCACCCTCTGCTCCTGCCATATCAACAGTAAGTGAAGTAACTCCGCATGGCACTGTCCAGGTTTGCACAGAACCCGTATAACTAAACGTAATGGTTTGAGCATGTATGCCTCCTATTACAAGACCACAAGAAAGAATAAAAATATTTTTTTTGCCCATGATATATTATTTTTACTATACGATTTAAGTGACCCGAACTTATAAATAAATAAGACACCGGGGTAAGGATATTTTATAATTACCTCATAATGAGTGCAAATTTCATCCTTCGCGCTTCTTGCAAAATACGTATTAAGCAGACTTACTTTATTAATGCTATCTATAATACCCGCTGAATAAAAAAAAAAGTCCTGCCCGTAAATCGGCAGGACTTTTATAAAACCTTAGCTGCTATTTATTTCTGCAAGGTGATTTTACCTTCACCCAATAAGTCTCCGCTTTCGCTTATAACACGGTAGAGGTATACTCCGTTAGGTTGGTTACTTATATTAATAGTATTAGCTCCTTTGGTTGTGCTTAAATTCCTGGTGAATACTTTTTCGCCGAGGATATTATAAATCTCAACCGATGATGCTCCGCCAATGGTTGATTCAATGGTGAACTGTCCATTGTTCGGATTCGGATATACTACTATCTGTTCAGAATTACCGGTAATACTGCCTATTCCCTCATAAGAGACAACAACACAAGCACTGTCTTTGCATCCATTGGCATCCCTAACCATGCAGCAATAAGTACCCTTAGTTAAACCGGAAATAGAATCGGTAGTTTTTCCTCCGGGAGACCATAAATAAGTATAAGGTGCAGTACCTCCGCTTACCCTTACTGCAGCACTACCGTTAAAGGTTGGTGAATGCGCGATAATGCTGAGCGCTGCAGGTTGCGCAATAGTTGCACTTGCTGTGGCAGATGCTCCGCAAGCATCACTTACCATAAGCGTATAAGTGCCTGCGCTTAATCCGCTTGCTGTAGCATTGGTTGCTCCTCCCGGTGTCCACAAATAAGTATAGGGAGCGTTTCCTCCTTTTGCAATATTGGATGCACTTCCGGTGCTTCCACCGTGGCAAAGTACATTTGATACGGAAAAAGCCGAATCAGCTAATGCATTGGGTTGGGTAACAACAGTGCTTGCTGTAGCTGAACAACCATTTTTATCGGTTACGCTCAGGGTGTAGCTTCCGGCTGTTAATCCGGTAGCTGTAGCATTGGTTGAGCCACCTGTCCATAAATAAGTATAAGGGTTTGTTCCGCCGGTAACAGTAGATGCTGTTGCTCCCGTGCTGCCTCCATTACAGTTAACATTGGTTGTAGTAGTTGCAGTTGCAGCTAATACAGTTGGTTGGGTAATAGTAACTGCCGCTGTTACGGAGCTACCGCAAGAAGCTGTAACACTAACGGTATATGTTCCTGCTGATAACCCGTTGGCTGTATCCCTGGTTCCTCCGGATGGAGTCCAGAGATAAGTAAACGGAGCTGATCCCCCGCTAAAAACAGCAGACGCTTTGCCATTGCTGCCGCCGAAACAACTTACATTATTTATTACATTTCCGGTATTGGAAATAACTGAACTAAGCGTCCATGTTATAAAAATAGTGCCATTTCCTGCATTAACTCCGGCCGTATTCGACTGGCTTGAGCCAATATTATATGAGCCGCCGCCGCCGCCTGCACATCCGTCGCTGGTACCGCCACTGCCGCCGCTATAACCGCCGCCGCCGCCTGAACCGCCACAACAGCCGGTATTATATCCGCCGCCGCCGCCGCCATATCCTCCTCCGCCTGCAACAGCAATACCCGGGTATGCGCCACCACCGGCACCGCTACAGGTACTTGTACCTACAGAAAGCCATCCGCCGCCACCGCCGCCATAACAACTGGTTCCTCCATTTCCGCCGGAACCTCCTGCTGCTGCAGTTCTGCATATACAAGCAGAAAGACCATTACTGCCTGCATTGCCGGCATTGCCATTTCCTCCATTTATCCCGCCAAGTGCATTACACATAAAACCGCCGCCGCCGCCGCCGGCCACTAAAAGAAGTGTACTATTATTCACCACCCAAGAACCGCCGCCGCCGCCGGAAGTACATAAACTACCGGGTGCATTACTTCCTGCCTGTCCCACCAAAGCTGTAATTATCTGTCCCGGGGTTACTGTAAAAGTACCGCGTATGTCAGCGCCCAAACCACCTGTCCAGGGACCGCTGTTATTCTCCCCCATGGTGCTTCCGCCCGCAGCTCCCAGTGCTTCAATGGTAATTTGTGTTACACAAGATGGTACTGTCCATGTTTGCAAGGAACCGGTATAGTTAAATGTAACCGATTGCGAATTCATGGTGCGTGCAGCAAGACCACAACTGACAATTAAAATAAGTTTTGTAATGGTTTTCATAAGAATTGTTTATTATTTAAAAATATTATTCTGTAAAATTATAAATAATTTGGTGACCGGAACATTTCAAATTCTTTCAGGTTATTGTTATAAATAAAAAAGCCCCGACTTACATGATGTAAGCCGGGGCTTTTAATTAAACTAAAATCTACTATTTCTGTATAGAGATTCTTCCTTCTCCTAAGAGGTTTCCATTGTCGCTTATGATGCGATACAGATATACTCCGTTAGGTTGGTTATTTACATTGATAGTGTTAACACCTTTGGTTGTACTCAAATTCTTGGTGTATACTTTTTCGCCAAGGATATTATAAATCTCAACTGAGGATGCTCCGTCAATAGATGATTCAATATTGAATTGTCCGTTGTTCGGATTTGGGTATACTACTATTTGAGCTGAATTTCCGGTAATACCGTCTATTCCCGTACCCTTATTAATGGTAACGCATAGACTGTCTTTACAGCCATTGGCATCGGTAATCTTGCAGCAATATTGACCAAAGGTTTCTCCGGTTATTGTTGCTGTAGTTTTTCCGCTGGGTGTCCATAAATAGGTATATGGTGAACTGCCTCCGGTTACGGCAACAGTAGCTGCTCCATTTCCACTTCCATTATCATCGGATGAGGTAGAAGTAATACCGATTGCTGTTGGTTGGGTAACACTTACAGATGCTGTAGCAGATGCGCCGCAAGCGTCACTTATCATAAGTGTATACGTTCCTGCGCTTAATCCGCTTGCTGTATCCTTGGTTGCTCCTCCGGGTGTCCACAAATAGGTATATGGCATGGTTCCGCCACTTGCTATAGTTCCTGCACTTCCGGTGCTTCCTCCATGGCATAGTACATTCTTTATGGTATAGGATGAATCGGATAATGCATTCGGTTGGGTAACAACGGTGCTTGCTGTTGCTGAGCAACCATTCTTATCGGTTACGCTCAGGGTATAGCTTCTGGCTGTTAATCCGGTAGCTGTAGCATTGGTTGAACCGCCTGTCCATGAATACGTGTATGGGGTTGAACCTCCGGTAACAGTAGATGCTGTTGCTCCGGTGCTGCCTCCATTACAGGTAATATTGGTTGTTGTAGTTGCAGTTGCAGCTAAAACAAGTGGTTGGGTAATAGTGACCACTGCAGTTGCTGTTCCACAAGGATCAGTAACTGTTAAAGTATAGGAACCTGCACTTAATCCGATAGCTGTATCTTTAGTTCCGCCGGATGGAGTCCAGGCATAAGTGAAAGGCGCCGCACCGCTGCTTATTATGCCGGATGCCTTGCCATTACTTCCCCCATTGCAACTTACATTGTTTATTACATTTCCACTAACTACAATAGTTGAAGTAGCCCAAGTTATGGTTACGGAACCATTTCCACTTATTACCCCGTCAGTAACAGTTGAATTTGAGCCCGAGCCAATATAAGATGAACCGCCGCCGCCGCCGCCACCGCCGGCCCATTGATTACCATTACCGGCGCTTCCGCCGCCGCCGCCATAATATCCGCCGCCGCCGCCGCCGCCATTACTACTTGAAGTTGTAGAGCTACCGCCCACACCTAAGCATCCTCCATTTGCACCATAATTCGATTCGTTTTGACCGCAAGCTCCACCGGTGCCTCCATTACCGGCCACATCAGCGCAATACGAGCAGCTGTTTCCGGCTCCGCCGCCACCTGCGCCGCCGCCGCCGCCGCCGGCACCACCATCATAATATCCTAAACCGCCATTTCCTCCGCTCAGAGAAGTACCATTTAGCCCTGCAGTATAGCTTCCACCACCCTGACTGGTTCCGGGTTGTCCAACATAGCCATACAATCCGCCCGAACCGCCATTTCCTCCATTATTGTTAGTATAACTACCGTTCCCTTCGGCACCGCCGCCGCCGCCGCCGCCGGCCACTATTATCCGGTTTGATAAAGCTAATCCGCCAACCCTAACATCACTGGCATCACCGCCGTTTCCGGCTCCGCCAAAGGTTTGTGCAGAACCGCCTCCATTAAAAAGCAATTGACCACCCACATATACATTTAGGGTTGAGCTTGGAACAACAGTATACGTTGCTTTCACGTCGGCACCAAGTCCGCCCGTGCCGCCGGCATAAGAAAAATACTGGGTTCCTGACCCTCCCTGGGCACCTTTTGCCTCAATTGTTACGGAAGTAACCCCGCAAGGTACCGTCCAGGTTTGTAATGCACCTGTATAATTGAATGTAACTGATTGCGCATTCATTTCGGTTAGAGAAAGACCGCAACAGGCAATTAAAATAAGTTTTGTAATGGTTTTCATAAAATAGTTTATTATTTAAAAACAAGATGTAAAAATATAAAATAAATTCATAATCAAACTATTATATTTTATAAGATCCGGTTATTACCATAAAAAAGCCCCGGCTTGCAATATGCAAGCCGGGGCTTTTAATTAAACTAAAATCTACTATTTCTGTATAGAGATTCTTCCTTCTCCTAAGAGGTTTCCATTG
>Ga0302140_10006494_pt1 | contig 14667 bp, 13 predicted proteins | sample I_Bog_E1_1_FD_202095 | JGI IMG/M metagenome (GOLD analysis project Ga0302140, IMG submission 202095) | Peat permafrost microbial communities from Stordalen Mire near Abisko, Sweden - I_Bog_E1_1 | ecosystem: Environmental > Terrestrial > Soil > Wetlands > Peat | place: Sweden: Abisko, Stordalen...
ACTGATTGAAGTAATTAATGATAACGGACAGGATCTGGCGCTATTAAGATGCCCCGATCTCGAGGGGAAACCGTTCTTTTCAATCAAGCCATCGGGTACGGTTAAGCCTGGTGAGACTGTTTATGCGATGGGATTTCCTGAAGCCGACGTCTTAGGTAGTGAAGTAAAAATTACCAAGGGGGAGATTTCGAGTAAGACAGGATATAAGAATGATTCAAACATCTGGCAGACAAGTGTGGATGTATACCCTGGAAGTTCAGGGGGGCCTTTTTTGGATGAGTGGGGGAATATGATAGGCCTTGCAAATTCATATATTCCAGAAGAACGGATCAGTTACTGCACTAAGATCCAATTATTGCTAGATGCAGTGGAAGCTTATATTGGCGAAATGAAGATAATACCTGCAAGTATGACATCATCACGTGAAAGTGGATTGGCCATGCAGCTATATAGCCTAATTCGTTATAAAGGTAGTACCAAGATGACTATGAGTGAAATTCGAGAGGCGTCCGATGATAAGGTTGTATTGATTTCTGTCGAGTAAAGCTATGGAGATCTATATTGCCAAGAACAAGACACGGATGGGCCCCTATGACATAGGGCAGATCAAGCAGATGCTCGATACCGGCCTCATCGAGAAACATGATTTGTACTGGCATGAGGGGATTGACGGGACTCGGGAAGTTGGACCACATGAGAGTTAGTCTTTGGGGGTTGATTATGTTTGTAGTGGGTTGGTGTTGTGTTGTCCATCTCCGACGCAGGGAGGCCGTAGGCCGAGTGGAGACGGAGATGGTGCGCTCTTCCTTGCCGCAAAGCTGGCGGGGCTCAGATAGCCCAGCCTACTGTGTGGCCTGAAGGTGTTGTACTCCCTGCGGTAATCTTCGATTAGCACGCGGGCTTCGGTGAGAGTCCAGAACTGCTCCCGGTTGAGACATTCATCACGGAGGCGTCCATGGAAGCTCTCCACATAGCCGTTCTGCCAAGGACTGCCCGGCTCGATGTAGATCGTTTTGATGCGGTTCTCGGCAAGCCATGCCTGCACCGCCTTGGCGATGAACTCACTCCCGTTGTCGCTCCTGAGATAGGCTGGTGCTCCGTGCTCTTGGATGGCTTTGCCCATCCATTCGAGCACATCGTCACTCTTTAAGGCCCGATCAGCTCTCAGGACATGGCACTCACGGGTGTACTCATCCAGGATGGTGAGCATGCGGATCGCTCCTCCACGCGTGGTTCCATCACAGATAAAGTCCCAGGTCCAGACATGCCCCTTGTACTCTGCCTTCACCGGAAGTCCCGTGGAGTGGCCCCTGCGTATGATCTTCCTTTTGGTGGGTGGAACCCGAAGGCCCAAGGCTCTCCTCATGCTCTGGATCCTCCTCTTGCCAACAGGCCATCCTTCCCTCCGAAGCAGTGCTGCGATACGGCGATAGCCGTACCGCACCTGCTCTTCACTGAGTTCCTTCACCCTCTCTATGAGCCTTTGTTCCCAAGGCGTCTTCTCCTTGGGTCGATACCAGTAGCTCGAACGGGGGACTTTCAGGATCCGGCAGATTTTCCTGCCACTTCCCAGTCCTCCATCCACTACCTTGAGTGCATAGGCCCGGCGACTGGCCGGGCTCAGAGCTTTTTTTCGCATACGAATTTGAGGACTCGGTTCTCTAGCAAGCTGTCTGCCAGCATCTTCTTTAACTCGGTGTTTTCACGCTCTAACTCCTTGAGTCGCTTGGCTTCGTTCACCTCCATCTGCCCAAACTGCTTCTTCCACCGGTAAAAACTTACCTGCGAGAGGTTGTGCTCCTGGCACACCTCGGCAACGCTTCTGCCACTGTCCACCTGTCTCAGAATTCGGATTTTATCCTCTGTTGTGTATCTCTTATTTTTCATCGTCTTTGGGGTTGGTTTTCCCCGAAGACTAACACACCATCTGGCTCAAATCAGCCGAGTCACGTCAATACAACCAATAGTAATATCGAGTGCTTTTATTTATGTTGGTCATAAGTGGTTATTTAAAAAATCGTCCCGACTACTATGGGAGCCAGGTCAGGTTTTCGAAAAGCATATTGGTATAGATCGTGCGTTCTTCACTACACATGATTATCTTCGAGCACTTCATGGCTACAGTCCGATTCTGAGCCCATTTGCTGGCGCAATGTTATCCCGATATGATTGGGAATATATTTGGATGCGGCGGCGTACTAAAAAGAAACTTCCACCATTTCGACTAAATCTGTTTATTCAAGCGAAACGACCTCAATATGGTAGATATGCTCCAAGAGTACTCAGGGATATGGGTCTGCGATCTCCCTATTGGAAGTTCAATGTAACGCCTCATCAGCAGGTAGCTCTTCAGAGACTTCATTCTAACTTAAAAGATAGGGCAATAGTCTGTTATGCTTGCCCCGTTTTTCACAAGCAGTCCGACCTATATAAATGGACGGTTGAGCCGCGAATGGTAGAAAACTCTACTTTTCCAGATGTTGAAGTCCTTCGTAATCATTCGGCTTGGAACTTCTATAAACCAGGTGCAGAAGGAATAGCTAATATTGAACCAACGCCCAGCAATGCTCCATCGCTCCTCGAACGAGTTGCATTGCTAGTCAATAATGGAGGCCAAAGTTTACTCTCAGATGCTGAGAATTCACGGGTAGCACAGGATGAACTTCAATTTTTATCCAAAGCGGTGAGACTGGTAATGGAGTCGGTTGAGGACAAAGCGACACACAGTCAGGCTAGGTTCTTTGAGGGGCTAAGAGAGATACAAGAAATTGTCGACGAAGATATCGATAGTAATGTACGGGATGCTTTTGTTGCGTATGCTACGGTAAAGCATTTCTGCCACCTTAATCGGCTTAATTGGCTCGTTGCTGGTTTTGCACACGATCCATAGGTTAACATCTCGCTTACAAACTTTAATCCCGTTATCTCTTAGCGGGGCTACAATATTATGTATGGATGTAGTCACCCCACCCATATCACATTGTCTGCCCGAGAGTGTTGCGTGGGGGATTTGTGGTAGGGAGGAGGCCGGTATCCTCAACTATGGTGTAATACATCTGTTTCCGTGAGGCGGAGGATGATGTGGCGATTATTTTGCCGTATAGGCCCTATCTATGTCTATATACAGGCCAGCTGACGGTAGAGATACACAGTATATAGTAGGTTTCCCTTTCCTTTTTTCTCTTTCCTGTCATCTTCGATAAAAAAGAAACAATAACCATGAAAGAACCTGGATTAGATAATCGCCATCGTGATCAAAACCCACCTAAAGCTGGGCTGATCCAACAAAAACGCAGTGATACTCTGAACAAGAACCTGCCAAGACCAATTCCACAATTCCGTGCCGATGCAACACTCGGACACATGAGACAAGTTACGGGTCAGACAAGCGAGGCCGCCGTTGCCTGTGTGGCAGAAAAACTGCGTGGTAAGAAATGACATCCTAGGTGGAGTTGGTTATACCCGCTCCAAATGAGTCTGCGGCCCACAGTTCAATGTCAGAGGCAGACTCTACCATTTCATGAACCCGCATTTGGGTGGGATACCTTTGAGGACTTTTTCTGTGATTTTCTCAATGCCAAGCCCGAAATCGTGCTGAATGACAACTACACCGAAAGTTGTGAGCGCGTCAGTCTCCCGCCTGTCTACGCTACCCAGAGAATCGTAGTGAGCTATTGTCATGTTTGAGATTACCGGCAATGACATTACCGACTTGAGTGACAGTGATCTGCGATCGCTGGTCACTCGATTGGTTGTCGCTGAGTTAAGAAAAAAGGGGTATCCACTGTCTTCGCTGACTGCTGGAGGCAACCAAGACGCGCCAGATGGTGGACTCGATGTTCGCGTTGAATGTTCATCCGATATCTCTAATCCTGATTTCGTGCCTCGCAGGCTGACGGGCTTCCAAGTCAAGAGGCCTGACATGCCACGCGGTGCCATCCTCGAAGAGATGCGGCCCAATGGTGCACTTCGCGATGTGATCCGCGACATTGCTGACTCATCGGGTGCATATGTGATCGTCAGTTCCCAAGGCTCGGTAGCAGACAAGCCGCTTGCTGAGCGCCGAAAGGCGATGAGAGATGCACTGAAGCATCTCTCTACTGCCTCGCAGCTCCATACGGATTTCTATGATCGCGAACGACTCGCCACTTGGGCTAACGAATATTCAGGTGTCACGGCTTGGGTGCGAAGCAGAGTAGGGCGTCCACTATCTGGGTGGAGTGGAATAGGGGATTGGGAGGGGGGCTGCACCGTTGCACTCAAACCTTACCTCTTCAACGACAAGGCCTGCTTGATCGACGAGCGTTCGAGTAAACGCGAAGCCCTCACAACTAAGGATGGTATTGAGCGCCTCCGAGTCGGGCTTTGCACGCCTAAGCAATGTATCCGGCTCATTGGCTTATCTGGCCTCGGCAAGACCCGTCTCGTTCAGGCGTTGTTCGAAGAAGGTGTAGGCGAGGATCCACTTGATTCAAGCATAGCTGTTTATACCGATTACTCCGAAGAGACCAGTCCGACAGCACGCGATATGGCACGCGAGCTGATAGCACGTCGCCAACGAGCAATCCTTGTCGTAGATAACTGCAATCCCTCCACACATTCTGAGCTTGCTCGCCTTTGCGCAAGTGAGGCCAGTGAAGTCTCCCTAATCACCATTGAGTATGATGTCCGTGACGACGAACCAGAACGCACCGATGTGTTCCGCCTTCAGGCAGCCTCATCGGAGCTTTTAACAGAATGGATCAAGCAGAATTTTCCAGACATTTCCCAGATTGACCGCGATAAAATCGCAGAGTTCAGCGATGGTAATTTCCGTGTTGCTCGGGCTCTCGCTGAAACACTAGGCAAAGGTGAAACGCTAGGGAGTCTCAAAAATCGTGAGCTTTTCGAACGCATTTTCCATCAAGGTAAACCAGCCGATAACCAAATTCTTCGGGCTGCTGAAGATTTGTCGCTCCTGTATTCGATTGATGGAGAAGATGTGTCGGAACAGGGCGAACTCGCTCGTGTGGGGGCCATCAGTGGTGTTGATGCCCAGCCTCTCTATGAAGCATTGGTGTGGATGAGTCAGCGTGGCGTCGTCCAGTCTCGTGGGCGTTTTCGTGCAATCTTGCCACAGGCAATCACCAATCGCCTTGCGGCTCATGCGCTTGATCGTATTCACCCAGCTAATTTTGATCGATTCTGTGGAACATTGACGCCTCGGATGCTCAAATCAGTGTCTCGCCGACTTGGCTTCCTACATGACTCGACCACCGCACAGACAACGGTTGCGCGTTGGCTACGAACAGATGGTCCGCTTGGAAACCTTATTACTATGGGGGAGGAAGGTTTTCAGATCATCTCCAATATTGCCCCGGTCGCGCCTGAAGCAGTGCTCACAAAGCTGGAGATGGAAATAGATGGGCCTAACGGACTATTGAGTTTAGCTCCTACCTCATCCAAACACTCACAATGGGTACCCTTGATCAAAGCCATTGGCTATGACGCGAATTTTTTCGATCGGGTTATAACGATCCTGGCCCGCATTCTTGCCTCACAACCAGAGCGGGATAGTAGTGATTCCACACTCACCGCCTTCAGTGAATGCTTCTATATGTCCCTTTCCGGTACCCAAGCAGCACCCAGGCAGCGCTGTGCGGCGATAAAACGCCTTGCAGTGTCGGATGATGACGGTTTACGGCGTTGTTCGAAGACTGCCATAGGTGCGTTGATTAAATCCGACAACTTCATGTCCATGGGTAACTACGACTTTGGTGCGCGCTCGCGTGATTGGGGGTGGTATCCCAAGAATATCCAAGATTTTAAGGCATGGCTCGAAGAGGCGATATCGCTCGTAATCGAACTAATGCCAGAATCGGAAGCCCGTGTGCTCCTTGCAGGTGAGTTACGCAGCCTATGGTTTTATCCTAGCTGCTTCAATGCACTCGATCGCGCCGCGACGATATTTGCTCAGACGAGTCCATGGATCGAAGGATGGATCGCAAGCCGCGTAGCTCTTCGCCTTAATGGGAAGAATATGCCCGAGGAAGCTCGATCCAAGCTCGTGCAGTTCATCGAACGATTGAAACCAACTGACCTTCTCAACCAAGCACGAGCGGTTGTCCTCAATCGAATGTCCGGTGGAGGCGGATGGGATTTCGCAGATGGGGAGTGCGGCGAGGGTGACGCAGTTAAGGCATATGAAAATGCCGATAAAATGGCTCAGGAGATTGGTTGCGCACTCGCCAACGATTCTAAGATCCGTGCCAAGTTTATTGCGGAATTGCTTTTGGAGCCTTACGCAATGAGAGCCTTCCAATGCGGTCGTGGCCTAGCTGAGGGCTCGGATGATCTTCATGCAATGTGGTCTGAGATCGTAATGGGCTATGATGCGGCTAAATCCCAATCACGCAACGCAACCTTACTTGGCGGCTTCATTTGCGAGGCGCATCAGCGCGATCATAGCTTTACATCGCATGCGCTTGAGGCTGCGATGAGCAACACCAACCTGCTGTTGATTCTTCCCTATCTTCAGCAGTGTGCGGGTATTGATATGGAGGGAATTGCACGCCTAAGGAGAGCGATTGAGAAAGGGGGGCTAGTGGCCCTAAACTTCAAAGATATAGCCAATAGCAGCGTCTCGAACTCACCACCGGAACCCCTTGCAGCATTACTCAATGACATTGCGAAGCTACCCAAAGGTGTTGAGGTTGCTATCGAAATTTTGCACATGCATTTTTACCGAAGCAGCAACGATGGGCTCGAGAAAAATGAACTGCTGGTTTCAGTGGGGCGAGACCTTCTCTCACGTGTTAATTTTACAAAGGATAGTCACTTGAAGGACTATGGAACGCATGCCGTAATTGGAATCTGTCTTATGGGGGAAGAGGGGGAGAATGCAGCAGTGAGGGTATGTGCAAATATTTGCTCTGCGCTCGATAGATATAGCGTCTTGTCACATAATCTGATGTACACCTTGAAAGCATTGTTTGAGACCCAACCCGCTATCGCACTCGACAGTTTTCTTCTGCCGTCCTCACCACTCCGAAATAGCTGCCGATTTGATAGATGTCTAGGCACAAGATCCCCCATAGAGAACCTAAATCCAGAGATCTTAAAACAATGGGCAGACCACGATCCAGAGGTGCGCTATCCGTTGCTCGGCAAGTGTCTTAGCATGTTTCCCGAGAAAGGAGACGAAGAAAATGACCTCTCCCCGCTGTTCGTTTCGTTGCTGAAGCAAGCCCCAGATAAGCGGCTTTTCCTGGGAGACATGTGGGATAGGCTGCATCCCCGAAGCTGGGGTGGATCGCTGGCGGATATTTTAACTCAAAGGAAAGCCTTGTTACTGAAACTTTCAGAGCATGCTGGGGAGCAAGTGGGTGCCTCAGTAGCCGACATCCTGCCCGAACTAGATCGATGGATTGCGAGCGTACGTGGGAGTGAACGTGTAGCAGAGGAGAGCTTTGAGTAAAGTATGCCTACAAGGCATTTTACTGCATCAGAGAAAATTCAGGCCAATCAACGCTCATATCTTCTTAGGAAAAAGTATCTGGCTGCATACGACGATGAGTTAACCTGTTAGGGGCTTTTTAAAATGTTATTGCCATCAATGTTGAACGTTTAGGGCATACATCGATTTCATCATTGTTTCTGGTAATTTTTAAGAATCCGAGAGTGTTGAATACCCTCTATTTAAAAGCAAATTTAGAGCTTCCTTTGCGTTGTCCTTTGACTGTTCGTCCCCATTGGAAATGCAACAGTTAATAATTGTTTTCATATTATCGAAGTTCCAGAATATCCCATCCGTAGTTGGTGTCTTTTGAACCAGGCTAAGAAAAATTTCCGCAACACGATTTGTTTCTGAAGGCAAAAGGTCAATGAGTGAGTCAATGTTGAAATGTGAGGTTCTAAAAATATCCACCTTCTTTGAATATTGGCACAATTGCGATAGTCTCCATTGAAAAGGAAAATGCGCACTTTCTAACCATCGAGGGTACATTTCCGTTTCAGCTCTGTTTGCATCCCAGAAGCCTCTGTCCGTAGTGACCTTCAAGAGACACGCAAGTCGCCATTCCACAAATTTCTGAACTCTTAGGAGAATCCTAGGGGAAACTGACTCAATGCGCTTCAGTGACAACAAAGCGCTCCTTGCAACTTCGGTGCGAGTTTCGACGGAGGCTTGTTTGTAAAAATCTTTTAACAAGCCTTCGTCTATCGGGACAATTCCCTGCCAGGCGAGTTGAATCAGTCGGGTGCCGAGGCGAACTTCGCTTGAATTCTTATGAGGTTTTACGGATTTTGGATATGGAATCTGTTTTGTCCCTTGAATGTATTCTTCCTCGAAGAAGATAAAAATCTCTTTTGAAGCAGGAGTAGCTCGTAGAAAATTATGCCATGATGCTAACCATAATTCCTGTTTTTGAGGGAAGATGAGGCTTTTGTTTGCTCTTACCCAGGTTGGGTTGAGTCGCAACCAGAGCATAATATGCTCGGAAACGGCTGCAAAGACTGCGGGATGCCCGCCATTTTCAGGAGAAATGATCTCCTTCAAAAGGGGCCATATCTCAGCAATCTCATCTTCCTGAGATAAATCCCTCCGTACCCAAAATGCATATCTTGCTAAAAGATCGATAGCCCTTCCCCGGTGTGAATTCATGGCAATATCGAGCAGGTATTCGGATGATTCGATAAGATTCTCGTCGAGACTTTTATCGTGTTTAGTGGCCATGCGCTTGATCAGAGCAAAAATGAAGTTTCGAAACATGCCAGGGAGAATTCCCGTTGTTTGCAATGCTTCTTCAATAAAGAAGGCAGCCATCATTTCTACCCCCTGATAATCGGGTTTCGTTCCAGAATATTCGGAAGGTTTTTCGGCTTCACTTTCCAACACCACTCTCTCTTCATTCGGCCTCTCAATAACCCATTTACAGAGCGTTAAAAATTGATTCCAAACCTGTTCGGTTATCGGCTCTTTCGCCTTGATTAGCTCGACGCCCACTCCAAAAAAACTATGTAAGAAGATAGGTCGGCGAATTTTCTCCCACCAACTTGGCCAGTTAACGAATCGAGACAGATCCCTTTTTGCAACTGCAGAGAATGCTGTTGATAGTCCATCAATGCTGACATCTTCATACTGCCCGTTTCTAGCTGTATAGGTGCCCTTGGGCTCCCAGTTATTGAGATAAGTTGCCAAGTCACTATTACTCATTTTGCCAAGCTCATCTGAATCGATGGGACTCTTCTGAATAACATCCCCTCCTCGAATGCTCTGGTTATCAACGATTTCACCCCATGTTTCACGGGCTGCCTCATAAAGAATTCGCTGCTCCTCCGATAGTAAAGGTACAAATGGATGAAGGTACCTGTAGAAAAGGTATTTTTTTCGAGAGGCAACCTCTTCAGACGTTTTCCCCTCTTTTGTTGAATAGATCGATATTTCCAGGTCGACACCATCAGAAATTTGCAACCAAATGCCCTGCCACTCTTCTTTTGAAAGAAATAGGTTTCCACAAGTCGTCGCTGCAGCTTTGACCATTTGAGCGAACTCATCTTCGTAGTTTTTCGTTCCATAGTGATTCTGATCCGACAGGACATCCTCACGAATCGGGCCAAGTAATTCCTCAATATGAGATGTATAAATAAACCATCGAATTCTTCTATAAATAAGGCTTTTCTCTTCTAGAAGGAGGTGATGGATAATCTCCCAATCTGAGTTTTTCTTTCTGAAGACTTCCTTGCAGGCAGCCAGGGTTGAATAAACCAGAGCCCGATCTGCCTCTACATGTACTCCTCCATCCGAGAGGATAAGCATGACGTCACACCAGTATTTTGACCAATCTTGGCCGTTATCATATGACCTTCCGTCAGCTTTGAGCAGGAGCATCTGATGCAGTGCCTCAATCAGAAGTTTAGCTGTTTCCGTCGGCGCTGCCACGCTAACATCGCGAACACCTCGAGAAAGAATTTCACTGAATTCCCAAGAGTCGAATGGAACATTTGGGTCGATCGGATCTAGGTAGTACGGCATTCCCGATAACTTCCTCTTCTCATCACCTTTGGGATCTGGGTAAAACGTCACGATTTGCTTAAGCAGAATCAGTGCATGATTCACAGCCCCTATATGTATCCAGTGTGAAAGAATATCGCCCAACGCACTCCCATCAAACTTTCGATAATTTCCTGCATATTCACACAATCTGTTCAATAAAATTTCAGATTCCTCAGGAGATGATATTTTCTGCGCAATCTGCGCTATGTCATAGTAAACCTGAACATTGTGTAGAGGTGGCAATGCCTTGATAATCTCAATAACATTACGTGGTGCTTTTTCATACAACCTTACAAGGCATTGACTCTCAGGCCAAGCAGGGTGGTGTTGACCATTTTTGCTCTCCCTTATCGAGGGAGGATTTTTAAAATACCCATTATTAAAAAGAGGAAGCAGCCAGGAAGGATCCTGTAAAGTTTCAAAGAAAAGCACATGGTTTGCTCCCTTGACTCTTATCAGTGAGAGGGCCTCCTCAAGGGACTGATTGTCATAAGTGGCAGCAGATAACTCTCTAAGCCTTTTACCATGTTCCACCGTCGAAGGCGAAAGATAGTCCAAAATTAATTTTTCAACGAGTTGTACCTTTTCTTGAAGCTTGGGCAATTCACTATAGTTACTACCGTGATGCGTTGCCCGCTCAAGAAATTCACTTAATTCTTTAAGCATTTTGCTTCGCTCTTCCGCAATTCGGACTGGAAGAAAAGGACTCATCGGGTCGCTAAACTCGATGACCTTATGCAGCTTAAGCTTTCGATTCTGTCGGGGCTTTTCTACCAAATAGGCATTCAAGTCTTCTAGGAGTCCGGCCAACACTGGATTTATCCCTCCCTGCCATCCATCGGTATAGATGCTTAGGCATTCTTCGAGCTTTCCCTTCATCTTTACTCTCAATTGTTCTCGATGAACCTCCTCTTCTTTTTTAAAGGGAATGAGAAAATAAAGCTTTTCTGTCAATTCACGTAATGAATTAGCTGCCTGAGAAACCCGATCCGGATTATCCTCGTCCTCTAGCACTCGAAGCCCTCCAAGATAATACGACTTAAAGTCATGTTCAGGCGTAGAAATGCGGGAGAGTGCCTCCAATACGCGTTGTTGGGTTGGAGTCAGCCGAAACTCACTTCGAAATGGTGACTCGGATTCGTCATTCATATCAGACAGCTAGCATTCAGGAGGGGGGAGGAAAAGAATTCACCATTCAAAGTTCCCAGGGTGTTTCTGGATTGCATGAACTTTTACCATGGCTGCCCAAAAGGCCCCCTCGGCCCTCCTGACATCTCAAGAGGTAATGCAACCATTTCAACAATTTGTCGCATCGGGCAATGAAGCGTTGCCCAGAACCTTGTGCGGGTGGGTCTTTTTTTAGATGACGGGTGCGAGGAGGGATGGCTTGAAAATCAAAAGTTTCCACCTACTTTTGCCTGCGGCTATTGCTTTCCCCCAACCAGAGGAGTATCCAAAATTCATCGATGGGGCGTGATTGCTTCTCCATGAACATTCTCTCAAACCACCGTTCATGAAATGCTCCAGTAAGATAACACTTCTGATTACCAGCACTGTAGTGCTAGCTTCTTGCCACAAAAATTCGTCGCAAACTTCATCGAATGGAGGGGATACAACCACTCCGTCGCCCAGCCCATCGGTCGGTTCTTCAGTCTCCCATGGAGGAGGATCTTGGTGGCTCTGGAGTCATTCTTATGGCAGTGGCTATTCATCAGGTTACAATGGAGGCCCCGCAGGAGGGAGTAGTTCGGAAGAATCCGATGAATCTGCTGCTCGCGGTGGCTTTGGTTCAACTGGCGGGGAAGAATCAGCCTCTTCTTAAAATAGAATGGAGAGATTAGCCATTTCACCCCGTGCGAATCTTGCGCAGAAACTAGAAAGTCAGGGTTTCCTATTTCATGGAGGCCCCGACTCTTACTGGAATGAAAATGCCTGCTATCGGTTTGCCAGCCACGAAATAGATAGGCTGGAAGCCGCAACCGAGGAACTTTATCGGATCTCACTCCTCGCGGTAGAAAGGGTGATTTCCCGCAATCTCTTTTCCGAGCTCCACATACCTCAAAAATTCATCCCGCTGATCCGAAGCTCTTGGGAAAGACACGAGTTCTCCCTCTACGGCAGATTTGACCTTTGGTTCGATGGAGAAGGAATCCCAAAACTCTACGAGTTCAACGCAGATACCCCAACGTCACTTTTTGAGGCTGCAGTAATCCAGTGGACATGGCTACAGGAGGTATTTCCAGAGAAAGATCAGTTCAATTCGATCCATGAAAAATTGATTGAGCAGTGGAAGCGTCTTGGAGTGCCCACGATGCATTTTGCCTGTATAGGCAACATCGAAGAAGATTTTGCAACGACGGTCTATCTCGAAGACACGGCCCTACAGGCGGGAATCAAGGGCAAACGCCTCTTTATCCATGAGATTGGCTGGAATGGAAGAGAGTTCGTGGATCTGGAAAACCAACCGATCAAAACCCTTTTCAAACTCTATCCTTGGGAATGGCTTCTTCGGGAAGAGTTCTCCGTTTATCTACCACTCCGACCATGTCGCATGATAGAGCCCGCATGGAAAATGATCCTTAGCAACAAGGGCATTTTACCGATCCTCTGGAAATTATTCTACGGGCATGAAAACCTCCTGCCCGCCTATACCACTCCTGAAAATTTGGGATCCTTCGTGAGAAAACCGTTCTTTGGACGGGAAGGCAAAGGGGTTGAGTTCGATGAACACTCCGTATGCGAGAACGAGCCTGTCATTTATCAAGAAGCGAAAGCTTTGCCGGATTTTGGGGGAAATTTCCCTGTGATAGGCTCTTGGGTTATTGGTGAGCAATCAGCCGGGATGGGCATTCGTGAAAGTGATACACCGATTACCACAAACACCAGTCGGTTTGTTCCCCACTACTTTGAGTAGTCTCGTCACCATGCCTGTCAGAAGGCAGAGTGAGGCTGGAGGTTGGTACCTGCTGAACATTTATCCTCCTGCCGTGTCTCACTGTTCAACGGAGCATGAACACCCCAAACACAGATTTGCCAGCCAAGGCCCTCAGTAGATTCCGTACAGGCTTTGGAGTCACCTTCATCTGCATTTATATCCTTACCTTCTTTGACATCAACCACGGTGGATTTTTACATGCATGCAAAGTGGCGTTCTTGCCTGCTTTCGTTGTCGGCCTGGTCTTAGGGGGATTGGCAGCCTGCAAGATGAGTGCGTTGCAGCTCCTGCTCTGTTTACTGGAAGGATTGGGCTGACCAGTTCCATTCCAACTCTCTGGTGACCTAAAGCAGCAACTTCCCCCAAAGATTCTCCAGGAGAAAAATTTGTATATAGAAAAGTTTAGGGGTAAATGCTGAAATAGGTCACCCAGTACTGGGGATTGATCTCAATGTGGCGCGGGATCACTCTTTGCTAGACACGAACGTTTGTTCGGTATCATTCTTGCCTTATGGAGATCTCAACCCCCATCCCCTTCAAGCCAGGTTCCTCCCTGCGCATCCCTCTGGTTACTGCCATTGTCGATGCAGGCTTTCCATCACCTGCGGATGATCACTTGGAGCGGTCCATAAATCTTAATGAGGAGCTGATCAGAAACAATGCAGCTACCTATTGCGTCAGGGTTCAGGGTGAATCCATGCGGGATGCCGGTATTCACTCCGGTGATGTCCTGGTGGTGGATCGTGCTGTTACTCCCTCCAACAAACAGATCGTGATCGCCATGATTGATGGGGAGTTCACTGTGAAGCGCTTCAGAAAGTACGGAGAAAAACTCTTCCTTGAAGCGGCAAACCCAGATTTTCCCTCCATTCAGATTGGAGAGAATCAGGAACTGGTCATCTGGGGAGTTGTCACCTACATCATTCATAAGGCGGTCTAGGATGAGCTGGGTTTCCACCATCGTGTTGCTGATGGCAGGGATGGTCACTCCTCTACTTGCTGACAATACGATGACGGTAACCTCCCCGAATTTCGAAGAAGGTAAGCCAATCCCTGGACGCTTTTCTTACCATTCGGAAAACCATTCTCCGTCACTCATCTTCAGCCAGCTCCCACAAGGGACACAATCCCTTGCCCTTATCGTCGATGATCCAGACGCTCCCGCAGGACTTTGGACTCATTGGGTGATCTGGAACATCCCAGCTTCGATTCATTCTATCGAGGAGAACGCTGTGCCTTCATCTGCACTCCAAGGCCGCAATAGCTTTGGAAATAGCAGATATGACGGCCCCGCTCCTCCAAGCGGTACTCATCGGTATTTCTTTCGTGTTTATGCCCTAGATAGCGTGCTCACGCTCCCATCTGGAGCCAGCAGAGGGCAACTTGAAGCAGCCATGAAGGATCACGTTCTGGGAGGAGCTGAAACGTATGGCACCTTCTCGGCCACCCCTTAAGAATAATCCCATGAATCTGGAGAGGAATCCCTCTGCTTCTCGTCTTGCCCTAGTGGACTGCAACAACTTCTTCTGCAGTTGTGAGAGGGTCTTTGATCCTTCTCTCATGGGAAAGCCTGTGGTGGTGCTCTCCAACAACGACGGCTGCATCATCTCCCGCAGTGAAGAGGCCAAGGCACTGGGCATTCCGATGGGTGCTCCTCTCCATCAGCAACAGGAGGTAATACGGAAACATGGAGTTCGGG